>ERZ1034920.2236-NODE-2236-length-11231-cov-10.042323_pt1 | contig 11231 bp, 6 predicted proteins | sample MGYA00520688_ERZ1034920 | MGnify/ENA primary metagenome ERZ1034920 (study PRJEB33766, sample SAMN09781785) | gut metagenome | biome: gut microbiome | host: Homo sapiens | place: Madagascar | study: EMG produced TPA metagenomics assembly of the PRJNA485056 data...
TGGCTCCGGATTCACGGAGGTCGCTCAACTGTGGTCGCTTTCCTTCGAGACCCTCGCGGTTCTCCACGTTACGTGACAACTGCGAGAGGGCGAGCACCGGGATGTTCAACTCCTTGGCAAGACCCTTGAGCGAACGGGAAATGGTGGAAACCTCCTCCTGGCGGCTACCAAACTTCATGCCGTTGGCATTCATCAGCTGCAGGTAGTCGATCATCAGAATCTTCACACCCTTCTCGCGCACCAGTCGGCGAGCCTTGGTTCTCAATTCAAACACCGAGAGTCCAGGGGTATCATCCACATAGATAGGCGCACCCGTGAGGGCACGTATTTTCTTGTCAAGACGCTCCCACTCTGTAGGGTCGAGCTGTCCGTTCAGGATCTTCTTACCCGAAATCTCACAGACATTCGAGATAAGACGGTTGACCAGCTGAACGTTGTTCATCTCAAGAGAGAAGAAGCCGATAGGCACCCCATAGTCTACCGCCACATTCTTGGCGATGCTCAGCGCAAAGGAAGTCTTACCCATGGCAGGACGTCCGGCGATGATAACCAGGTCGGAAGGCTGCCATCCGGAAGTCATCTCATCCATCTGCTGGTATCCGGTAGGAATACCGGTGAGTCCACCCTTGTTCTGAGCGGCACGCTGCAGGATATCCACGGCATCCTTGATGACGGGGTCAATCTGGGTATAATCCTGCTTCATGTTGCCCTGCGAAAGCTGGAAGAGTTCGCCCTCGGCATGCTGCATCAGTTCGTCAACATCCACGCTCTCGTCGTACGCCTGAGTCTCTATATCGCCGGCATAATGAATAAGCTGTCGCTGCAGATACTTCTGCGCCAGGATTCGGGCATGATACTCTACGTGGGCAGCCGAAGCCACTTGAGACGAAATCTCCATCAAGTAAGCCGCCCCTCCCACCTTCTGTATTTCGCCCATCTTGGTGAGCTCATCGATGATGGTCATGATATCCACAGGTCGCTCCTCCATGTTCATGGTCTGGATGGCTTCGTATATTTTCTGGTGTCGCGGATCATAGAAAGTGGCAGGTTTCAGCACTTCTGACACCACCGAAAAGGCATCGGCATCAATAAGGAGCGAACCCAGCACCACCTTCTCCAACTCCACCGCCTGCGGCTGCAGGTGGGCGTAGTTGGTATCTATCTGAGTTTTATTCGTTCTATTATTACTTCTATTACTATTGTTATCTGTCGGCATATCAACCTCGATTCTATATTTTCAAGATAAATTATCTTTCTTTTTTCTTCTTGTCATCAAATATTTCGCTTATGCCATGAATCATGTTCTCGAAATCATGCACTGCATAGTTATACAGGAGCAGCGCATCTTCCCAGGATACTCCATGCTCTTCAAGCCACTCGCGGTCATTTCTCAACATCTCATCCAGTTTTCCAGTCGATCTCTTACATGTAGTAAGGATTCTGAGCATCTTGTCGAGAGCCATTTCTGGATTGCCCTCTACCATATAAACCAGACAGTAGGAATAGCTATTGATGAATTCAGCTTCCTTGTCTTTCTGCATCATTTTCAGGAAAAGACCCATGGTAGAGGCAAATATCTGCTCCAAATTCTGGTTAGGACCAGCCCCCTCCATCATATTCGCAATATCCATCTCGTCAGCGAAATAGGCTCCAATGCGCTCCTTGGCTTTCTGGAAAGACTCTTCGGCATTTTCACCTTTTCTTTTCAGCAGACAATAAGAGAGCATGGCAGAAACCAATTCCAGGTCTGGATAATGATATTCCAGATCGTAACCCAGCCCGATGGCATCCTCATAATGCTTCGCCTTGAAGAGCATGTTCATCTTCTGTATTTTAAGTAATTTCTTGAAATCATCAGATAAGGAATCGCCCTTCTTGAGCAGCTCATCATAGACCTCGAGATAAGGCTCAAGCATATTCAAATCATGATAGCAATCGGCCAACATGGAATAGGCTTTCTTCATGCCAGGCTGGATTTCCAACATCTTCTTGAAATGAATCACTGCCATCATCAAATTCTTTTCGCCTTTCTTCTTCATCAAGGACCATCCTTTCATGTAATGGGTTTCCAGGTCGTTGGCTTCCATATCGTTCAGCAAAGCCCCAACCATACTTGGCACCTCGAGACGGGTGGCATAACGGGCAGCAGCGAGACGATAACTATCAAAGAAAGGATACTGGAACACAGGCGAAGCAAGCACGGCGTAACCCGGAACTTCATCTTTGTCGTCCTCAAACACATTGAAGAATTCGTCACGATTGAAGCAGAATCTGTAGAAACGAAGCAGATTGCGCAGGTATCTGGTGCGAATCATGCAAATTTCGGTTTCAGGATCATCTGGAGTCTCATCATCAGAATCATCTGGAGCGTCATCATCAGAATCATCTTCAGCCTCATCATCCTGCTCATCGCCATCTTCAGAATCACCCTCAAACGTCTCTTCATCTTCCAGTTCTTCGTCATCCTCAAACTCATCGTCATCATGCTTAGCCATCTCTGGAACTTCAGGAATATCATCAGGATGATTCAACATCAACACGGCAAGCGCATACGCATCGGCAGCACACGAACGATTGGCAGTGGTAGTGAACATTCTGTCGGTATCATTCTTTGTGTCAATGGCAGCAGCCTCAGCAAGAATCGGCTGATTCTCATCGAATGGCAAGAACCAATTGGAAATCTCTTCAAAGAACGGATGGTCAGACAGCTTGTTAAACTGCCCCAAGAGAATATCCATGCCCTTTTCCATCATTTCCTGGGCATCGACATCCTCAGCCATCTCTATATCAATTCTCTTGCCGTCATCCGACATACGGACATTATCTGCCTCATCATCATCCTCGTTGCCGATGCCATCATCAGCCAGCAAATCCTTCAAATCATCATCAGCATGCTTAGCAATGCTGTGCTTCAAGGCACCTATCATTCTATTGGAAATACGATCTCTGAAACTATCTGAATATTCCTGAGACAACATTTCACTCTTAAGGGTCATGGCAAGCTGCTTCTGAATCTCAAGAATCAGCTTTGGATATTCTATTTCCAACTCTTCACGGTACTCCTTTTCGCAAACTCCCTTTGGCATGCGGGTTGAAGCCAAGAGTAAGCCTATCAAGGCACGCTGCTTCAGCTCTTCATCCTTAGCCTCTTCGAAAACAGTTTTCAGCAAATCAAACTTTTGGAAGCTGAATACCGTGGTACATGCCAAGGTGACGGCACTAACCAGCAACTGGGAAGTGACGGCATCAACGGTTGGCGAAAGAATGAGATCACGATAGAGGCACCATGTTTCCCAACTCCAGTTACCCGAGGTTACAATTGCAGCAAAGATAACGTGACGAATTTCATTAAGCTCTTCCTGCAACTCAGTCTGACGCTGTTTGAGTTTCTCGTCGGTCTGGTTGGTATCGATATATAACATCGCCATATCAGAAAGCTTAGATTCAAGGGTGCTCAGGAAATCTTCCTTGTCCATCTGCTCACCCTTTTCCTTCAAATTCTGAAAGACACCCGGCTTGGAACAACGGAAAGCAACCTCAAAATCACACAGATATTCATTCAATTCTCTCTGAATTCTGCACAACTCTGCCGCTCTGCCTTCTGGAGTCTTGATATCCATACCCGTGATACAAAAATCATGTTTCTTACCTTCTGCATGAAAAACAGCTTTGCCAGCCTCATGCTTCGTATAATCAATCCCCATTCCTTCGCTTACCTGAGTTAACCATCCAAGCATATAAAAAATATCGCCATCTGAAACCGAAGCTTCAGGAATTTCCCGATTAAGAAAGGTAAGGGAGGCACATAAAGTGAGATAGTCGCCATGTGACAACTCCGAACGTGCCTCGGCTAAAGCCTGCTCTACTTTTTTTTCTTTCATTGTTTCGTTAAAATTAATTATTTAAAGATTACTTGTTCTCTGCTCTTTTCCTAGCCAGCTGCAAGTCGCGCTGAAGCGGCTCCATGGCATGACTGTATTTGAGCTGAGGCAGACTTTTGATGGTATGGGCATCTAGGTTATAATACTTCTTCAACAGGGTAGCGTACTTTCGAACGCCATTCTTGTTAATACTATCCACAGCAATGTCGTATGCAGTCAAGAATCTGTTTATCTGGTCTTTACGGCGACGGTTGGACTTCAACTTGGAGCGAAAGGCTATGGCACCCAGGTTGATATTCTTGTTGCGGCTGTCCATCAGCACCACATTCTGAGCCATTCGTGCCCTGGTAGCATAAGGCTCAGGCAGGAGCATGGCATCCATCTCATTGTTGAGAAGCATGCTCAGGCGAATGTTCAAATCGTTGATCTGCACGCGATACACCTCGTACTTCGGCTTCGCACTGTCGATGGCGAGGTCGGCGAGATAATCGGTGGCAGAATGGCGGGTGATGGCTATCATCTTGTCGGACAACTGCTTGAGTTCCGACACACGTGCCTTTCTATTGGAGATTAACTGCCAATAGAGATTGGTTGATACGGGATAGAAGAGCGGCACTCCCTTCTTCTCGATGTGGGCAGCACGAACCAGGTCGGTCACCGTTCCCTCTACCCTGCCACGGGCGATGGCGGTATCACAGTCCATCTGGGCATTATAGCGATACAGATGCACCGTTACTCCCTGCTTCAGGAAGAGGCTGTCTTCGTATGCCAGATATACCGGAAGGCAATCGAGCGTAGGCATCACACCAATCTTCAGGGAAGCCCTGTCGATGCTGTCGAGGCGGGCTTTCTCCTGCTTGCTCAGCCGATGACGCTCCTGTTCGGAATGTCCACAACTCGACATTCCGAACAAGAGTACAGAAACCAAGCATATCATCAATGATAATTTCTTCATAACAAATTATTCTACGTAGAGAACGAGTCCCTTCAAATACTCACCCTCAGGGTGATAGATATTGATAGGATGGTCGGCTGGCTGATGCAGCTGGTGCAGGATGCGCACCTTTCTGCCAGCCTGGGCAGCTGCGGTAAACACAGCGTTGCGGAAGTTATCCTTGGTAACCACCTGCGAACAGCTGAAGGTGAAGAGGATTCCACCCTTCTTGATGCGCTGCAATCCCTTGACATTAAGACGGGTATAGCCCTTCAGGGCATTGCGCAAGGCAGCACGATGCTTGGCAAAGGCAGGAGGATCGAGGATGATGAGATCATACTGCTGATCGTGCTCATCAAGATACTTGAAGGCATCCTCGCAGAAAGCCTCATGGCGTGCATCGCCAGGGAAATTCAAGGCGATGTTCTCGTTGGTCAGTTCTACGGCCTTGGCACTGCTATCCACCGAGTGAACAGCCTTGGCGTTGCCACGCATGGCATAGACTGAGAAACCGCCGGTATAGCAGAACATGTTGAGTACACTCTTGCCCTTGGCATAATGCTCAAGCAGAGAACGGTTCTCACGCTGATCGATGAAGAAACCGGTCTTCTGACCACGCAGCCAATCGATATGGAACTTCAATCCATTCTCCACAGCCACATCATCGGCATCACCACCCAGGATAAAGCCATTCTCCTGGCGCAGGTCGGCCTTATAAGGCAAGGTGGTCTCACTCTTATAATAGATATTCTGCAGCTCATCGCCCATCACCTCTTTCAAGGCCTTGGCAATCTCCATGCGGCAAACGTGCATGCCCACACTGTGAGCCTGCATCACGGCAGTAGGACCATAGCAGTCGATAACCAGTCCGGGCAGGTTATCTCCCTCGCCATGCACCAGTCGATAGGTATTGTTATCCGGATTGCCTGCGATATCCACTGCCAGGCGCATCCTGTAAGCCGACTCCAGGCGGGCGCGCCAGAACTCATCATCGATGGCAACATCGCTGAATGAGAGCACACGCACGGCGATAGATCCAATCTGATAATGACCTACCGCAATGAAATCGCCAGCGTGGGTAAACACTCTAACAATCTCACCCTCTTCTATATCATTGTCCATGCGCTGGATAGCACCGGAGAAAATCCATGGGTGGAATCTCTTGAGAGATTCTTCCTTACCTTTCTTTAAATATACGTTCTTATACATTATTATATATAGGGGTTATAATTCGTCAATCTCGTAATCGCCAGTCTGGGTGAGGCGATTGAATTCCTCATATAGGTTGATGCAGCACCAGGCATCTGTGGCAGCATACAGGCACTGGGAATCGCGGAGTTCGTTGGCCTCCCAATTGCTCAGGCGCTGCGCCTTGCTGATTTTCTGATGAAACAGGTTGGCATAGAGTTTCTGCAAACTCATATCCTTGATGCCGAAATCCTTTGCCACATCCTGCAACTCCACAAAATAACCTGCCTTGAACTCGCAGCGGCGATGCAACTGCAGGAGGTCATCATGCCAGGAAAGGCCAACCTTCGGCACCTTCGTGTCTTCCAGGAAACGGATGATGGCAGGCGTCATGCCCGTGTGATGCAGACGGAAGAGATAACAGCGGGTACGACTACTCACCTGCAGCAGCGACACCTGGTAGTGATGACCCTTGGAGAAGCTAGGTCGCGTCTCCGTATCCACTCCCAAAACGTCTTGTTGCAAGAGGTAATCCACTGCGGCATCTGTATCCTCAGCCTTATCTATCACAATCACCTTACCTGGGAAAAGAACCCTTGGCAAACTGTTGACTGTTTTCTTGTCAAAACTCGTGAAAATAATCTTCATTTTACATTTTATTCATTACAAGTTGCAAAATTAAAAAAAAAAGCCGAGAAAAAGGATTGTTTCTCGCACTTTTTTACTAATTTTGCAGAGAAATATTTTAAAACAAGATAAAAATGGCAAGAAAAAAGACTTCAGGCAGAGCTAAATCATTTAGCGAAGCCATTGGTTTACAATATATTTTCAACAATACCATCACCGATTTCTTCCTCGGACTCGCCCTGGTGGTGATGGCTGTGGTTCTGATCATCGCTATGGTTTCATTCATCAATACGGGTGCAGCTGACCAAAGTCTGCTAGAAAACCTGAGACCAGGCGAATGGACCAACACCGAAAAGCAGTTTCAGAACTACTGCGGTTCGCTGGGTGCCATCATCTCCTACTGGCTCATGGCAGTGAACTTCGGATTCCCGGCCTTCCTGCTTCCATGTTTCGTGGTGATGGCAGGATTCCAGCTGATGCATGTATATAACATCAACCTGTGGAAATGGTTCCTCAGCATGATGATTATCATGATATGGTCGAGCATCACCTTCGCCAAGTTCCTCACCCCGCTGATGGGCAGCCTTATCTTCAACCCGGGCGGCAAGCACGGACTCTATGTGGTGCAGAACCTGGAGAACGTGGTAGGTCCTCCCGGACTCACAGCCATCCTCCTCTTCGTGGCTGTAGCCTTCCTCACCTATCTCACCACAGAGACCATCACCATCGTGAGAAAGGCACTCAACCCTATCGGATATATATCTAATAAGGTGAAGTTCGAAATCACCAACCATGGAGATTCGAATACGGAAGACATCGATCTGGCTTACCAGAACGCTGAAAGAGGAAGGGATATGGAGGAAGAGGAAGAGCAGACTCCAGAGAAGGAAGAGCCTGAAAAGGAAAATGCAAAACAGGAAACTCCTGCGCAGCAGAACAGCGAGGAGAAGAAGCCGCAAGTGGTGGATCTCGATGCCAACAAGGATGAGAATGAAACGGAAGGCAGCGTAGCCAATGCCACTGTCACCCCGACAGAGCCGATAGCAACCACCACTCCAAGCGCTACACCTAGCTTCCTGGAGATGAAAAGAAAGCAGCGTGCCGAGAAAGCGGAACGAGAAAGAATGGAGATGGAAGCTGCCGCTGCCGCTTCGGAACATGTGGGCATGGACATCTCCGTGGCATTGGGCGAAGAGAAGGCTACCAGCAACACGGTGAGCAACGCCGAGGTGCTCAATACGCCTATCAACCCGAAGGAGCCTTTCACCAAATACAAGTACCCTACCCTCAACCTGCTGAAGAAGTATGACGACCAGGAGGTTTCCATCGACGAGGAAGAGCAGAAGGCAAACAAGAACCGCATCATCGAAGTGCTCAACAACTTCGGCGTGCAGATTAAGACCATCCGAGCTACGGTGGGACCTACCATCACCCTCTATGAGATTCAGCCTGCCGAGGGCGTGCGCATCTCGAAGATCAAGAACCTGGAGGATGATATCGCCCTGAGCCTCGCAGCACTGGGTATACGTATCATCGCCCCTATCCCAGGCAAGGGAACCATCGGTATCGAGGTACCTAACGCCAAGGCGAACATCGTGAGCATGGAGAGCATTCTGAACTCGAAGAAATTCCAGGAAACCAAGATGGAACTGCCTATCGCATTGGGTAAAACCATCACCAACGAGGTGTTCATGGTGGATTTGGCCAAGATTCCTCACCTGCTCGTTGCCGGTGCCACCGGTCAGGGTAAGTCTGTTGGTCTCAACGCCATCATCACTTCCCTGCTCTACAAGAAGCATCCTAACGAGCTGAAGCTGGTGCTCATCGACCCTAAGAAGGTGGAGTTCAGCGTATATTCACGCATCACCAACAAGTTTATGGCTGCCGTTCCGGATGAGGAGGAGCCTATCATCACCGATGTAACCAAGGTGGTGAGAACGCTCAACAGCCTCTGCGTGCTGATGGACAGCCGCTACGACCTGCTGAAGAAGGCGGGAGCCAGAAACATCAAGGAGTATAATCAGAAATACGTGAACCACAGACTGAAACTGACTGATGGTCACGAATTCATGCCATACATCGTGGTGATTATTGACGAGTTTGGAGATCTGATCATGACAGCCGGCAAGGAGGTAGAGCTTCCTATCGCCCGCATCGCCCAGCTGGCACGTGCCGTGGGTATCCACATGATCATCGCTACCCAGCGTCCTACCACCAGCATCATCACCGGTAACATCAAGGCCAACTTCCCTGGACGTATCGCCTTCAAGGTGACATCTGCCATCGACTCCAAGACCATCCTTGACAGAACCGGTGCCAACCAGTTGATAGGTCGTGGTGACATGCTCTACCTGAACGGCAACGAGCCAGTGCGTGTACAGTGTGCCTTCGTAGATACACCGGAGATTGAGCGCATCAACGAATACATCTGCAATCAGCCTGGTCCTATCGAACCGATGGAGTTGCCTGAACCAGCCAGCGAGGATGGTGGCATAGGAGGCAACGGCAGCGTGGATGCCCGCAACCTGGACCCATACTTCGAGGAGGCAGCCCATGCCATCGTTCTCTCGCAGCAGGGCAGCACCAGTATGATTCAGCGAAGATTCAGCATCGGCTACAACCGTGCCGGCAGACTGATGGACCAGCTTGAAGCAGCAGGCATCGTGGGAGCCGCACAGGGCAGCAAGCCAAGAGAGGTGCTCCTGCAGGATGAAAACCAGCTCAACACCTTGCTGATGCAGCTGAGAAACTCGTAAGTAAACGCCTTGAAAGGGCAAAAGATAATATTCGCTCCAAACGCCCTAAAAGGGCAAAAGCATTTAAACCTTGAAGCCACAGAAGCGTCTAACATTTTTAAAAAGCAGCGCTTCTGCGGCTTTATATGTAGTAATGAACAAAATAAACAGTAAGGATATGAAAAAGATTTTAGCCATCGCTTTAGCAGCGATGATGAGCCTCGGCACCATGGCGCAAACCGCCCAGCAGGTGCTCGACAAGACCGCTGCCGTTATCGGCAACAAAAAGGGCGCTACCGCCAACTTCAAGATGTCAAGTCCGAAATTCGGTTCGGCTAGCGGCTCCATCACCATCAAGGGCAACAAGTTCAATGCCCGCACCCCACAAGCCATCGTATGGTTCAACGGCAAGACCCAATGGTCGTACATGAAGAAGACCAATGAGGTAAACGTGAGCAATCCTACCCAAGCACAGCAGATGTCGATGAATCCCTATACCTTCATCCACATCTACAAGACAGGATATAAAAGCACCCTCAAGACTGTGGGAAGCAACTATCAGGTGCATCTCGTAGCCAACAACCAGAAGCGCAGCGTGGCTGAGATGTATATCACCATCGACAAGAGCACCCACGTGCCTTCGCAAATCAAGATGAGACAGGGTTCTACCTGGAGCACCATCAACATCTCGGGCTTCAAGGCAAAGAACATCTCTAACAGTGCCTTCACCTTCAACAGCAAGGAATTTCCAGGTGCAGAAGTCATTGACTTAAGATAGAAAAAGCTTTATAAATATTTAAAACCAAACTAAAATGAAAGATCTTACAGCTATTCTAAAACAGTTCGATATCATCGGAACTGTAAAAGAGGTAAAACCTCTCGGTAACGGACTCATCAACGACACCTACAAGGTGACAACAGCAGAAGCCGATGCCCCAGACTATGTTCTGCAGCGCATCAACGACTCCATCTTCACCGATGTAGACCTGCTGCAACGCAACATTGAAGAGGTTACAACCCACATCCGCCAGCAGCTAGAAGCCAAGGGCGCTGACGACATCGACCGCAAGGTGCTTACCTTCGTCAAGGCAACCAATGGCAAGACCTATGTGAAAGATGCAGACCAGCAGTACTGGCGCGTCTCTGTATTCATCCCTCGTGCCATTACCCAGGAGGCAGTGAACCCAGAAAGTTCCTACTACGCAGGCAAGACCTTCGGTGAGTTCGAGGCTCAGCTCACAGATATCACCGACCGCCTCGGAGAAACCATCCCAGATTTCCACAACATGGAATTGCGCCGCGACCAGCTGCGTCAGGCTATCAAGGAAGACCGTGCCGGACGAGCAGAAGGCGTGAAGGACTTCATCGCCGACATCGAGAAGTATATGGATGAGATGTGTCTCTGCCAGCGCCTCTTCCGCGAAGGCAAGTTGCAGAAACACGTTTGCCATTGCGATACCAAGGTGAACAACATGATGTTTGACGAGGAAGGCCGCGTATTGTGCGTCATCGACCTCGACACCGTGATGCCATCCCTCTTCGTGAGCGACTACGGTGATTTCCTCCGCACTGCAGCCAATACCATCACCGAGGATTCTCCAGAGTTCGAGAAGATAGATTTCCGCATGGACATCTTCGAGTCGTTCACCCGCGGTTATGTAGAATCAGCCTCAGCCTTCCTTTCTCCTTTGGAAATTTCCCTGCTTCCTCATGCTGCCGAACTCTTCCCATACATGCAGGCAGTACGCTTCCTCTGGGATTACCTCAACGGCGACCACTACTGGAAGTGCAAGTATCCAGAACACAACCTGGTAAGAGCCCAGAACCAGTGGCATCTCTTCCTGAAGGCGAAGGAACACGAGGCAG
>ERZ1034920.2237-NODE-2237-length-11231-cov-6.613726_pt1 | contig 11231 bp, 20 predicted proteins | sample MGYA00520688_ERZ1034920 | MGnify/ENA primary metagenome ERZ1034920 (study PRJEB33766, sample SAMN09781785) | gut metagenome | biome: gut microbiome | host: Homo sapiens | place: Madagascar | study: EMG produced TPA metagenomics assembly of the PRJNA485056 data...
GTCTGGCCAAGGCCGGGGTGGATAAGCTGAAAGAGTACGCCAAGGTACAGAATTTTGATGCGCAGATATCCCCGTCCGACTTTGGCACCCTGTATTCCCTGGGCGATATCATCACCTGCAAATCGTCGCGCTATGGCATGCAGTTTGACGCGCGTGTATCCTCGTTCACGGAACAAGAAGAATTTGGTAAAACCACTTTATCCGTTGTGCTTGGCGCGCCCGATCAGAACGCCATAAAGGGAGGGATTTTGCTCTATGGCTGATTTTTATGAAAAGATTATCCGATACACAATAGAGCTTGCAGAGCTTCAAAATCGCAATGCGCAACTGCAAAACATCCCTGAACCGCAAAGAAAAAGTGAAACATATAGGCTTGAAAAGGATGTAAAACGCCTTGAGAAAAGGATGAAAGCCCTTGAAAGAAAATACTATAGTGCATTGTCGGCTAATAATGCTCAATGCCCAAGCGCTCAGAGAGGAGGCCAAGCGCTACACTGAGCCAGAAGCAAAAGCCATTCATGACCGTCTGAATTTATGGGCTGATAGGCTGGAGGATGATGTAAATAGCGTAAAAGCGTTAATTTCCAGTATACCAGACCCTATAGATCGCGAACTGTTCAGAATGCGCTATATCAAGGGCGATACCTGGGCAAAAATCGAATGTACGCTTCCTTATTGCAGAGCGCAGCTATATAAGCGGCATAGAAAGCAGCTTGACTGCTGGAGGGACGCGGGATTGCTCACAAAATAAAGACGGCCACAAAGGCCGTCTTCTTATATTGACTTGCTTCCCGAATCCTGCGGGGATTACTGTTCAGGCTTTCCATACTCATAAATAGTATCGCTGGGCAGATCAATATCCTCATTCCAATAAACGCATGTGCGGCTGGAATCAAGTTGCACCTGTCCAAACAGCCCGATAACGTCGCGCAGCGCGCTATATCCGGGGAGATTGAAATCTTCCTTTACGTCGTATAAAACACGCTTGCCATCATCAAAGGCAACGGACAGCATGAAGTCAGGCATCGGCTTAACGCTTTTAATTCGTGGAATCATGGTTGCACCTCCTCACAGGGGCGGGAGCTTGCCAATCGTCTGAGAATCCCACATATGTTGTAATGCATCCTGATGCATTTTAAGCCATTCAGTCACAAGCTCCTGCGCTTTTTTAGGTAGATCGCCCTCGATCATCTCCAAAGTACGAATATTGAACTCTCCTACATACTCCCCATAAAGAGCATGAATGTGCGACGGTTCATGCTCTTTGGGCTTGAAAAACATCTTGATAACGATTCCATAAAACCGGCAAATTTCTGGCATGCTTTATTCCTCCCTTTTAGGCCACTCAGAAAGCCCCATATCGGCCCGTAGCAGCTTATTTATCAGGCCGTTTACTGTTGTATCATGTTCCTTTGCGTGCGCTTCTATGGCCTGTTTCTGGCCTTTGGGGACGGTCACAGAAATGCGGTCATACGCCTTTTCATTGTATGCCCGTGTCCATTCCGTTTGATTCTTTGGCATTCGCAAATCCTCCCTACCGTTTTTCGACCGTTTAACGGTGAACAACCCTTCTCCACCGCTACCATAAGTATAGCATATATAGCACGCAAATAATAGCGTTAGAAGTTACAATAATAACGTTAGAAGTTTGTGTATATTGTCAATATACAACTTCTAACGTTAGTAGTATAATAATGTCACAAGGTTGAGGGAAGCAAGGTTGCCAAGGCGAAAGCCGAAGCGCAAAACCAACCTCGCCCCGGTACGATCAGCCCACTACGAGGCGCGTGCGGCCGGGGGACGCGGCAAAGAACCTGCCCCACCTTGAGACAGCGCGGAGAGACGGCAGCGAGGCGCGGCGGCTATATGAGCGCTGGCAGGCTGGAAAGACAGCAATCAACCTTTATAGGAGGTACATGAAAGCAATGTACGACGTTGACAAGACAGCGCAGCAGCTTCGCGAATACAAGCGAATGCGAGAAGAACTGGACATGCTGATTGAGCAGCTCCAGGACGATGTGAAGCAGTACATGACCGAAAACGCACTCAGCGAAATTTCGGGCAATGAAAGCCGGATCACCTGGAAAGCCTGCCACACGCAGCAGCTCGACACACGCGCCCTGCGCCGCGACTATCCCGACCTGGTAGACCAGTACACGCATGAAGCCATTGTTCGCCGCTTCTTGGTAAAGTAAAAGCCGGCAGGCATTCCACAGCACACACCGGCTAACCCAATTCTTAGGGGCGAGGGTATTATATCACCCTCGCCCGGATTATTGCAAGGAGGAAATAACACAATGAAAGACCGTATTCTCACCATTTATAGCCTGCTTCACGTCTGTGCCCATGCTGCACTTGACCCCAAAACAGACCCAACCTGCATTCAAGAGGCTATCGATTTTGCCGCCGAAAGCCTATGGGAGGTTCATGAAGAGCTGGAAGAAAAGGGGCTGTAATTGAAAGGCGCTCATTTGTCGGGCGCCTTTTCTTCTTGCAATCGGCATGTTTGCGTAGTAGAATCAACCTGTAAACAACTTAAAAAAGCCCCTGCCAAGGGGTGTTGATTCTTGGCAGGGGCAAGGGCGACGCATATATTGTATATCAGCCCTGTAAAGATGTCAATATATTGTGTCGTCGAATTGATCAAATATTTACCAACAGAGTTGACGGGGGAAAGTAAACATGACGATCAAGGAATTTGCCAAGAACAAAGGCGTTTCAACGCAGGCAGTTTACCAGCGTATTAAAAGCGCAAAAATCGAGCTATCAAGCCTAAAAAGCGGAGATCAGCTATCACCTGATGGGTTGGCACGCCTTGAACAACTGTTCACAACACAAGACAGGCCGTCAATTGACAAGTTGGCAGTGCTGGAGGCTGATAAAGCCGCTTTACAGGCCACTGTAGAGCGCTTAGAGGCCCTGCTGGAGGATATAAGGCAACAGCGTGATCAATGGCAGCAGCAGGCCACACAGGCCGCGCAAGCGCTGGAGGCGGCGCAAAGGATTGCCGATCAAGCGCAGCAGCTCAACGCAGCCGCAATGCAGAAGATAGCGCTACCAGCGCCTAAGGAAAGTTTCTTTGCGCGTTTGTTCCATCGAGAGGAAAAAAAGAAAAACTAAACGTAAAAGAAAACAAATGCTTTCTTTTACAATAAAAATGTGAGTTAAAAGCCTCACATGAGCCCTTTTTATGCGCAATTACTGTAAAGGAAATTGCAACGCCCATTTCTTTTACAATTTGAATGGAGGACAACAACATGATATATGGCTATGCGAGGTGCAGCACGTCAGAAGAAAAACAAGATATACAGCGTCAAGTAAAAGAGCTAAAAGCAGCTGGCGCGGAACAGGTAATATTTGAGTATGAGCACGGAAATGCACCGACTAAGCAAAATCTCAATGCTTTATTAGAAAACGCCCAGCAGGGCGATACGATCATTACACTTGAGGTTAGCCGCCTTAGCAGATCAACACAACAGTTATGCGAAATCATAGAAACGATCAAGGCAAAGCGGCTTCGCCTGGTTGTTGTCGGGTCGATAACAGTTGACTGCCGCAACGGCAAGATCGACCCAATGAGCCAGGCATTCATACAGATGTCAGCAGTATTTGCAGAGCTTGAATTAGCCATAATCAGAACCAGAGTGCGCTCCGGCATGGCAAATGCAAAAGCAAAAGGAAAGATCATAGGCCGTAGACAAACAACAACCGACGATATTCCGCCGATTTTCTATCGCCACTTTCCAGCATTTCAAGCAGGAACGCTGAATATAAGCGAATTTGCACGTGTATGTAAGCTAAGTCGTCCAACCATATACAAGTATATTCGCATTTACAGGCAATAATAAAAGCGGACTAAATCGTACCTTTCTGCACTTGCCATCCCCGTATATTTTCGGTATAATGTAACAGAAAAAGCTGCCGGAGTTGCCGCTCCAACAGCTTTCACAACACCCTTGTCTTCTGTCACCCTCACAAGTTGATTAGAAAACGAGGCACACTGCTATTATATATTGATAGCATAATAGTGTCAAGTACCAAAGTTGTGAAAGCTTTAGCGGGCCTCCAGGCATGGTAACATGAAAGGAGGCTCATTTTTATATGAGCGAAGAAAAGAACACAGCATTCGATTACAAAGCATATCAGCGAGAATATCACCGAAAGCACAGGGACAAGTACAGAATCAATGAGAATATCCGCTATCTATGCCGCATGGGTGTCTTGCGGCAAGAAGGCGATTCTTATGTTTTCGTTGCCATTCCGAATGAATAATGGAAGGAAGGGCGACGAATGACGGAACAAGAGATTATGCTTGCAACGCTGCAAGTGCATGACCGAGAAAGTGCACTAAGCGCGGTAGAGCTGTACAAACTTGCCGGGGAAGATTTGCGCAACCATGACACACAATTGAAACAGTACGGCATCATCCCAACTTCTGCAAAGACCTTTTTCGTCTTGCCAGAAACATACCAGCTTGCAGACCTTGAAAACAAAGATGTAAAGCCGCCTGAATTTATTATTCCGGGACTGCTTCCGGCTGGGCTTACAATCTTTGCAGCACCATCAAAAACAGGCAAATCTTGGGCAAGCATTGATATGTGTATTTCTGTCGCTCAGGGGAAGCCGTTTTGGGGCTTTCCAACGGCGCAAAAGCATGTGTTATATCTTGACCTTGAAAGCAGCGAAAGCCGCTTAAAATCGCGCGTAGCGGCCTTGGGCGGGGTCTTTCCGCAAGGCATCACAGTTGCTCATAGAGCGCCCGACCTCGATCACGGTCTTGCCGACATGCTGGAAATATGGCTAAAACAGGATCAACAATTAAAAGTCATTATCATTGATACCATTGGACGTGTTAAGGGCAGCAGCCGCCGAAACGAAGACGCATATACAGCAGACACACGCATATACAAAGGTTTGCAGCGTCTTGCTCAAGACTATCAATGTGCTATTATCTGCATCACGCATACGCGCAAGGGAGTAAATATCGACGCGTACGACGATCCTTTTGCAGCTATCCAGGGCAGTGTTGGCTCAATGGCTGTATCTGATTGCACATGGATGATCGTTGGAAAACGAAACGAAAGCGAAAAACGTTTCCTTGCAACAGGCCGTGACATCAACGACATTGATATAACAATTTCGTTTGATAGCGAATCAAAGCGCTGGAAGCTGCTTGGAAACACCGAATACCTGCTGGAGGAGCGCGCAAAAGCAGAGTATGAAAATAGCCCCATTAGAAAAACAATTCTTGAATTGCTTGGCAATCAGCCTTATATCACGAGGGAAAAACCGGATTTTTTTGAAGACGTTATCAAGTGTACGGGCGCGACCCCTAATTCGCCAACAACGCTCGCAAAAGATGTTCTGAGAATGGCCGGGCAACTATTAAAGAACGATCATATCCGCGTAGAACAAACGTCACCATGGAACGGAGGCGGCAGAAGACTAAAGTTTACCAAAATGCAGGACTGATTTTATATCAGTCCTTTTTTATTGCCATATTCGAAGCAGCTACAAAAGCTACAAAAGCTACAAAATTTAATGCAATGGAAATATGCGTTTTGTATTATTGATTTTGTAGCTTTGTAGCTAACCAATGAAAACCCTTGAAATATCTATGTTTTTTCCAGCTACAAAAATTTTCAGAATTTTGTATTTTGTAGCTAATAAACTGATTAGCTACAGAAGCTACAGAAGCTACAGAAGCTACAGAAGCTACAGAAGCTACAAACACAACAATTATCATTGCGAATCTTTCCATGTTCTATTTTTATTTTTACAATGGAAAATCGAGCAAAAATATGATATTATAAGCAAAAAAGGAGGAATGTAATGAAAGCTAAGATTGGAACCATGAAATGGTTTATAAAGGAGGTCTACAACGCCGAAAAACCAGGGAGTTTAATGGAAATGATGCAGATAAGGGCGTTGATGGAGTTGCGGCGAATTAGGCTTCTTTTAGTATTTCTGTTCCTCTTATCGCTGGCGGTAATTGTACTCAGGATTATTTGATCTCATAACCAGTTAAGCGGCTGATTAAGCTGCTTTTCTTTTTTTATACCTGTTTTTCGCCTGTTAGCAGGGCAAATAAAAAGCAGCGGGGTTATTCCCCGCCGCTTTCGATAATCCTATAGGCCGCTTCAAAGTCGTCTTTCTGTAATGCAGCAAAAAGCGATTGCGTTTCATGGCCTTTTCTTGAGGCTGCTTTCGTCGCCAAATCGTCAGCTCGAAAACGTCGTCCCTTCTTGAGGTTTGCCCGGCTGTTAGGATGCTTCCCGCGTTTTGTCCTGCCCTCTGTCAGAGCCTTGGCAAGGTCGTCCATATTGAAAGAATCAAAATATCGAGTTACTTCTTCATGAACCGCATCGGAATCCAGCAATTCCATTGTTTCGTCGCCAATTCGCCGGTCGTTCGGCACAAAAACACCTTCTTTCAAAATAATACAGCATCAGCATACAGCAAATTATGGAAAAGTCAACAGAAAAGGAAAAGGCAGAGAAAATTTATATTCCTGTATAATTTACGGTACAATCGACAATTTGACAGCCCACATATAAGATAAACAATGGAAAGGAGGTGATAGAATGACCGATGAAGCTCGCGCCGCAAAGAATGCTTACCAGAGAGAATGGAAGCGCAAGAACATTGAAAAGGCTCGCGCCGCCGCAGAACGTTATTGGGAGAAAAAAGCGAATGAACTCAAGCAGGAAAGGCAGCAGGGGGGAGCTTGAGCTGCTTCACCTGCTGGAGGGGCAAGGGCTTGCATGCCATCGCAATGACCAGCGCTATATTGGCGGCAAGAATAACCCTGATATTTCGCTAATTATCAATGGTCAGCGGTATCATGTTGAGTGCAAAAGAAAAGAGAGGCTAAACTTGCATGAGGCATATGCGCAGGCGGTTGGAGATGTGAGCAGTGATAGCGTGCCGGTTGTGATACATAGGCGCAGCCGAGAACCTTGGATGATAACATTATCATTATCAGACTTTTTGAAAGGACTAAAACATGAGTAAATTCAATTCCTACGCGCGCGAACTTGATTCCTTAGTGAAGCAGATTCGCGATGAGTATACCCAAAGGCTGGAGGCTTATAATGCGGCCAGAAAGCCGGTAAATCCTTGTTCCGATCCCGAGAAAGAGAAAATCCAATCCCTGCGCAGAGAAGCCGCCCTGCGCGAAGCCAAGGCCAATTATGATGCGTTTTGCAAGGCTTATCCTGGTGAGCTTTCGGCCAAAGCGAAGGAAATTCGTTCGCGTCTTGTGAAGGATGTAAACGCATCCTATATGGCAAACCCTGCTGACGTAGATGATAAATTGCTTTCATTGCTGAATAGCGACATTATCAGCGTTGCAGAGTGTAGAGCATTGCATCAAAAATATAAAGACGCTCAGAATTGGACTGCCTGCCGTCTGATTTGTGACTATGCAAAAAAGAAATGGTTCAGCTGTGACGATTACGAAAAACGCAGAGTTGTCGACCAGATCATGCTTGACGCTCAGGCTGATACCCCTGACAGCATTGTAATTGCCTTTGATAAACTTAACGACGTAGCAAACCGCTGCGTGAACAATAGCGGAATGTTTGAACATTGGGAAAGCATTACGCAACAGACTGTTGAATCTTTCTAATATGCGTTTTAAGGATAATTCAACGCTGATATTGAATAAGGTATCAGAGAACTCAAAGCGCGCCATAAGAGCCGCAGGAAATCGGGCCGTTGAAATGGTCAAAGAGAAAATTCTTTACGGTTATAACGAGCCTCACGGCAACGACGGTCACACTGAAATTGTTGATACAGGCGCGCTGTATGATAGCATTCGATCAGAAAGCAAAAGAATCTCGCAAAACGCATATTCGGTTGACGTTGGAACAGATCTCCCATATGCAAAGTACGTTCATGAAGGTACTCATAAATTGCGAGGGCGTGCTTTCATCCGTGATGCGATAAGAGACGGTGCGGACGAACTACGAGAAATTATAGGTAATGACCTACAGAAAGGATTATAAAAATGAATCCATTGACAAAATTCTTTGAACACTGGAACGCTTATAGGCAGGAAATGCAGGGGGAAGATGTTGACATACAGGCTGTGCATGGTCGATATGCCACCGCTTTTGATGCGTGCATCAGTGATATGCTGAGGCTTTTAGACAAACGCCGCATTTTGCCGCCCTCTCCTTTCAATGCGCGTCTGCTGGAGGCTTTAGAGAAATGCACGACCCTACGCGAAGACGTACTTGAGCGCGTAGAAGCTGCTATTCATGGTGATGAATTGGCAGAATATCGTTTCCATGACCTTTGCAGCGCCAGAAACATCAAGCATGATGCTCCGCCTGTCGTGATGAGCAATAAGGCTGCAAGAGACTGTGTCATCAAGCTACAGAGCGCTTATAAACAGGTTTTTGCATTGGATAACGGAGTAGATATAGAATCTCCTGCTTCGTTGCAAGCTATTCAGCAGAGTGTAGAAAAGCTATGTATCAATTGCGGCATTGAATCGCCTGCGCTGTTCATTGCCAGGTTTGCGGAGGCTGATGAATCATGACGTTGATGGAACTCGTTGCCGAAATTTCGGTTGATGACAGCAAATTAAACAGAGGGTTAAAAGGGGCTTTGTCAAAAGCCTCTTCTTCCCTAAGGTCCTTTGAAAGTAAAGCAAAACAGATATACAATAAGATTACAGATAGTTTTGCGGTGCAGCTTGTAGCCCAGGGCGTTGATTTTAATAATATGCTTCATGGCTATCAAGATTCTTTTTCCGCATTTTTGCATTCCGCTGAAAATGGTGCGCAACAATTAAATAACCTTATTGAAATGGCCAGCAGATCCCCGCTCTCATTTGAGACGCTGGGAAATGCTGCAAATTCAATTTTACAGCTTGGCAAAAACGCTGAGTTAACGCAAACAAGCATCGAACAGCTTGCGGACGTATCAGGCGGCGATAATAAGAAGTTTACAAACCTTGTTGCTGCTTTTGTTGAGTGTGCAAAGGCAGGGAAACTAACGGAATCTGCGTTAATCTCAATGCGCGAAAATGGCTTCGATCCTGTTCCGGCTATCGCTGAATCCTGTCATTTGTCTATTGAAACAGTTGAGAAAGCTATAAAAAAGGCAGAGGTGCCATTTTCCGAACTGGAGTTCGCCTTGCGCAAGGGGACTGAGTCAGGCGGAGAATACTTCAAGGGGCTTGAAAAAGGATCCAATACTTTAGGCGGCAAATGGGGAACGCTAAAAAACAAATTTGATCTTCTAAAGAGTGCGCTTGCAGCGGATTTCGACAAAAGCATTACCAAAAAAGGTATTATGTGGGTGCTTGATAAACTTGTTGAAGGCACGGATAAAGCTGTAGAAGGTATAAAGGGCTTTGAAATTTATATTGATACGGACGAAATCCGGCAGAAAATTGAAAACAGCGCCTTTGGCAAGGCCATAGCCTGGATAGGTGATAAAATCAGCTCGCTTTCTTTTGAAAACTTCAAGAAAAACATGGTTGATCTATGGGAAAATACAACTATTGCATGGGAAAACAGCACTATAAAAGCCGGGTTAGATTGGGTTGGAACGAAGATTAGCGCAATCCCTGGCAGCATTGAAAGCCTGAAAGGAAAAATCACTGAATTTTGGAATACTGTTACAAATTGGGATTCTGGCCCAATTCATGATGCATGGACGTGGGTGTCGGATAAAATATCCGCTATTCCTGAGGCCATCGAAACCCTGAAAGAAAATATAACCGGCTTTTTCAGTGATTTCAAGGTTGCTTATGAAAACAGCCCTGTTTACACGGCTGTAAACGCAATAAAGGGCGCGATTGATAGCGTTATTAGCGCTGCACAGTCGGCTATTAATTGGCTGAAAGAGCTGTTCGGCGTACAAAATTCAGGATCCCCGGATGGTATCTATCCGCAAGATGGCCCTGTTGTTTATGATGAACCTGCTGGCCCCCTGTTACCTTCTGGATGGAAACCACATGCAACTGGTTTGTATGATGTGCCTTTTAACGGCTACAAGGCCGTTCTGCACGCCGGAGAAAGAGTGCTTACAAAGGCTCAAGCCGATGAAAGCAGACGGTCACAGGCGCATTCAGAGCCTCCTATGACCGTTATAAACAATATCCAGAGTGTGGCAGAATCTCCCAGTGAAACGGCTGCTTATATTAAGCAGGCCATGCGTACACTACAGTTTAATCGAGCATAAAACCGGGGGGGGTGAAGAAATGTTATTGCATGTGTTTTCCGATACGGGCCAGTATCTGGGCCGCATCAATTCGTTTATCTCCATATCCTGGACAGAGGAATATATCGGCAAGGGCAAGCTGGCGATGTACTGCTACGATACCGACGAAACGGCCAAGCTGCTGCGCCATGGATATCTGCTCTACCGCGCCGACCGCGGCACGGCCATGGAGATTGTGCGAATCGACCGCGACGACCAGACGCGGCAAATTTTTATTGGTGGTTATACAACGTTAAATTTGCTCTCCCGTCGTGTGATTACAGAGCCCTATGATGCCAATGTGGGCGAAACCTCTATTTATGGCATGCTTTCTGCTAACCTGCGCGGCTTGCCAATTGTAAATTCTTCTGCAAAGGGCTATACAGATGCGCTTGGTGAAACGGTTCAGTATTCTAATTCATTGCTTTATGAAAGCATTATAAATGTTTGCCAAGGAACGGGGTTAGGCGTGCGTATGCTGTTTAATCCTGATACAAACAAAAACAAGCTGGAGGTGTACAAGGGCGCCGATCACACTGTTGACAGCGCGTCCCCGTACATTGCCAGCGCGGAGTTTGGCAACCTGCTTGCGCTTAAAACATCTGAAAACAATGATTACTACCGCAATACCCTGGTCGTCACCGGCACGCTGACCGGCGGCCAGACGGTATGGGTGCGCGTGTATGCAGATGGTGTATGCAATAAAGAGGCCGAACAGCGCGAAATGATATGGGAATCTGGGCTTTCTCAAAGGGGAGAAGTCACAGAAGAACTCAAAGGCAATAACTGGTCAAAGCGTGCTGATGGTGGTTACTGGTATAGTAAATATGGCGGCTGGCGAGACCCTAAAGATGAAATCAAGCCGCGGGTCACGGTGTATGAAAATACTGATGATAACTATGCTCAACACTCAGGCGGTTATAAAACTACAGAAGCCGCTGAAACTGGCGCGGAGTTCGCCGACCGTCTGGCCAAGGCCGGGGTGGATAAGCTGAAAGAGTACGCCAAGGTAC
>ERZ1034920.2239-NODE-2239-length-11219-cov-6.453870_pt1 | contig 11219 bp, 10 predicted proteins | sample MGYA00520688_ERZ1034920 | MGnify/ENA primary metagenome ERZ1034920 (study PRJEB33766, sample SAMN09781785) | gut metagenome | biome: gut microbiome | host: Homo sapiens | place: Madagascar | study: EMG produced TPA metagenomics assembly of the PRJNA485056 data...
GCCTTCGGCTTCTTCTCGCTGGTGGGCTGGCGCCCAATATCTCCGCCATCGTTGATTTACAAGCCGAGTCCAGCTCGAATACGCTTCGCTTCTTCTCGCTGGTGGGCTGGCGCCCAATAAAATAGCATAAATAAACGCCCTAACAAGTAAACTTGCAGGGCGTTATTTACACTATTTTACTCGGCTTGTAGCTTATCCAAAGTATCTATCTAACAGACCCTTGAGAGCCTTTCCGTGGCGAGCCTCGTCGCGAGCCATCTCATGAACGGTGTCATGGATTGCGTCAAGGTTGTTCTTCTTCGCGCATTTTGCAAGGTCTACCTTACCTGCTGTTGCACCGAACTCACAGTCAACTCTCCAAGCAAGATTATCCTTTGTTGTAGCCTTCATGTTTGGCTCAAGATCCTCACCTAACATCTCAGCAAATTTTGCTGCGTGCTCAGCCTCTTCGTAAGCTGCCTTCTCCCAGTAGAGACCGATCTCCGGGTATCCCTCACGATGCGCAACACGTGCCATGCAAAGATACATTCCAACTTCTGAGCACTCACCCTCGAAGTTTGCCTTCAGCTGATCGAAGATGAACTTCTTATCTTCGTCGCTGATTTCAGGATTATTCTTAACGGTTGAAGCGTATACGCCAAACTCATGCTCAGCTGCGAGAGTAAGCTCTCCCTCTACCTTCTTGAACTTGTCAGCGCCAACGTGGCATACCGGACACTCTGCCGGTGCTGCTTCTCCCTCATAAATGTAACCACATACTGTACATACCCACTTTGCCATAATTCATGTCCTCCTTAAATTTTAACTTGTTTGTTTTCTTGCGCACTCCGGGCACAATCCGGAAAATTGAATCGTATGCTTTTCAATAATCCCATCAAAATGCTCCGCCGCTAATTGGTTTAATGCATCCTGCTGCGGTAGATCAAGATCCATCACACAACCACAACTTCTGCAACCGAAGTGGTAATGTGGCTTCGGATTTCCATCGAAGCGATCCGGACCTCCACTCACCGTCAGCTTCTGAATCTCCCCGAGATCCGCCAAAAGCGACAGATTCCGATATACGGTTCCTAAGCTGATATTCGGAAACTCATCCTTGATATCCATATAGACGGTTTCCGCGGTAGGATGATCGTAACGACCAATCAGACATTGCTGAATTGCGTCTCGTTGCTTGCTTCGTTTAATCATTGTAACTCCTTAATCAATAATAAGAACTGTTACTGTTATTATAATATACGCAGGATGCATTTTTGTCAACTGTTTTTTCTCAGTTATTTCTATTTTGTTTCCGTTTTTGATTTTACATACTTCGTTTCTAATTGTATTTTCGAATAAATACGCTTTTTCCATCATAAACTGCTAACAATAAGTAGTAGGAGTTCCTCCATTGAAACGATTTGTTACTTATCTGTACGAATACGACCGGACGATCCGCGGTCGCAACGTCGGCTTTATCCGCAATGACATACGAAATGACCGCTGTCTGATGGATATTCATATCCGGGGCCTGGAACGCATCAAAGAGAAAGCACCCATCTATCTGATTGTCCGGGACGGCGAATGCATCGGTATTCCTGCCGGGGAGATTGTTATCTCGCAAGGCATCGGCAACGCATTCCTTGAACTTCCGGGAAATCACATCGGAAAAACGAACTATAATTCAGGCGATATCCAGGCTGTGATCGTGCGCTACGGGAACGGGAAAATGTTGCTTGGCAGCTACGTGCAGCATCCGGCAAGCGATCTGCTCAGCGGAACTTTCACCAAGTGGGAAGCACAAGCAATTCCAGAGACCCCCGAACCGAGTCCGGATGCCGCGCGGGGCGAAAATGACGATTCCGGCTCCATTCGCCCCGTTTCCGAAATCCCGCGGGGCCAAAATGACGATTTTGACTCCATTCGCCCCGTTTCCGAAATCCCGCGGGGTCAAAATGACGATTCCGGCTCTATTCGCCCCGTTTCCGAAATCCCGCGGGGTCAAAATGACGATTCCAGCTCCATTCGCCCCGACGCTCTAAGTCAGCAGAGCACAGAAGTACATGCAGAAGAAAAATTGTGTCCGCCGACCTACAAGCGAATCGCCATCACAGATATCCGCTCGCTTCCATCGCGCAATTGGCATCTGTGCAGCAATAGTTTCCTTGTGCACGGCTTTTTCTGCTATCATTATCTGGTCTTAAAGACAGTAAACGCCCCTGACGGCACACAGATTTATCTCGGAGTTCCCGGAATCTATGCCAGTCAGGAGCGCATGATGGCTTTATTATTCGGTTTCAATGATTTTGAAGTTGACACAGACCACATAACGCAAGTGGACTGCTCTCCAACGGAAAAGGCACAAACGGATTCGAATCATGCTCCTTCTTTAAGCGACGCAGCGGCAGATACCTTGCAGCCGTCCGAAGGAACCTTCGGCTACTGGTTGTGCCAGCTTGAAGTCTGAAGATCCGAAGGAAGAATACTGTATAGCGCATGGCTTTGCCATGTGCCATGCAGGAAGAGGTAATCGCGGCTGATGCCCTCAAAGACAAAGCCGACACGATTCAGCAGACGAATACTTGGAATGTTATCCGGCAATACCCACGCCTGCACACGATGCAGCTGCAATTCATAGAAAATCACCTCTAACACCTTCGTCAATACCTCCGTTGCGTAACCCCTGTGGTGAACCTCGCTCGAAAACTTGTACCCGATCTCACAGGAGTTTGAAAATCCCCTCACAATGTGATGAAAACTGATGGTTCCGATGATCCGCTTCGGATCCGACTTTTCATAGACATAGAAGCGAAAAAGCGTGCCCTGTACCGCCATATTGTATTCAAAGGAAAGTATCTGCTTCTGAAAACTGACCGTATAAAATCCTTCTGCCCGATCCGGCTCAAAGCGCTCGAACAGTTCCTGGTCCCGCATATAGAAATCCAGCACCTGAGCAGCCTCCGTCGGTTTAATGATTCTTAAAATTAGTCGTTCTGTTTCATATTCAAAAAGCATTCTTTCTTTCCTTAATCCATGTTATAATCATACATATATTATATATATTCCGAGGGGAAAGTCTATGACCGAAGATGAAAAATTTATGAAAGCCGCTCTCAAGCAGGCTAAGAAAGCATATGCCATCGACGAAGTTCCGATCGGCTGCGTGATCGTGCAGGACGGACACATTATCGCACGAGGCTACAATCGCCGCAATATTGATAAAAATACGTTAGCGCACGCCGAACTGGCAGCAATCCGTAAAGCAAGCAGGAAGACCGGTGACTGGCGGCTTGAAGACTGTACCATGTACGTCACGCTCGAGCCTTGCCAGATGTGTGCCGGTGCAATCGTGCAGTCCCGCATGAAGCGTGTCGTTATCGCATCCATGAATGCCAAGGCCGGTTGCGCAGGATCGGTACTAAATCTGTTACAAATGCAGCAGTTCAATCATCAGGTAGAGATCACACAGGGAGTTCTTCAGGAAGAATGTTCCGAAATGCTCTCTTCCTTCTTCCGCGAATTGCGTGAACGCAAAAAACAAGCCACACAATCAACGAACATATAACGATACTATTTGCGAATCCCGGAACCTAAGCTCCGGGATTTTTCACGCACACATCGTTTCCCCGAACCTTATTTATGAAGCATATTCCGGCATAACTTCTTCACCTTCGCTCCCGGCACCGTAATGCACCTTCGAAATGGTCGCATCACCAGCCAGAGGCGCGTCACAATCCGATACCACACATTATCTGTAGAAATCAATTTTCCTTTGCGCACAAATCCAGTCATGATTCCAAGGAACTGTTCCCTGCGAAGCGGCCCTTCCACCTGAACCTGATTATCCCCCACCATATAGTAACCATCTTCTTTGCAACGCCAGATTCGATGCAGCACCAGGATTCCGGTATCTCTGCGATATAAAGCAACATCCCCTCTGCACAATACCCGCTCCGGCAGCGGAGAGAGAATCACTTCATCTCTTCCCGGCACAAGAAGCGGATACATACTGTATCCCTGCGGATAGAGCTGTATCGATTGTCCGCCGCTCAACAATGCTTCGATATCTGTATTTTTCTCCATCCCTTCTGCCATTACAAAATCCTTTCGATAATTCCCTGCTATGTTTCCTCATTGTAGCATTTTCCCTTGTAAAATGCTATACTGAAAGGGATTATAAACCAATAAGGGAGTTTCCGAAAATATGAAAATTCGAGATGGTTATCAGAAGATAATTTTAGCAAATGAAACGTATTTGATGCCTTATGGCCAGAATGCTGCCAGCCGCGCCCATGCATTGAAATTGAATGCTACAAGCGAATTTCTATGGGATGCACTCGTGAGAGGTCTTGACGAAGATCAATTACTCTCCCTTGCCGCGAAAGAATTCGAGGCAACCGAAGAAGACCTGCCGGTACTTCGTGAGGATATAAGGCATTTTATCTCGGCACTGGCTGCAAACGGAATCGTTCAGTTGTCCGATTCTGACAAGCCGCATTCCAGCTACGAACCATCCTACTATCAAATCGGGTCTCTGGTATTTGCATACTATGGTCCGTGCGAATTATATGACCGATTTTTCAAGAAATTTGCATGCGACAAAACCGAGCATGCAGATCAGGAAATCTATCTGAAGATCGGTATGCCACGTTTCAAGGAAAACGGAAGCATTCTTCTTCGTACCGAGGAATTGCAGATTTGCGAGGCCGATTCCCTGTATCGCTTTTTCTTCCGAAGAAGCTGGGGAATCTATGAGATGACCATTCGCAAGGATGGCGGCCTCACTACCGTGTACTGCGCTCCGGACGCTTTCGACGAGGAACATATCGAGCAGGTATTTCATGCATTGCGATTTGCCTTCCTGCTTCTTGCGCAGAAGCATCATTTGTACGCGCTTCACTCGGCTTCCTTTCTCTATAAAGAGAAAGCCTGGCTTTTCTCCGGACCGTCCGGAACGGGGAAATCGACACATACAAACCTGTGGCATGAATTATACAACGTTCCGTTGCTCAACGGAGACCTCAATGTCATCGGCATCGAGAACGGAATCCCGATGACTTACGGACTTCCATGGTGCGGGACTTCTGAAATCAGCACAAAGAAAAACTACCCGCTCGGAGGAATCGTTTTTCTGAAACAGGCTCCGGAAAATCATGTGTTCACACTGGTTTCACCGGAAAAAGCGTTCATGCTGATGCAGCGCCTGATCTCTCCGGTGTGGGATGCCGAAATGCAAAAGAAACAGGCTTCTTTCTGTGAATCCATCACCGAAATTACACCGGTTTTCTCCCTGCACTGTACCAAGGATCCGGCCGCTGCCGAAACGATGAAACACGCGATTGATCAACTGTAAGCTACAACGTATATTGTTGATAAAAAGGAATATCATATGGCGAACTCACCAAAATACTACGTAAAACGAATTAAAGAAGGCGTACTTCACGAGGTATGGGAGGAAACGCTTTGGATCTATGAATATGCAAGACATTATTGGAAAGCGATGATCTTCTACACACTGCTCGGTCTCACAGGAACCGCAGTCTCATTGATTTCCAGTCTGATTTCCCGCGATATGGTCGATATCATTACCGGGCACCAGACCGGACTTCTGCTTAAGACCTTCTGCCTATACATCGGATTCTCGATCGGCAACATCGTCCTAAGTCAGATTTCCTCTTACTTTTCCAGTAAGATCAGTATCGGCGTGGACAATTCAATTAAAGCGGATATCTTTGAGAAAATGCTTTGCACCGATCTGGAATCCATTCAGAATTATCACACGGGAGATCTTCTTACGCGTTGGAGTTCCGACGCTTCCACAATTTCAAATGGTATCTTAAGCTGGATCCCGAACCTGATCATCTATTTTGTCCGGTTTGTCAGCACGTTTGCACTCGTGTTCTACAATGATCCGATGTTTGCATTACTGGCGCTCATCGGAATGCCGGTCAGCCTTCTGATGTCCAACCGCATTTTAAAACGCATGCGCAACAATAACCAGAAGAGTGCGGCTATGGGCGCGAAGATGTCCGGCTTCAATCAGGAAGCATTCTCGAATATCCAGACCATTAAGGCCTTCGACCTCATTCGGCTGTACAGCCAAAGACTGCGCGAATTGCAATCCGAATATCTCTCGATGCGCCTTACTTTCCAGAAACTGTCGATGGCAACTTCGATCATTCTGTCGCTCGTCGGATTATTCGTATCATACAGCTGCTATGCTTTCGGTATCTATCGCGTGTGGAGCGGGGCAATCTCATACGGAACCATGACCATGTTCCTCTCCCTGTCAAGCTCGCTCACCGGCACGCTGAATCAGCTGGTATCACTTGTCCCGACGGCAATCTCTATGACAACATCCGCCGGACGTCTGATGGACATTCTCAATATGCCGAAGGAGAATTTTGATCATACCCAGGAAGTTGACGTCTTCAAGCAGGAAAATGCGAAGGATGGTATCAGCCTGAAGATGTCGGATTTCTCCTATGCATACCATAATGGAACACAGGTTTTCGAACATGCAGATTTTGCAGCACACCCACACGAGATCGTCGCTTTGGTCGGACCTTCCGGAGAGGGCAAGACAACGCTGCTCCGCCTGATTCTCTCGCTCCTTCACCCACAGGAAGGAGAGTCTTGTTTATATGGCAACACCACACAACAGGAGCTTGCTCTCACACCATCTACACGAAGGTTATTCTCCTATGTTCCGCAGGGAAACACCATGTTTTCCGGAACAATTGCAGAAAATATGCGCAATGTACAACCGGATGCAACGGATGATGAAATCATTGATGCCTTGAAAGCCTCCTGTGCATGGGATTTTGTAAAGAAACTTCCTGACGGTATCAACAGCAAAGTCGGAGAACGCGGAACCGGTTTCTCCGAGGGACAGGCACAGCGCCTCTCCATCGCGCGTGCATTGCTCCGTCATGCACCGATCCTGCTGCTTGACGAGGCAACCTCCGCACTTGATGTTGCAACCGAACGACAGGTTCTCAAAAATATCATGCGTGATGATTATCCGCGAACCTGTATCGTTACCACGCATCGCCCAACCGTGCTTGGTATCTGCAAAGAAGTGTATAAGATCCGTGATTTCCGATGCGAACCTCTTAATGCAGATGAAATCAGGGAATTGGAAGATGCTTTCTAGAATCTTGATTTGTTACTCGCATAAAAATGGCACAGTCTTTCGACTGTGCCATTCGTTATATTTCGGTTACCATGTAATTTCGTTAGGATCTAATCCATTCTTTTCCCAATTAGGACGATAATCCATTATATCATGCATCTCACCCTTCTTGATCTTGCATCCGTTTCCATCATCAGCCGGACAACCTTCGCATCCCCATACCTGAAGGCGCTCTCCTTGAGATGTTCCTCTACTTGGCTTAATCCAATTTCCCATTAAATATTTGCTTCCGCAAACCGGATCTCCACTCGCTAAATAAACACCCTCATTCAAATTATCTACTCGTAATATGTCAGGCTTCTCATAATGCTTCATCATTATTTCACTCTCCATTTCCTAGTATTTCCTCTCTGCTACTTTACTAATATTATAGTTTTCTGTCTGGGAAAATGCATTGTATAATTTTGTCATTTTATTGCAAGATTTGCCCTATTTGATAACCTTCCGCTTCGCATTCCTGCTCGTTTGCAAACTGAATCATTTCACCGGTCGCCTGATCCTTAAGTTGAAAATAGACATCATAATTTTCTCTTTCCAGATCATGAAGCGGAATCGTTGTCTGAATCGTAGAAATCCGATCCGTCTCATTTCCTCCCGCCAGCTCCGACAGATTCTGCTCCACGTTCACCGAATAAGTTTTGCCCTCTGATGATTGCGGAACAAATACAAAACAGGCCTCACATGCCTTATAAATCGGAGCAAAGCCGGAATTCGAGACATCCAGTTCCACATGGAGCGTGTCTTTCCAGAAATCCTGCTGCATCCGGCACTCTCTTAGCACAAAACGATACCCAAGACGCGCTTTCATATAGGAAAGACCATCCATTCCGTCATAACAATCATCTGTGTGAACGACAGAATTGCTCCACTTTTCTAACACGTTACGGTCATAATCCTCATTCAGATAGGTAATATGCATCCGATTAAAATCCGCAATCGCATAATCAAGGTCATTGTACGCATTGTCTATGATTACTTCTCCACCATTCGGAACTGTGCGACATAATTCATCCTGAAAATCCAGTTCCTCTTCACGCGTCCATGCGCTGTAATCACCGGCCTGCGAGCGGCTCTGTGTTCCATAAGTTCCGTAGTCCCCTTCATTACCCAGCATTCCATCATTGAATAATCCAAGCCGGTGTACATACGGTGAGTCACTTTGCAGAAATGTCTGAATATCCGATGTCTGTGTAATCTTGCGCCAATGCATCGGCATCCGCACCGAAAGATATGTGTCCGGATTACTGACCTCTGCTAACGTAGATGCCAGACGTTGCAACGAATCATCATCCACATACTGCGTTCCGTTCATCTCCCCCCAGTTTCCAACAAACAGCCCCTGCAAGGTAAAAATGCGATCCGCATATTCACGCAGAACGGACTCTGCCTGTTTTATGTGTCCCACGATGATATTGATATCCTGCGGCTCATATTGTTCATTTTGTCCATCCCAGTCATATAGGAAACGAACGATATACTGCTTCTCCTGCTGAGCCAGCGCTGCAAAAAGCATCTTCATATTTTGCATACCGGCATCGGAAATCGCTCCGCTGCGATATGCCTGTAAATTTATCTCGATCAACGCCAGTTCGTTATCCGGATCACTCTCCATACGCTTCGTAATTTCTGTATTCCAATCAACGCTCTCATCCGTTATCCGAAATCCATATATATAATAAAATCCCCGATTCGGATTCACAAGATCACGTGATGATTCCGTAAAATTCTCCTGTTGTAATGTCAGATGCCAGTGAAAATGCCAGGCTATATAAAGCGAAGTTCCCAGTATCAGAATTACGATTAAGCAGAGAATGATAACTCCTGCTTTGGTTTTCTTCCTCGTTGTCATTACTCCTCCAAATTAAACAGGCGATACGTGTTCTGTTTTACAACGTAACAGACAAAATCTTTGTCCTCATAATATACACGCATGTCATTCGGAAATTCCTGCTTAAACTGTTCACACCACCGATACAATTTCGATTCAAGAATCGTACGATTCGTCAGATCGGAATAGGTCTGTGAAGGCCTCATAAAGAATCCAAGTTCCTGATCAGCATACGCATCCGAAATCTTACTTTGATTAATATCATTGCCTTCACTAAAATAGGTAGAATAAAACTCGGTATATTTTGCCTGTGCAAGCCACTTAGGTCCTGTATAAAAATGGCTTTGGGCATATTGGATAGGTCTCTTCTCTACATATATGAAGAAATACTCCGATGGAATCGAATAATTTCCATACTGCAATTTCTGTATGAAATTCAAGGCTTCCTCATGCCAGCCCTTCTCTATGACCTGATATAACTCATCCGTCGGCGAAACAATGGTATAGCTCTCCTCCGGAAAAGTCGCCATAATATCATTGGTCACATCAACAACAGAATTATAGCGCGTCAACTCATTGTATAAAAATCCATGGTACACATCAAAATAGTTTGCAGCGACATAGATACCACCAACCGCAAGCATCGAAACAAACGGTAACACAACTCGTATCACAGAAAGTCCCAGCAGATACAAAAGCAGATCGACCGGCACCAAAATCATCGCAATGATCAGCAACTGTTCCGTGGAACAGACACGCGATCCCGCAATCAGTTCCGGCAGTCCAAGGAACGGAGCCGCATACAGGATCATAAAAATAACCGATGACAATGTGATTCCAAGATATCCTTCAAAATACAACTTCACTTTTCGGTGAAGCAATAATGCAAGAAAGCAACATATGACTCCAACGATCGCCGACACGGTTGTAAACCGTATGATCCAGTTGGCGCGATCGTCTCTGTAAAGCGTTGCATAACCATACGAATACACGCTTTCACTCTTTTTCTCTGCAAGATTCCACACGCGGGTTGCAATATTTTGTACTTTGTCACGGAAAGACACTTTCGGCTGCACCGGGACAGCCGGTGTTACCTGATTTCCCGGAATCTGTGTGCTGAACTGATTTAAGGATTCCGACGATTCTGTTACAGGCATCTGCTGATCATCCGGTTGTTGAGTATCCGGCATCTCGGTATTTAAAATTGCCTCCGCCTGCTGCGTTCGACCTTCTTTCGTGTCTTTACCACTCATAACATTCAGCGCCCAATTCAAAGATCCCTGAAACTGGATTCCTGTGGCAAAAGCCAGTCCCATCGGCGCCACCGCGATTAACACCCCGGCGACAACCGCACAAACAAGAGATCTGAAATTTCCGCGCCTGAAAATGCGATGCAACAAAAAGACAGCAAACGACAGACACAGGAAAAAGGCCATAATCGTAACATAAAAATGAATTGCCAGCGAAGCAGCAAGTGCCATCATAAATAAGAATAAATTCTCATCCCATACAATAAACTTGCGTTTGCCGGATTCTTTACGCGGATTCCGCTCCGTCCGCAGATAACGAACCAGATACAATGCGCACAAAAACTGCGTATAGAGCGCAAATTCCTGCGGAAGCGTCCACTGAAGTCGGGACATACTGAAAATTTCATCAATACACAACAGATCAATAACCAGAAACGATGCGATGATCAGCAACGATGTATATCTGGATTTCAATATCTCCTTCAGGAAACAATAGATTGCGATCAGCAACGTTCCCACATGAATGCCGGCAACAAAAAGCAGACTGCTGTATATACGAACACCAAACAACTGACGCATCGCATAGATAAAACAATGCATTGCTTCCGGATAAATACCTGCAGAGAAAATCTTTCCCTCCATCAATCCGTATATCCAGGAATGGTGCGTATACATATCACCAAATCCATAGGAATGATCCACATAGGTTCCGTATGAAAAATAGATGATTCCATAGACAACGATCACACCAAGCGTCAGATATTCAATTCTTCTGCCTTTTGTCCATTTCCATATCTTTCTGACAACATTTTTGATCCAATGTCTAAGAGAAGACCATATCTGTGTCAAAAAAAGCTTTACGCCTCTGGTTCCGACAAGCACCTGCCGGATCTTTCGTATCCCATCTCCATGAAACTTCCTCTTCCACAAAATAGATCCAATGAACACTCCGTAAAACACCAGAATC
>ERZ1034920.2240-NODE-2240-length-11219-cov-5.714171_pt1 | contig 11219 bp, 11 predicted proteins | sample MGYA00520688_ERZ1034920 | MGnify/ENA primary metagenome ERZ1034920 (study PRJEB33766, sample SAMN09781785) | gut metagenome | biome: gut microbiome | host: Homo sapiens | place: Madagascar | study: EMG produced TPA metagenomics assembly of the PRJNA485056 data...
GGATCAAGGGTGGACTATATTATTAGTGAGTGATCATGGCCTTATTACAAACGAAGATGAAGAATGTAGCGAAATGGGTGATCCTTTCGGAGTCAATGGAAAGGTAATGAATGAATTAGGGTATCATATTATGAAATATGATGAAAATGGCAAAATGTTAAAAGAGACAGATTGGAGTAAGACAACAGCTGTTGCTCAGAGAGGTAATTATATTTATATCAATTTAAAAGGTAGAGAGAAATGGGGGATTGTAGATCCAAAAGATAAATATGACTTAGAAGATAAAATAATAGATGATTTGTACAGCTATCGTGATGAGAATGGAGAAAGAATTATTGCCTTAGCTTTGCGTAATAAGGATGCAGTATTATTAGGGCTAGGTGGTGATAGATGTGGTGATATTATTTACTGGAATGTTGAACATAAAGGCCGAGTTCATGGAGATACTTTACCAGCATCTGAAGGATATGCAGATACTTCTGTTTCACCGATCTTTATTGCTGCAGGCCAAGGGATAAAGGAAAATTACTTTACAGATAGATATATTCATTCGGTAGATGTAGCTCCAACTGTTGCAATTTTAGGAGGTGTTAGGTTCCCTGCACAATGTGAAGGTGCACCGGCTTATCAGATTTTTTCGGAAGAAATCTAATACATGGTGGCAATGAGTTTATAATGATTTATTATGACGGCGTATTTGTAAGTTAATATATTAAAGTTGATCATAAAGATTATAAAGTGCTATCACTAGAAGGTTAATTAGCTTTAGTGATAGCACTTTTTTCGAGAAAAATTTGAAGATGATAGATTAATAAACATTGATATCAGGGATTTTTAAATACAGTTTGCTTTTATGGATTTTTCCTACAATACAATAGAAATTAACCAGGCGATGTGCTATGATAAAGTGGATTGAGGTATGTGTGGGAGACACGTACTATATATATGAAAGAAAGGACTGAATCCCAATGGAGGGATATCAAAAGAAAGAGCGTTTTATTGTAAACGTCATTTTCTACTGTATCATCGTTGGGCTTTTGTTTGTGGTGAGCAAATATCTGCTGCCGGTGCTGATGCCGTTTTTGGTGGCATTGGTGGTGACGCTGATCCTTAATCCCCTGATTCGTTTTGTGGGTCGTCATGAACCACGACTAAGAAAGCCCTTTGCCATCGCTTTGTGTGCGCTTTTTTATATTGTTTGTGCGTATTTGCTGGTGAACTTTGGCTGGACATTGACGCAGAAAATCGGTGATTTGATTTCGCGTATTCCTGCTTTGTTTGAAACGCAAATTGTGCCTGCACTGTGGATGGTGTACGATCAGATTCAGGAAATGGCGCATTCAATTGATCCAAGTTTATCGCAGGAAATTAATGCCATCTTTTATGATGGGATGCAAAATATGCGAGTTTACATCACGGAGTATTCTATGAAGACGGTGGGGCTGCTGACGGGCACAATTACAGCGTTGCCTGCACTCTTTATCGGGGTGCTGATCACGGTTATTTCAACGTTTTTCATGATTGCGGATTTTGATTTTCTGGTGCAGCAGGGCTTTAAGCTGGTGCCAGTTTCACGTCGTGGTGCAGTGCAGACAACGGTGGTTTATGCGAAGCATATTTTGGTGAAGTATATCAAATCGTATTCCCTGATTTTTTCCATTACCTTTGTGGAGTTGGCCGTTGGTTTCACGCTCTTGGGGGTACCGAATTCCATTTTGATTGGGATGTTGGTGGCTGTGTTTGATATTTTGCCAATTCTTGGCACTGGCGGGATCTTAATTCCATGGGCCATCATCGCGGCAATTCTTGGCAAGGGAGGATTTGCCTTCGGCATTTTTGCTCTGTATGTTTTCATTGTTGTAGTGCGCAATATTATTGAACCGCGTATTGTCGGCAAGCAGATTGGTCTGCATCCGCTGGTGACACTTGTCGGGATGTTTATTGGGCTGAAGTTGTTCGGTGTTATTGGATTGTTTGGCATTCCAATTGCGCTGTCTATTTTGGTCAATTTGGACCGCAACGATGTCATTCATTTGTTCCCAAGAGACGATGGAAAGAGTACGGATCAGGTACCAATTCTTTAATGATGCATGTTTTTAGCGTGGACGGTTTTATCAAGCAGCCGCCTGCGCTTTTTTTATCATTGAGGCAAAAAAGAAAACGAACAAAGGACGTGATTGATTTATGACCATTGATCATATCTTTATCGATTTGGACAATACCATCTTGGATTTTTATGCGGCTGAGGCAGAGGTGTTGGCGCCGGCGTTGGCGGCACATGGCATTGACCCTACGCTAGAAACGGTGGCGTTGTATCAGAACATCAATGTGGAACAGTGGCGCTTATTGGAAGAGGGCGAAGTATCCATTGATGAAGTGGGAGTGCGGCGGTTTGCTCTGCTTGCAGAGGCGCTGCAATGTTCGATTGACGCTCAGGCGCTTTCGGATACGTACGAGGCGATGCTGATGGAGACGTGTCATTTTATGCCAGGTGCGAAGGCGATGCTGGAGACGTTGCAAAAGCGCTATCGCCTGCATTTGGTGACCAACGGCATGGCGAGTGTGCAGTATGGCCGCATTCAAAGTGCAGGTATTGCCGATTATTTTGAGCATTTGTTTGTTTCCAGTGATCTTGGCGCAGTGAAGCCTAGTGAAGCGTTTTTTGACGCCTGCTTTGCACAGATTGAAGGCTTTGACAAATCACGCGCCGTTATTGTGGGCGATGGTCTGGGTGCCGATATCTGCGGCGGACTGCGCTCTGGCCTAAAGACCATTTGGTACAATGCTCAGCAAGTGGTCAACGACAGTCCTTGGCAGCCAGATGTTGAGGTGAAAAGTCTGGCCGATGTACCGGCCATTTTAATAGAATGGGAAAACAAAAATTAGAATTAAACTTATTATAATTTTAACTTGACAAGGAAGGTCATATATCATATAATAACATCATCAAGAGCGGACCTCTTGAGGCAAAACAAAGAAATAGTTATAATGACATTGTAGAAGTAAGATTGTCTGTTTTAAAATTAATTTACAAAGAGAATAGGAGATTGATAATTATGGCAAAATGGGTTTGCAGCGTATGCGGTTATGTTTATGAAGGTGAAGCAGCACCAGAAAAGTGCCCTCAGTGCAGTGCTCCAGCAGAAAAGTTTGTTGAACAGACCGGCGAAATGAGCTGGGCAGCAGAACACGTTGTTGGCGTCGCTTCCGATGTTCCAGCAGATATCCGTGCTGACCTCGAAGCAAACTTCACTGGCGAATGCACCGAAGTTGGTATGTACCTTGCTATGGCACGTGTTGCTCATCGTGAAGGCTATCCAGAAATCGGCCTCTACTGGGAAAAGGCTGCTTGGGAAGAAGCTGAACACGCTGCTAAGTTTGCTGAACTTCTCGGTGACGTTGTTACCGATTCTACCAAGAAGAATCTGGAAATGCGCGTAGAAGCTGAAAACGGTGCTACCGCTGGTAAGACCGATCTCGCTAAGCGTGCAAAAGCACTGAACCTTGATGCTGTTCATGACACCGTTCATGAAATGGCTCGCGACGAAGCTCGTCACGGTAAAGCATTCAAAGGTCTGCTCGAAAGATACTTCGGTTAATTTTATCACCCCTAAGGCAGGAGAGAACCTCCTGCCTTATTTGCGTGTCATCAGTTATTTTTAGAAAAGGAGAACGATCATCATGGATAAAAAGCTTGCCGAATTGCTCAACCAGCAGGTCAACAAAGAATTTTACAGTGCCTATCTCTACTTGGATATGTCCAACTATTACGCCGATCAGGATCTCGACGGTTTTGCCAACTGGTATAAAATCCAGGCGCAGGAAGAACGCGACCACGCGCTGCTTTTTATGGAATATCTGCAGAATAACAACGAATCCGTCACGCTCGAAGCCATTGAAAAGCCAGATAAAGTGTTCAACACTCTAATGGATCCGCTTGAAGCTGGAGCCGAACACGAACGCTACGTTACCAGCCTGATCAACGACATCTACGCCGTAGCTTATGAGCTCAAAGATTTCCGCACCATGCAGTTTCTCGACTGGTTTGTCAAAGAACAGGGCGAAGAAGAAAAGACCGCCGACAGCCTCATTAAAAAGTATAAGCTTTTCGGTGATGATCCAAAGAGCCTTTACCTGCTCAATCAGGAACTGGCTGCCCGTGTGTACAGCGCACCTTCTCTGGTGCTGTAATTGCATTGAAACACCGCCCGTGGTTTGTAACCACGGGCGGTGTTTTATACATACAATATTCCCAGCATGGCAGCTAGGTAGAGCAGGACGAGCAGGAGCAGGGTACGGTCGTGGAGGAGGACTTCGACGGGGTCGCCGTCAGAGGCACCTTCGATGGTGAGGCTGTATTTTAGGGTGATGAGCAGGACAATGGGTACGGTGAAGATGAGCAGTCGGTTGTGATAGAAAGCGGTGGTTGTCTGATCCATGCTCCAGAGAGCGTAGAATACGTTGGCCAATGTCAGGCACATGGTCATGCTGCGATTGAGAAAGTCGAGGGGGTAGGCTTTCAGCACGCTGCGGGTGTTATGGTCATCGCTTACATGAATGAGCTCACCGCGCCGTTTGCCCAAAGCAAGGTAGAAGGAAAGGGCAAAGACAGAGAGGTAAAGCCAGTTGGATATGACGATGTCTGTGAGTTGAGCGCCGTAAATGACACGGATCACAAAACCGGCGGCTAACACAGTGATATCGGCGATGGGCACATTTTTGAGCCCAAAACTATAGGCTAGATTGAGTACAACGTAGAGCGCCAGAAGGAGCGCAGCAGAAAGCTGAAACACTAACGCGTTGAGAAGGATGGCTAGTACCAGCAGTGCCACGGCCAAGAGTGCGGCGCTCCGTATGGAGACGGTGCCGGCGGCAATAGGTCGGTGGCATTTGGTCGGATGCTGACGATCTTTGTCACGGTCCTGGATGTCATTGATGATGTAGATGGCTGAGGAGGTGGCACAGAATGCCAGGAAGCCTAGCGTATCAGCACTGAGCTTGGCGGTATCAAAAAATTGTCCGCTGCACACCAAGGCTGTAAAGACTAATAGATTTTTCGTGTAATGATGCACGCGCATCAATTTGAAATAGCGGTTCAAAAGAAAGACCCCTTAAGTTGGAAAATAGGTGGCGCAATAGTTGATCAGTGCCTGGATGGCTGGAATGTTCATCCAGAGCATGAGAACAACAGCGACGATGCTCATAGACAGAAGCCGAAGCAGCTAAAGGATGCATCCTTTCTTTTATGTCGGCAGATTTACAGAGGATAGTATTCTAGCCCAAAGATGAGCATATCTTTTACACCGTGCAGGTTTGTAAAGAATAGTACCAGTGTTAAAAAGAGACAGATCAAAGGTAGAAGTAAAGGTTGATGGAGTTTCGCAGCTGCTTTTTTAAGCAGTAAGAAAAGTAAAACATAAAAGGCCCAACCGAAATACAGTGTATAAAGTATAAGGCCGTTTTCTTGCGTTCCCCAGCCAAGTCCAATGAGCAATACCATTGAAAAAACGATCCAATAAGCTGCTATGCGGGCAAGTCGTTCGTTGCGATGAATGATAAAGCTTATTAAGCACAGTAAAATAAGCATCAGGCCGATCCCATTTATTTGTTCAACCGGATCTAACATCCAGGAGATATGATGGACAGGTGTCAAAGTATATTCGCCTATTGATGCTGCTGGTGCCAGAAAGCAATCGTGAACAAAACCGGTAAATTGAAAAATTCGATCAGAGACTGCGACTTCTTTACCAGTGAATGTTTGAAGTGAATCAATCTTTTTAAACAAAGAATAGAAAATATCGAAACGACCGCACATTAAAAGTAGAAGCATAAAGCCTAAGCCACGACGCACCATTATAGATAGCCATTTTTTTGGCGTTTTAAATGATGACCATGTTTCGGTTACTGGAAGTAAAGCCAGGCTTGTTAAAAGCGTACCACCGGCCCCGTAGAGTGCAACAGTTGTTTTTTCGTTGTTCTGCACGATGCATGTTAGAGTAAGTATTAGCCAAAAGTATGCAGACACATATTGTTCGATCATGAGGCAATTAAGAAAGGTGGTATAAGTGCAGGTTAATACAACGAGGAAGCAAACGCGCATTGCTGATGTAAGCTTTAAAAGACGGGCCAACATTAAATTAGACACAAATAGTAGAGCAATCTGCAAGGTGTTGATAAGAATGATTTCGAAAGTTGTTGAAAGACCCAGGAATTGGCTTAATGCGTAGGGAGCGCCTACAAATGGTGCGGAAAATACTGCGAACAAAGGCTGACGAAGATCATTTTCTGGAAACGTTAAATAGAGCCAAGCCATGTTACGCACCAAACTGCCAGAGTCACTTGTGTAGATGAGGTCATAGTAGCCGCCAGGTGCTGAATCGTAAAATACTGACGTTAGCAAAAAAAGTCGTGCAGCAAATAAGATGGATAATACTAAAAGAAAGGAGTAGATCCCTATTTCAAAAGGAGCAAGCTCAGCAAATACTCTGCTTTCTTTGAGGATGCGTGTTAATATTTTCCAAAATTGAGCTAAGGCAACATAAACAAAAAGGTAACTCATCAGTGCCAGACATAGACTTAGTGTAAGTGGCAAGTCAGTTACGGATGGATATGCTGCTTGTAGATCTTGAACCCACGGAGCTTGCCCTAGAAAATCATAAGCATATTTTTGCAATCGCCAACAAATACCGATAGCACTGAGCATTACGAACAAGTTTAAGCCCCAAGGCATCCATCGTACTGCTGACCAAAGATCAGACACTTGGCTTGAAAGCAGAAGTATGAGTATAAACGCAATGACCATACTTGGTAATGTTAGATTCGCTTCGCAATAATCGTTTCCCCACTGTATTTCAGGATAAAAAAATGCTAACGATGTCAGAGAAAAGTACCAATTTTGCTTTAGATTATTTATGCCATTTTTTAGTGTTGGTTCTGGGAGAATTGTATTTATAAACGTTTTTACATAACTGGACAAAAAGCAACTCCCCTTTATTGTTGTATGATGCGTTGTAATTTATTATATCATACAAGCAACATCTGTCAGCTTTAAAGATTGATAATGCATATTGTCTTGCAAAAATATTGTGTTATACTTTGTATCATAAAAAGACGAAGAAAGGAAAAATTTCTATGAAACCACTCGTACTTTATTATGCAAAATGCTCCACTTGCAAAAAGGCCTTGAAATGGTTGGAGGATAATGGCATTGACTGCGATTTGCGCCCGATCGTTGAAGATCATCCAAACAAAGAAGAGCTTGCTGCTTGGTATGCGGCCAGTGGGCTGCCGTTGAAGCGTTTTTTCAACACCAGCGGCAATCTTTACAAACAGCTGCAGCTCAAAGATAAGCTGCCAGAAATGAGTGAAGACGAGCAGCTCGCACTCCTCGCCAGCGATGGCATGCTCGTTAAACGTCCGCTTCTCATCAGCGATGCGGTCATTTGCCCGGGCTTTAAAGAAGCCGAATGGGAAAAATTAAAATAAACAAGAAAACGGCTGTCAACGAAGCAGCCGTTTTTTCATGTTCAGCCCCAGGCGATTTTGAAGAGACACTCATAGAAAACAAAACGGCGCATCTCAGGCAAGATGCGCCGTTTTGTGCTTTTTTATTGTAGTGAGTCAGTGTGTGATGTATGTGATCTTATGGTTTTTTATAGCCGCACTTTGGGCATACGCCGTTTTCGTCCAGCGCAATGCCGCACAATGGGCAACGGTCGATGTCATTTTTGGTGATAAATTCACTTGTTGCTGCATTTACGCCGCTGGTGAATGTGAGCTTTGCAATGTTGAGCTTATCTTTGAGCAGATCGTAAACGATTTTGATCATGCCTTCAACAGTCATGGTCTCTTTTGTCACAACAAGACGGCAATCTGGATAAGCGGTTGCAAGTTCGGTTTGGAACGCTGGGCCCGTCATTTGATTGTGAGGGTGACCGTTTTTGATGCCTTGCTTTTCATACACGTCAAGGACTGCTGGCAAAAGGGGATCGTCTTCGCGCAGAATGAGTGCATGGTCAAAGTTTTTCAATACTTCCCAGGCGGTTTTTTGAATTTCATTACATGGGAACACCATGTTTACGCCTTCGTTTACCGTATCTTCCACTTCAATGGTTAAAACGCCGGTATGACCGTGCAGATATTGCGCTTCGCCCTTAAAACCATAGAATCGATGGGCGTATTGCAGTTCAAGTGTTGTAATGCTTCTCATATAAATCATCCTCCTCAAAATACATGCTTGGCGGGACAATTGCCCCGGCCTTATGATTGTTGCTGTGAGGGACCGGTTGGTTGGAAGGAATTCCAGGACCTTCCGTGTACATCGTGGCCGTCGCCATTGAATGAATCTTCCATAGGTCCATCACCTTGGGCAGAAAAACGCTGCATATTGAGAACGTCTGTCCTGGACAACTTTCACCGGTGTTTGTCGTTCTCACTTGTTACAGCTGCTGAAACAGAACCCTGACAAAATAAATTCCTTTTCACAATTTGTGAGTCAATGATTGGCTCTGTGTTTCTCATTATTCTAATTTTAGAATTAGAATAATTCTAAAATTAGAATAGCATCGTACTTTCTGTTTGTCAAGCGTTTTTTATAATAAAAGAAAAGTTGTAAAGTGGTTGTAAAAAAATAAAAGCTGCCAGAACGTTTTGTTTTGGCAGCTTTTATCGTTACATTATTGGTTTATTTTTTGAACAGGAATGTCAATTTGCGTAATATAGTCGTCAAAGGTATCTATGAGTGCTTCGTTAAGACCTTTTTCATAGGAGAAACCGGTAAATTGAAGATGATGGCTGTTGGCATAATCAAGAAGTTCTTCGTAACGTTTAGGCAGGTTGTCCCAATTGCCTTTGCAGTAGGCGCGTAAATAGGTGCCTGGGGCTTGGATATGATTGGCGGTTTGTGAAGACACAGCAGGAAGTTCAATGAATAAAGTGGTGTAGTTGGAATAATGCCCTGCGTAAAGGTCGCTCACCGACAACATGGCCCCATAGGAGGCGTCGTGAAGACGGTGCAAATGATGCTTCTTTGCTTCGGCAATGACCAAGCCGATTTCGTGTTCAAAGGGTGCATCGGGTGTGGTGGCGATGGTGGCAAAATAATGAGGCGCTGTTTTTTCAATAATGGAAATTTCTGCGACATCCAGCGTGTGCAATGCCGACAATTGCTGCTGCTTTTCGGTTAAGTTTGCTTGCAGCGTTTGCAATTGGGCGATTTTTTCTTCTAGATCGGCGGCTTTATCCGCGAATAATGCTTCCAGAGAATGGGCCGAACGATTGTCCAAAAAATATTTAATGTCCGCAAGTGGCACATCCAATTCTCGCAGCATGAGAATGGTTTCAAGAACAGAGCTTTGTTGATAGGTATAGCAGCGATAGCCGTTATCTTTGATGAATGCAGGCTTTAACAAACCAATTTCATCGTACCACATGAGCGTTTTCTTATTGATTTCATGGAGTCTGGCAAATTGGCCGATGGTGAATAGTGTGGATGTGTCAAAAAACATGGCTTTCTCCTTGACCGTACAGTTACTGTACGGTTTATTATAGGTCATGTAGGCACGGAAAGCAAGTAAGGAGCGTGAGAACACGGGCACGTAGTCAACAGAAAATGCGATTCAAGAAAAGGGAAAGGAACACATCGAACATTAAAACCTATGAGAAGAGGTCAAAATTGTTATGAATGAGAAAATTATCATTAGAAAATACCGTAAGAGCGATGACAGCGCTTTAGAGAACGTCATCAGAGAAGCTTGGCAATACGATCGGTATTGTTCCCCAACCACAGCCAGAAAAATTGCGAAAGTCTACTTGAACAGCTGCCTTGTTAACCAGACATTTATTCGTGTCGCCGAAGTAGATGGTGAGCCTGTCGGCGTCATCATGGGAAAAGACATTGCGGCACATAAATGCCCATTTCGATTGTTTATTAAATGGGTGCGCTCCATTGTTTCGTTAATGGTTTCAAAAGAAGGACGTGCGATTTCCAGGATGTTTGAAAAGGTCGATAAAATTGACCAAGAGCTTCTTGCCGTTTGCGTTCAGAAATACAAAGGCGAATTAGCCTTTTTTGCCATTGCTGAAAAATGTCGTGGCAAGGGAATTGGTCGAAAGTTATTCCAAGCCCTTGTTGATGAAATGAAGGCGTGCGGCATTTCAGCATTTTATCTATTTACGGATACCAGCTGCAATTACCGGTTTTACGAGCATATGGGTTTAACGAGACGATGCGAGAAGAAATGGGAAATGGATATTAATGGGAAAAAAGAAGAAATGACCTTCTTTTTGTACGATTATCAGTGTCGCATGCAAGTGGCTTAAACGCATCAAAGGTCTACGGAGCGTAGGTTGTCGATCATGCTTTGGCGTGGTAGCCTAATGGTGAAAGGAGAATGAACCATGAATCATTACATCACTGGTGCTGCCATTCGTACTCTGCGTGAACAGCGGCATCTGACTCAGGCTCAGCTGGCCGAAACGCTCAGCGTCAGCGATAAGACCATTTCTAAATGGGAGACAGGCCGTGGATTTCCGGACATCACTCTGCTGGAGCCATTGGCACAGGCATTGCAGGTGTCTGTGGCAGAGCTGCTTACTGGCGAACAGATCATCAACACCAATCGCGCCGCCAACATGCTCAAAGCCCAGCTCTATGTCTGCCCAATCTGCGGCAATGTGCTCCAGTCCATGGGGCCGGCAATGGTCTCCTGCTGTGGCATCACGCTGCCGCCGTTGGAAGCGGAAACACCGGACGATGCACATCAGGCTCAGTGTGAGCTCATCGAAGACGAATACTATATTTCCATTGATCATCCAATGAGCAAAGACCATTACATTTCGTTCATCGCCTACTGCAACGGCAGCCGCTTTGAGATTGCCAAACTCTATCCCGAAGGCAACGCCGAAGCGCGTTTCTTTGGTCGTGGCCGCGGTCACGGCTGGCTCTATTGGTACTGCAACCACCATGGTCTGTTCCGTCAGCGGATATAATCAAACCACGCTGTGTGATCCTGCGATCGCACAGCGTGGTTTTTTATTTATTAATATTTCATGAAGAAGATTAATCTTGACGCAAGAAAATGGTATGTTCCAAGAAAAGAAGGTATAATGAAAGCAGATAACATCGGAATATTCTTGCAATTAGTGCAAGATGGATACATCCTGTAAAGTCCAATGGTATGAAGTCAAGAAGGTGAGAGAAGGAAAAATAAGTTGTTTTT
>ERZ1034920.2243-NODE-2243-length-11209-cov-4.385871_pt1 | contig 11209 bp, 13 predicted proteins | sample MGYA00520688_ERZ1034920 | MGnify/ENA primary metagenome ERZ1034920 (study PRJEB33766, sample SAMN09781785) | gut metagenome | biome: gut microbiome | host: Homo sapiens | place: Madagascar | study: EMG produced TPA metagenomics assembly of the PRJNA485056 data...
GGCAACAGGTTGTGCTGGTGCGAGTGACAACCTGGTTTATGAAATGTCTGTCATTCATTTATCATACATGAAAAGAGGCGGGATGAGGCATATGCTTAAGGCTATGGGGTGTTTTTTTATTATATATGCGTCATTTATGACAGGACATGCAGTGGGCAGCTATCACACTAGGATGGTAAAGGAGATGGAAGAACTGATTTTGTTGATGCACATAATCAGAGATCAGATCATATATGAGGGTACAGAGATTCCGGAGCTGCTGGAGACATGCGAGAAGAGAGCTTATGGGGGCGTGAAAATATGGCTTCGCCATCTGTCATGTACCATTGCCGACTGCAGAGATAAGTCATTTGCGGAAATCTGGCAGGAATCCATGGGGGTGCTGACTGACCAGACAGCTCTGCGGGAAGATACAGTGGATGAGGTGAGGAGATTTGGAACTATATTGGGGGACATGGATGTGGAAGCTCAGGTGTCAAGGATGAATCTTATAGAGAATATTGTAGAAGACAGATATGAGAAAGAGAGAAGTAGAAATGGGGGGATAAGAAGGCTGTCCGGTTCTCTCGGATTACTGGGGGGATTATTTATTGTTATAATGCTATTTTGAATTGCAGATGGCAGACGTTGTAGAGGAGAAAAACTATGACAATTCAGATTCTGTTGAAAATAGGCGCAGTGGGCATCCTGGTGGCGCTTCTGAATCAGGTCCTCAAGCATTCCGGAAAAGAAGAGCATGCATATCTGCTCAATCTTGCAGGACTTATCATAGTGTTGTCATGGATAATTCCGTATATAAGGGAATTGTTCAATGAGATAATGGAGCTGGTCAATCTTGGACAGTGAATGTCGAGAGGTGGAATTAAAGAATGAATCTGATAGCAGTGGCAATGATATCGGTGATCATAGTGCTTATGGCTATAAAGATAAAGGATATGGATGCAGGGTACGGAGTGCTCCTATCCATAGCTGGAGGTGTTATGGTTATGTATTTTGTTATAAGCCGGTTCAGGCAGCTTGCAGACTATCTGGACAGGCTTACTTCATATGTAACCGTAAACATAACATACATTGATGTGATTCTCAAAATGATAGGTTTGGCATATGTGTGCCAGTTCTCAAGTGATATATGCAAGGATGCCGGATATAACGCTATAGCCTCGCAGGTGGAGATGGCCGGAAAGCTGTCTTTGATATTGCTTAGTATGCCGGTGCTTATGAGTGTGATAGATCTGGTGGTGAAGATTGTTGAGGGGTAGATGTGCTGTCAGATGGCTGTTGATGGGAGTTATGGTCATGGTGATCATATCGGTTACATTTTACCAGGTAAAGGCGGAAGGCAATGATGGAGATGACGAGAGTAATAGATACAGCTGGGAACAGGATGGACAGGCTTATGATATGAGTGGGCTTGACGAGATTCTGAAGGAGAAATACTCGATAAGCTTCAGTGGAATATTTAATCAGTTGAGAAATGGTGATTGGGATGGAGTGTGTAGTTCCTTGGGGCAGGCCATTGTGGACAATCTGGTATATGAAGTCAGGACAAACAGAGTGATCCTGATTCAGATCATAGCAGTCATTGTGCTTGGAAGTACATTTGCACAGATATCAGGGAACATAGGAGAGTATGTTAAGGAAAATGGTTTTATGATCACATATATGGTGTTAGTCTCTCTTCTGCTCGGCGATTTTGTTATTGTTCAGAATGTGGTGACGGACACGATAGGTGAAGTGACCGAATTTATGAAGGCTTTCTATCCGATGTATGTATCATCTGTTCTGTATGTGGGGGGACCGGAAAGTGCCATGTACTCACAATCCATACTCATCCTTGTTATATACATATGTCAGGCTGGGATAATCAATGTCATACTTCCCCTTATAAAATGCAGCGGTCTGGTTGCAGTTATGAACAATCTCAGCAAGGAGGATAATTTCTCAAGGCTTGCCAGTCTTATGAAAAAGATCGCAAACTGGGGTCTTGGAACAATGTTTGCAGTGGTGACCGGGATAAATGTGGTGAAAAGCATGATCGCACCATCCATTGACCGGGTGTCCAGAAATGGAATATTGCGGACAATTGGTAAAATGTCAGGGATGTCATCGGTAAGTGCTGTGTTAAGCGTGATGATAAGCACGGGCGAGTTTATTAAAAATTGCATGGGAATGGCATGCACTATAATTATAGTCATACTTGCGGCGATCCCAATGATCAAGATACTTGTAATAGTATTTACATTGAGGTGTATAGCAGCCGTGGTGCAGCCGGTGGGAGATCGGAGGTATGCCGATGGAGTTGCGATAATGGCATCTACAGCTGAGCTTATGTTAAAAGCATGTGGTATAAGCGTTATGATGTTTGTGATAAGCATAGCTATCATGACTATGAATATAACAGCGTAGCCAATGCATAAGTCTGTTGAATGAACAATGCGACATGCATACAACCTGTGTATATATGAAGACAAAAATGCAAAATAGAGGGGCATGGTGCATATATGTTGAAAGAGTGGATCACCAACATAATAGTATGTAGTATATTGTTTTCTATTCTACTGTACCTTGTGCCGGATCCAAAGATGAAGAGGTATATACAGACGGCAGTTGGATTGGTCATGATGATAGTTGTTATTTCACCGGTTATAAGATGGCTGGACAGTGATGGACATATAGAATTTAATATGTATACAGAGGCAGTGCAGCAGGCCTTTGATGAGACAGACACTGGCGTATATGTGGATCTCATGGAGAATGTGGTTCAGAATTTTCTCATGGATAAATATGGGATCGGATCGGAGGTCAGGATTGTTTTGTCTTCCGACATGGAGATAGATGCGATGGATATAAGTATTCAGGAAGCTTCACAGCAGGGAGATGCTGTTGCAGATGGTTCAGATATGGGGGAGATGAAAAGCGGTGGGGCTGTCAAAGAGACTGTCAAAGAAACAGTCAAAGAAATATTGGCACAGGAGTATGGCGTGCCACCGGACAGGATTTCATTGAAATAGGAGAAGCTGAATATGTGACAGAATGATCAAAAGACAGGCAGGAGCAGATTTAAGTCAAATGTGAGAGGAAGATGAAATGAATATTAAGGCGATACTAAAAAGCGGCAACAATAGGATATATAAGTTGCTGCTTATTTTGATTGCGGGAATATGTATGCTGATAATAGTATGGCCAACCGGCAGAAATTCTGTTCAGAAGAATGAGGATAGTAACGTGGCAGATTCTTATGGGACGAACCTTGGCGGAGCATCAGGTACCCAGAGTGACGGGGACACAGCAGAGTCAGGTGGTGATGAAGCTTACATGCGGGAAATTTCAGAATATACGAAAATCCTGGAGAGCCGGCTGACCAACGTGCTTGAGAGTATGGGGGGGATTTCTGATGTCAGCGTGATGATAACCGTGAAGGATAATGGGCAGAGAATAGCTCTTAAAGATAGGAACACAAGTCAGAGTGAAGGTTCTGATTCGAGCCAGACCTCAGTCACGGAGGGGACGGTGTTGGAAAAAACAGGGGATAGCAATATCCCATATGTCACAAAGTATGTACAACCGGAGGTTGAGGGGGTAGTAGTGTGCTGCAATGGGGCGGAAAATGCTGAAATTGCTTTGAAGATAACAAATGCAGTTCAGGCATTATTTGACGTTCCCACGCATAAGATTGTGATATTAGAAGCAAATTAATGTGGAGGGCTCTATGAAGAGAGTGAGTGGCAAGAACAGACTTGCGATAATTGCGCTTGCAGTTATGATCGGTGTAGCCGGTTATATGAGTTTTGCAGATGCAGAAAAGGACAAAGCCGCAAAGGATAAAAATAAAGATCAGGTAGAAGTTATCAGTTATGATGAGATAGCCGGCGATGAAGCAGCTGTCAGATCAGACAGTGCGGATGCGTCAGGGAGTACAGAGAAAATTGCAGAAAGCGGTGAGGTTTCCACAGCGGATGGTGAGGTTTCAGAGAATATGGAACTCAATGGATCTGAAGATGAGATCGGTGATGCGGTACTCACCAGCGCCAGTGCGGGTGTGAGCAGCAATATGGCAGCAGTAAAGCTCACAAGAGAACAGAGCAGGTCAAAGAGCAGAGAGACTCTCATGGATATCATAGGAGATGAGGCTCTCAGTGATGAGGCGAAGAAAGAAGCTGCAGATACATATGTCAAGCTGAATGATACTATAGAGATGGAGTCAGATATAGAGACTGTCCTGGCGGCGAAGGGATATGCGGATGTGGTAGTAACTATCGGTGAGAATACAGTGGATGTGACTTTAGGTGTATCGGAACTTGATGAGATAGATAAGGCACAGATAGAGGACATAGTAACCCGAAAAACCGGTTATAATATCAGTGATGTAGCGATATCTGTGATGGGAAGCAAGTAAATACTGTAAAATCTCATATACTTGCAAAATAGCTGTTGGGATATTATAATATATGCTATATATGGCTGAAAGTCTGCCCTTCGTGGAAAGAAGGGCAGACCGGACAGATAATCCGGGAGGTATGAAGAGAATGAGTGATACAGTACAGAACGGCGTAACAGCGGATGATAAAAAGAATGATAAAAAAAATGATAAAATGAACGATGCAGTTAAAGCCGCAATGAATGAAGGCGTTGTTCAGAACGATAATGTTCAGGACGGTTCATACAATATCGAGGAGAATAATTCTCTTGGAAAAGTACAGATAGCAGACGATGTTGTGGCTATCATTGCAGGGCTTGCGGCAGGAGAGGTTGAAGGCGTGTACAGACTCCCTGGAAGTATCTCAGATGAATTTGCCTCAAAGCTTGGAAGAAAAAATCCGGCAAAGGGTGTCAAGGTGGAGCTGCTTCCTGGAAAGGTTAAGGTTGAGTTGTCTATAGAGGTGCTGTATGAATACAGTATTCCATCAGTATCAGGTCAGGTTCAGGATAAAGTAAAACAGGCGATAGAGACTATGACTGGACTTTCAGTTGAGCAGGTCAATATAAGAATCGCAGGCGTTCGTGTCGGTGACTCGAAATAAACATATAGAAATGCACATAGAAATGCACGCATAAATGCATATAGAAATGCATATAGAGATGCACATATAAATACACAGCGGATTAGATATTGGAGAAAAAATATGACGAGAAGAGAGATTAGAGACAAGATATTCAAGATTGTATTTACAGCAGAGTTCAACACTTCAGATGAAATGGAAGACCAGCTTCAGCTTGCATTTGATACTGAGATGCCAGGTGATGAGGAAGACGATCCTTTGCTGTATGTATCAGTATCAGATAAGGACAGAGCTTATATAACAGATAAGGTGATGGATATACTTGCTCATAAGGAGGCCATAGACAGCACTATATCTGAGATATCAGAGGGCTGGAAGCTTCAGCGTATAGGCAAGGAGGAGCTTGCCATACTCAGACTAGGAGTTTACGAAGTTGTGTATGATGAAACTATACCAGAAAAGGTAGCAATAAACGAGGCGGTTGAACTTGCAAAAAAGTATTGTGATGTTTCTGCCAGCAAGTTTATCAATGCACTTCTTGCGAAACTTGTAAAGAAGGAAAATAGCAGTAATGAAGTCGGCAGAACAGGGGATAAGGAAATCGCAGATAAGGACGACGCAGATAAGGACGACGTAGATAAGGAAGACGCAGATAATGCCACAGAATAGAATATATACAGTCAAGGAACTCAATGAAGGCATTCAGGGACTCATCAGTGGAGAAGCGTGGCTCGGCAACCTGTGTGTGGAAGGCGAGATTACAGGATTTGGCAGGGACAAGAAGGGTCACTGTTACTTCTCACTGAAGGATGCCAGCGGTGTCATTGCTGCTGTTATGTTTGCCGGAAAGCAGATCAATGGCTTGAGATTTATGCCAAAGAATGGAGACAAGGTTCATGCTTTTGGACGTGTTGATGTATATACTCGTGATGGAAGATATCAGCTCTATGTGGACAGGCTTGTGCGAGTCGGTGCAGGTGAGGTGAATGCTGACCTGCAAAGACTTATATCAAAGCTTGAAGGCATGGGGCTTTTTTCACAGGAGTATAAAAAGCCTATACCGCCATATCCTAGAAAGATAGGCGTGGTTACAGCGGGACACAAGGCAGCCATAAGCGATATATGTAAGGTTGCGAAGACGAGGGATCCGTATGCACAGCTATATTGTTATCCTGCAACTGTACAAGGAAAATATGCTGCTGCGGATATCTCAAGGGGAATTGAGACGCTCGACAGCATGGGGATGGACGTGATAATAGTAGGAAGGGGCGGTGGCTCCGAGGAAGATCTATGGGCATTCAATGAGGAACAGGTGGCCTGGGCTATATTCAATGCTGAGACTCCGATAATCACAGCAACTGGACACGAGATCAACACTACAGTTGCGGATATGGTGGCAGATAGGCGTGAGTCCAATCCGTCTACAGCTGTTATGCATGCACTTCCGGTGGTGAAAGATACTGTGTCAGAATTTGAACAGAGATACCTGTATATCACGACTCTGATGAACAACAGAATAGACAGATATCGCAGGAATATAGATAGCAGTGCGAGACAGATCAGATTGCTCAGCCCGGAGGTACAGCTGGGTGCGAAGAAAGACAGATTGTCCAGAACTTATGAGGCTATGAGATCCAGCATGGGATCAAAGCTCGAACGGGCAAAGGATAAATGTGCCAGAACCAGAGACAGGTTAGAAGGCAGCATGGACAGAAAGTATGAGCTGAGGTCGAATGCGCTTGCGGTTATGATGGAGAGATTGAATGGTCTGTCACCTACTGCTAAGCTGGTGAATGGGTTCGGATATATAGCATCAAAATCAGGAAAATCCGTTACATCTGTATCGGATGTCAAACCGGGTGATGAGATACAGATCACAGTACATGATGGTAAGATATCTGCATCGGTGACGGATGTTAAAAATAGCCAGTGATATGGGATGATGATCTAACATTTGCTCAATTATATCAGGAGGAATGTTCAGGTGATCAATAACATTGACATTGGTGATCAAATGTATTTAAACATGCTCATGGAGGAATATATGTCAGAGAATATGAAGAATACGGATATAGATAAAGATGAAACAGGAAAAGCAGAGGTTGATGACGATCAGACTCTTGGAGATATGTCCATAGAGGATGCATTTGTCAGACTTGATGAGATCACGGCGATACTCGAAAACGCACAGACCGGATTGAAGGAATCTTTGGAAGTGTATGCAGAGGGAGTACAGCTTATAAACAAATGCAGGAATTATCTCTGCGATGTAGAGAAGGAGATGATCATGCTCTCCGGTCAGGGGGATGAATGATGGCAAAAGAGCAGAAGATTGAAGAAAATACAATTTATGATGAGATTAAGAGCAGAGCAGACCGTATAGACGGAATAGTTGCCGGTTATCTGCCTAAAGCTGAGGGCTTCCCAAGAACAGTGTGTGAGGCCATGACTTATTCGGTGGAGGCAGGTGGAAAGCGGCTTAGACCTATGCTGATGGAAGCTGTATTTAGGATGTTTGGCGGTGATTCAGATGTGGTAAAGCCATTTATGGCAGCCATTGAGATGATACATACATATTCACTTATACATGATGATCTTCCGGCTCTTGATAATGATGATTATCGAAGAGGCAGACAGACTTCGCATGTTGTATACGGTGAGGCTATGGCTATTCTTGCTGGAGATGCACTGCTGAACTACGCATATGAGACTGCGTGTAAGGCATTTGCCATGGATGGTGACATTAAAAGAACTGCGGATGCTTTGTGTATACTTGCCAGAAAACCCGGAATATACGGTATGCTTGGCGGTCAGGTTGTAGATGTAGAGATGACGGGAAGATCTATGACAAAGGATCAGCTGGAATATGTCTATGAGAACAAGACGGGCGCTTTGATAGAGGCTTCGATGATGATTGGAGCAGTTCTTGCGGGAGCATCACCTGAAGAGGTGAAAGCCATAGAAAATATTGCCTCAGATATCGGAATGGCGTTTCAGGTACAGGATGACATATTGGATGTGTGCGGTGACAGCCAGGTCCTTGGCAAGCCGGTTATGAGCGATGAGGAGAACGGTAAGGTAACATATGTGACGATACATGGCATAGAGAGATCCAGACAATATGTCAGAGAGTTATCGGAGAGAGCGGTAAGGGAATTGGAAGAGATAGACGGTGACAGCGAGTTCCTGAGGGAGCTTGTTCTCTGGCTGATCAACAGACAGAAGTAACACGTCTGTACGGGTGTGTTTATGAATATACTAGATAGAATAAATAAAGAGAACGACATAAAGAACATTGACAGTGAGGATCTGCCGAGGCTGGCGGAGGAGATAAGGGAGTTCCTGGTATCCCATGTGAGTGAGACCGGAGGACATCTTGCTCCTAATCTTGGCTGCGTTGAACTCACCATAGCTCTTCACAGGGTGCTTGATTTTCCTGATGATAAGCTTATATGGGATGTGGGTCATCAGTCCTACGTTCACAAGATACTCACAGGAAGAAAAAATGAGATGGGAACTCTCAGACAATTCGGCGGTATGTCAGGTTTTCCAAAGACCAGTGAGAGTCCGTGTGATGCGTTTAATACAGGACACAGTTCAACATCCATATCGGCAGCTCTTGGAATGGCTTGTGCAAGAAGTATCAAAGGAACTGATGAGAAGATAGCAGCAGTTATAGGTGATGGATCGTTCACTGGTGGTATGGTGTATGAGGCCATGAATAATATGGCAGACATAAAGACCAGCTGTCTTGTTGTTCTGAATGACAATAATATGTCCATAGACCAGAATGTCGGAGGTATGTCAACATATCTGAGCAAACTCAGAGTTGGACAGCAGTACAATGACTTCAAAGGCAATGTGGAGAAGATCCTTATGAAGATTCCTGTCGCCGGAGAACATCTGGCAAAGGGGCTTAAGAAATCCAAGGATTCCATAAAACAGATATTGGTACCGGGCATGTTCTTTGAGGAGCTTGGCGTGACATACATAGGTCCAATAGACGGACATGATATAGATATCATGGAGGCAACCTTCAGAAAGGCACTCAAGCTTGACAGACCGATACTTGTTCACGTGAAGACGGTAAAGGGAAAAGGATATGTTCATGCAGAACGCCATCCAAGTTATTTCCATGGCGTTGATCCATTTGACATACAGACGGGACATGTTCTGAAAGAGCAGAAGGCTATGACAAACACCGGGGTGTTTGCCAGAAAGCTTGTGGAGCTTGGAAAAAAAGATGACCGGATTGTGGCGATCACAGCGGCCATGGGAAAAGGAACCGGTGTGTCGGTATTTGCAGAGAAGTTTCCTGACAGGGCTTTTGATGTGGGCATAGCGGAGGAACATGCCGTGACATTTGCTGCGGGAATTGCCTCGGCGGGGCTTGTCCCGGTGGTGGCGATATATTCGTCGTTTCTCCAGAGAGCTTACGATCAGATCCTGCATGATGTGTGTCTTCAGAACCTGCATGTTGTATTTGCGATTGACAGGTCGGGGCTTGTCGGAGCTGATGGAGATACACATCAGGGAATATTTGATACGGCATTCCTGTCACATATTCCGAATATGACACTTATTGCACCGAAGAACAGGTATGAGATTACACGTGCACTTGAGTGGGCTGTTGATTTTGATGGCCCGGTTGCAATAAAGTATTCAAGAGGAGAGGCTTATTATGGCCTAAGTGAACACAATGCATCATTTGAACTGGGTAAGAGTGAGATCATACACAGAGGACATGGACTTGCACTTATAGCAGTGGGAAATATGGTCAAAGAAACTGAGAAAGTGTATAACAGATATAAAGCCGAGAATACAGATGTGACGTTTGTAAATGCGAGATTTTTGAAGCCGATCGATACCGGGCTTATAGATGACCTGTGCCGGGATCATGACAGTATAGTTGTGGTTGAGGAGGGCATAAAGCATGGCGGATATGGAAGTGCTATAGAAGAATATACTGAAGAGAAAGGACTTCCGCTTAATGTGCATGTATGTGCTATTGATGACAGGTTTGTTCAGCAGGGAACAGTGGATGAACTCAGAGAGATGCTGGGTATAGACGCGGATTCCATATATGACAGGTCACAGAGATTCTGGAATGAAAAAGATCGGAAAGAAGATCGGAAAGAAGATCGGAAAGTAGATCGAAAAGAAGACCAGAAAGAGAATTAGAAAGATAAAACAGAAAGAAGTTCAGAAAGATAAACCAGAAAGAAGTTCAGAAAGATAAATCATAAAGATGAATTCGTAAGGCTGGGTTTAGAATTAAAATTTTTAACAGAGATAGACAGCAGACTATATAACAGACAAGGGGATATGAGATGAAGAAGAGACTTGATGTGCTCCTTGTAGAGCAGGGACTTGCCGATTCCCGTGAGAAGGCAAAGGCGATTATCATGTCAGGAATAGTGTATGTTGACAATAACAAAGAAGATAAGGCCGGAACTACATTTGAGGAGACTTCTAAGATAGAGGTCAGGGGAAATACCTTGAAGTACGTCAGCAGAGGCGGACTCAAGCTTGAGAAAGCTATGAACAATTTCGGAGTGACTCTTGATGGTAAAGTGTGTATGGATGTGGGAGCATCCACAGGTGGGTTCACTGACTGTATGCTCCAAAATGGCGCGGTCAAGGTGTATTCTGTAGACGTGGGACACGGCCAGCTTGCATGGAAGCTGAGGAATGATGACAGAGTTGTCTGCATGGAGAAGACGAATATAAGGTATGTTACACCTGATGACATTGATGATGTTATTGAATTTGCGTCGATAGATGTATCATTTATATCACTTACAAAGGTGCTTCCTGCGGTGAGAGAGCTTATGACACAGGATGGAGAGATTGTGTGCCTGATAAAGCCGCAGTTTGAGGCAGGACGTGAAAAAGTAGGAAAGAAGGGCGTAGTCCGCGAGCTGTCAACCCATGTGGAGGTAGTAGAGATGATAGTGGATTATGCAAGGGCAAATGGATTCCGCACCCTTCATCTGAGTTATTCACCTATAAAGGGACCTGAGGGGAATATTGAATATCTGCTACACATAACAAAGGATGAAAACCGGGATAATGAAGAATTTGATATCAAGGCTCTGGTGGAGGAGTCACACAGTGCGCTCAGTAAATAAAAAATGATACTATTTAGATTTTACAGGGGGTTAGGACTATATGAATTCAATATATATCTTATATAATCCTGATAAAGA
>ERZ1034920.2244-NODE-2244-length-11204-cov-4.243968_pt1 | contig 11204 bp, 6 predicted proteins | sample MGYA00520688_ERZ1034920 | MGnify/ENA primary metagenome ERZ1034920 (study PRJEB33766, sample SAMN09781785) | gut metagenome | biome: gut microbiome | host: Homo sapiens | place: Madagascar | study: EMG produced TPA metagenomics assembly of the PRJNA485056 data...
AAACAGCAATTCAAGCAAAACTGAAAGTGATGATTCTTCTCAGGACAAAAGTTCCAATGAATCTGTTTTTACTTCAAATGATGCAGTAACTGAATCTGAAGATGCAGATAAATATGGCACATTTGACGTGGATCTTTCAAAGATGGATATAGATACATCTAAAACCGTATATACAAAATACTTGTATGCAATTCCAAGTGCTGTATCTGAAAACGATACAATCACTTCTGCATTGATTGATAAAGATCCAAAGGATACGATCTATACGCAGACAATGGAGCCAAGCACAGTATATACAGATGGAGATGCTTACTATATTCAGGCAGACACACCTTTTGTGAATGGTTTAGCCAAGAAGAATTATCCATACGATTATGATGTGGCTCGTGGAAATGATTATGGTCAACAGTTAACAGAAGGCTTTTCTTATGATAAGAAAACTCACATCTTAAAAATTGATAAAGATGTTTTCAAAACTGTGGCTAAAGAAGCAAAAACAGATAACAATCCAAAAGAGGATTTTTCAGATTTACAGGTACAGTTTTTAGTTCCTGCTGATGTAGAAAATGATGTTAAAGTTAAAACTACAGTTGTTGATAAGACAGGTTCTATTGACAGTGTTGTAGGGGATTCAATCAGTTTACGTCCTTTCATGACAGCACGTTTCCAGCTTGCTTCTGAAAAAACCGCAAGTAACATTATTCCAAAAAATGTTAAAGTATATGTGAATGGTTCGGATGTTCCTTTAGAGTCGGAATATGGTGCATATGATCCCAAAACTGGAAATATGGCATTATCATATATGGGTGCCAATTTAAAATCACTAGAGATTGTTATTTCAAATTCAAAGGGAAGAGCAGCTGGCGTTGGTTTGGGTACAGCTAAAGTTGGAAGTCTCAATGTATTAGCTTATCTGGCAGAGGGCACAAAAGATGTTTTTAGTGTAGGTTCCTCTATTGATGTTGTAGGTAAATTTGGTAATAACAGCTACGTACAGACAATTGACGGCCCATTGGAACTATATAACAAATCTAGAACTACAGCAGATGGATATTACTACAATACAATTGACTGGAATGATGGCGATGGTGGAGAGTGTACTTACACAGACTCTGCTTTAGCGGTTCCTCAGTCTATTACTATGAATGGACAAACTATTGATTTTACGATGCGTGATATCAATGGAAACAGTTATGGACAATGGGTGAATGGAGGATATCATTTAACTGATATTTCAGATCCAGTTGCATTCAATGGTGCAATTCAGGCTTTCTGTCACCATATTAAAACTTCTGTAGGAAATATTGATGAAGGTAGCCGTTATGCTTTACGTTATCCTACTTGTACATTACGTGTGTTAGATGCAAGTACAATTAATGGATACAGACATGTTGTATTTGGATTTGAAACAAACCTACATCAGTTTTCTGGTTCAACACCTCAAACCGTTGGAACTGTTTTTGAACTTGCTTTCAAGGTACAGTCTAAAGGTAAATTGTCTATCATGAAGAAATCTGCAAATCCAGAAATCACAGATAACAACCCTTGTTACTCATTGAAGGGTGCTGAATATGGAGTGTATAAGACAGAAGCCGATGCAAAAGCTGATAAAAATAAAGTGAATACTTTAACGATTGGTAAATACGACAACACTGAAAAGAACAAAAACTGGTCAAATGAAATCGAATTGGAAGCGGGAACTTATTATGTGAAAGAAACGAAAGCTCCAAAAGGATATGCTTTAAATCCTAATGCTGTGAAGGTTGTCATTGAAGCCGGTAAGAACACTTGGATTGGCGAAGAATCGAATGATTTTGTGGATTATCCACAATCCGATCCAGTCGGTATTTTACTTGGAAAAGTGGATAAGGAAACAAATAAGAACAAGCCACAAGGTAGTGCCAGTCTAGCAGGTGCTGAATTTACAATTAAATACTACAAAGGATTGTACGATTCCGACCCTGCTAAATCAGGTCAGGTTCCAGCTCGTAGTTGGGTGTTAAAGACGGATGCAGACGGATATTGTGATCTTACAAAAGAGTATAAGGTTTCGGGTGATGATTTTTATTTAACTTCTAAAGGTGACCCTACATTACCTGTAGGTACAATCACGATTCAGGAAACAAAGGCTCCAACTGGCTATTTTATCAACAATGAAGTATTTGTAAGAAAAATCACGACAAAAGGAAGTGTTGAAGATGTTGACACATTCAATATGCCTACAGTCAATGAAAAAGTAATCAAATTCGACATTAAGAAGGTACAGGCAGGAACTTCTACACCAGTTGCAGGTGCTGTATTCCTTCACACTATGCCAAATGGTTCAACGAAAGAATTAACAACAAATGACAGCGGTGAAATTACAATCACAGGTTTGGCTTCTGGGACTCACAAAATCAAGGAAATCAAATCTCCTGATGGATATCAGTTAAATCCAAACGAAGTTGTATTCAACGTAGCTTCTGGTACAGGCAAGATCACATTTACAAGTGGAACGAACAGTCTTGTAACACATGGTACAAAAGATTCAGGTGATGGCTATGCTACATTTGGCGATAAGGTAAATCCTTTCAATTTGAAGATCACTAAAACAAATGAACATGGAAAAGCCTTAAAGGGTGCGGAATTCACTTTGTACAGCGATGCAGATTGTAAGAATGTAGTGGATACACAGACTTCTGATGACAAAGGGGTATTAACTTTCAAAAATCTGGATATTGAAAAGACATACTACTTCGAGGAAACGAAAGCTCCTCAAGGCTATAGAATTCCAGTGGATGAAAATGGTAAGGCATATGTACATTCCGTATATGTAAAAGCTACACCACAGAATAACGCATTTGATTTTACAATCGACAATGTACAGTACAACACATCTAAAACATCTGGCAACATTCGTCTTGAGGGAACAAAAAAGAATCGTGTAGTTGCAGTAGATATTACAAACAAAACAACTCAGTTATTACCTGAAACAGGTTCAAATGGAACAATCCTATTAATTGGATTAGGTGTTGCCGTAATAGCTTTTGCTTTATATAAATCTAAAAAAGATAAGATGAATTCTAAATAATGAAGAAAGAGGGATATTAAAATGAAAACTAAAAATGTGGTTTTTGCAGGTCTAACTGCATTGTCTATGACTTTAAGTCCTGTAGCAACATGTGTTGCTCAATTGGTTGCTCCAGTCTATGCTGCTGAAGCAACGCAAACTTATGCGACTCCAAACGGAGTTGCTGATTTTGGTAAAGGTAATGCTTCGATTACCATTACACCAAATGCAGGACAATCTTTGGTTGGTAAAAAATTCCAAGTCTATAAACTGTTTGACGCTGAAAACGCAGTGGATAATGAATCAATCAACTATACATGGAACAATGATTACAAAACAGCTTTACAGACTGTTGTTGGTAAGAAAATCAACAAATCTGCCTCTTCAGTTACTGAATATGATGTAATTGACTATATTCAAACTTTAAACACTAACAAAGTGGAAGGTGCTCAGGCAGATCAAAAATTAGAAGGCCGTTACAGCAATTACCGTTACTTTGTAGAAGCCTTAAGAGATGAACTCGTTAAGGAAGGTCTTTCTCCAAATACAGTTAATGTTACAGCTGTAAATGCAGTCGATGGTTCTGTTAAGTTCAGTGGATTGGGATATGGTTATTATTTAACAGATGAAGTTACTGCTGTACAGGATACACATTCAGCAGCTTCATTGATTTTAACAAATACAGCAAATCCTAATGCTCAGGTTAATATCAAATCCGATTATCCTACTTTGATTAAGAAAATCAATGAAGATGACAACAATGTAGGATGGAATGATATTGGAGACTATGAAATTGGACAGACAGTTCCTTATTACCACGATACATATGTACCAGACATGAATGGATACCAAACATATAAAATGATTTTCCATGACAAGATGGACAATGCATTGACATTCAATAAAGACTCTGTTTCTATCACAATTTCAAGCGACAAAAAAACATATACATTAAAGAGTAATGAGTTTAAAGTAGTTGAAAATAGTGGTGAAGACACATTCTATGCAGAAATTCCAGACTTAAAAGCTATCGTTGACAAACAATTCCCAGAAGGAATGAACAATAACAACGAAAATACTTATGGCCAATCTGTTCGTTTAAACTATAATGCAACATTGAATGACAATGCATCGACTCGTACTGGTCGTGCTGGATTTGAAAATGCTGTTCGCCTTGAATACAGCAACAACCCAGACAGTGATGGAAATGGTTCTACAGGAACAACTCCTTGGGATACAGTAGTTTGCTTCACTTATAAGATCAATGGTTTAAAGGTCAACAACCACAACAAATTATTGAAGAATGCTAAATTCCGTCTATACAGTGATGAAAACTGTACAAACGAAGTGTATGTTAAGGATTCTCCAAATGGATATGTTGTAATCAACCGTGATTCATTAGGAGGTACTGACCACACTGGTGGTGCAAGACCAGGCAATGCTGTTGAAATGGCATCCGATGCTAAGGGTGTATTTACTATCTTAGGTTTAGATCAAGGTACATATTACTTAAAAGAGACGAGTTCTCCAGCTGGTTATCGTGAATTACAAGATCCAATCGTATTAAACATCAAACCAACATTCACTGATGAACGTAACAACTACAACGCAGGTGAAGGTGCTACTGAAAAAACATTACAGAAATTAGAAGCAACTGCTCATGTTAAAGAATTCTTAAACGGTGCTTACAAAGAAAGCGACACTAACTTAAAAACAGATGTAACAGATGGTTCTGCTAACATCACTGTAGTCAACTATGTAGGAACTAAATTACCAATCACTGGTTCTAACTTAACTATGATTTGCTTAGGTGCAGGAACAATCACAGTAGTTGGTGCATTAGCATTGGATAAAAAACGTAAAAACAAAAAAGACTAATTAAAAAATAAATGAAATGGTTAGGATGGCAGTACTGCCACCTTCCATTTTTGGAGGTGCTGAATTTTGAAGTCGATTATCAAAGCTATCAAGGAAACCAGTTGGACAGTACGTTTACTGATTGTAATCGGAATATCTTTATGTTCGATTCCACTGGTATCGAGTATTCATTCTAGCATACAGCAGAATAGTATGATTTCAACCTATGAGAGCAAAGTAAAACATACGGATAAAGCAAAAATCAATGAACAGATTCAAAAGGCTCACAATTATAATGATATGCTTTTCCAAACAATGGGAGCTTCTGTAGGAGATATCGATACAGATATTTTATCGGATGAAAGCTATGAAAATATTTTAAATCTGACTGGCAAAGGTATCATGGGTTCAATTGAGATTCCCAAGATAGGTGTTGACCTTCCAATTTATCACGGAACAAGTGACGATGTACTATCAAATGGTGTTGGTCATTTACAAAATTCTTCATTTCCAGTCGGTGGAGAAAATACACGTACTGTTCTGACGGGTCATAGGGGTCTTCCAAATGCAAAATTATTTACAAGACTTGATGAGTTGAAAAAAGACGATTTATTCTACATTCGTGTAGGAAATAAAACACTAGCTTATCAAATCTATAAAATAGAGATTGTAAAAAAAGAAGAAGCACCTGATGTTCTTGGAATTAAAGAAAGCAAGGACCTTGCAACTTTGATTACATGTACTCCATATGGAATAAATACACACAGATTGATTCTGACTGGTAAGCGTGTACCATACAGTGAAAAGAAAAAAGAAGCTATTGAACCAGAAATGATGAGCTGGCGAGAACTTCTATTTACAGCACTTCCATTTTTAATTGTATTTATGTTGATTGTTAGATTTGTTTTAAATAAGAGAAAGGAGAGAAAGTTAAAATCATGAAGATTCTGAAAAAAATTGGTTTAGCATTAAGTCTGATGCTAGTTTTAGTACCATGCTTAAATGTGCAGGCTAAAGATATTACAGATAATCCAGATGTAGGGGACATTACAATTCTTCCTGAAGAGGATTTGACAAAGGTTCCTGATAATGGGTTAGGTTCAATCTCGGTAGAATTGACAGATGCTTATGATAAATATCTTTCCAAAGAAAATGTTAAATTCGGTGTGGTTCAGATTGCTGACATCGAAAAAGGAAAATATATCTTAAAAGAATCATTTGCAGACAAGGATTTGGACTTGAATGAGATTAAAACAGCAGATAAGATCGACAAGGTAGCCAAAGACATGGCAAAAAAGGTTGAAACTCCAGACTATGAAATGACTACTGACGAAGCAGGAAAAGCAACTTGTAAAGACCTTCCAGTTGGTGTGTATCTAGTTTATGTTGAAGATTTGTCTGATTTTGAAACAATTACTCCATTTATTGTTGGAATTCCAACATGGGATGATGAAGATGAATTATTCCAGTATGATGTAACTGTAGAGCCAAAACACACAGCATTGCCTCATATATTGGTCAATAAAGTAGACAGTGTTACAGGTCAGAACATTAAATCAAACAAATTTGAATTCACTTCATATTCACAAGAAAACTGTGCTGAAAGTTCAAAACTTGAAACAATTGCAGGCGATCAGGAAACTGGTACTGCTGAATTCTTGATTCGTTATGGAACAACTTATATCAAAGAATCAAGTGCTCCACAAGGATATAAGTTATCGGATGAAGTTGTAAAAGTTAAATTTACGGATGAAGGATTATTTGTAAATGACAAGGAAGTACATGTAGATGATGACCATCGTTATTCAATAGTATATCAAAATGTTTTGTTGCCTAGTGTAAACACAGGTGCTGCTAAAAACAAAGACATGATGTATATGATGTTAGGTGTAGTAGTCATTGCATTAGGTGCTTCCATTGCAACTGTTCGCAAGATTCGCAAAAGCGAAGATTAATTCTTAAAAGGAGGGAACAAAATCCTTCCTTCTATTGCATATGGGACTAAATCAAAAATGTTAGTTTCATATGCAGTATGAATATTTATTTAGATTGGAGGATCATGATGAGTTTTAAAAAATTATTATATATAAGTCTATCATTGGTTATTTTATTACCATGTTTATCTTGCAATTTAGTTGCCAAGGAGAATACATCCTCATTGCACATAGAATTAACTGGTGGACTTGGAACAGCTGAAATTTTAACAGAAGATAATATTTCTTATCCAGTCGATGGTGGAGATGATTCTTTCAGTTTCAATAAAGACACGAAGCTTAAGATTATCATCCATTCAAAATATGGCATTGATTCAATAAAACAGAACAACGACACATTAATCAACAAAGGAAATAAACTTGAGAAAATCAAGAAGAAAGATTTTACCTTTATCTATAAAACAAAGAATGTAGATACAAATCTATCTATTAATCTTGCAGAGATGCACTCTCGTTTCAAAATCACCTCAATCAAAGAGGATGATAAGGGTAATATAATTGCAGCTCAATCAAAGTATAGATGTGTAAAAAAAAGCTTTTACGAAGAAGCTGACGAGAATATTGATAAAGCTATTGAACTGGCACAAAAAAACGGTTTAGAAAGTGATTATCAAATCCTAGAGTCTGATGAGAATGGAGTGCTACAATCGAATGATTTTTTAAAGGGTACTTACATTATTAAAAAAATAGATGATGAATTTGAAACTGAACCTTTTGAGCTGATTGTAACAAGTAACAAAGATATTCCATATACATATATCCGTTTAAATAATGGATATGAGCTTTCTTCTGATAAAACGGGGACAGTAAATATAATTGAAAACAACCAAACAATTCAGTCAGCAACAAGAATCATTTTAAAAAATAAGAATGATAAGCTTGTAGAAGATGATGGAGCATTTAAAATCAAAATGCTGACCAGTGATGGAAAGGTGTTGAAAAATTATAAAAATGACTATTTAAAAACAAATAAAAAAGGATATATCAGTATGTATGACGGTGTGCATTGGATAAGTACATTTGCATTGAAAAAAGGCAGATGTGTATTACCTGTTGTTCTTCCTAATGGGGATTATAAAATTGCAAAAGCGAATCTAAAGGATAGCAATTTTAAAACTTCTAGATTCAAAATTTCATCCAATACTATCTCTGGTTTAGATGATGATAGTCAGCCGATTAACGATATCGTATTGAAGGTGAAAGGAAATTAATGTATGTACGATTTATATATCGAGTGGATGTATATCCCCCCGTTTTTTGCTCTTGAAAATTCGCCCCAATATGATATGGTAAATATATCAAAAAACAAATCGTTTCTTACAAAAAAGGAGGAAAACCATGAACAGAAAAGAGACAACAGCGTTGCTTTCCAAATCGCTGCTATATCATATCAATCCAAAAAATGATCCCCGGATTTACTGGGCTAGGGAAGTTTCATTCGACAATACTATAGCCCATGGGATCCGAGTGGATTTTATGAAATTTGTACCAGTCAATAACTCTGTATCGGGAATTGAAAAAGGAGACGTTTACTGCTACGAGGTCAAATCTTCTGTTGAAGATTTTCATTCCCCAAATGGGCATAATTTTCTTGGAGATTATAATTATTATGTGATGCCGGAAGAAGTCTTTGAACAGGTGAAAAAAGAAATTCCGTACCATGTGGGAGTTTTTGTTCCGGATGGGATGAACTATCAAAAAGACGTATACTGGTTGAAATCGGTAAAGAAAGCAAAAAGAAAAAATCGGGAAAAGCCAGTTTCAGAAGTATTATTAATGATGTTTCGTTCTGCAGCACGAGATCGAGCTTAATATAATTGGAGGAAATGTATAATGTAAAAGGCGTATAAATTAAACAAAGATTTTGTTCTAACCCGCGTAAAAGATGAACGAAAAAAGATTAAGGCTATTTCCATTAGAATTAAAAGAAAGCTTCGCATATTCGTGGAGTTTTCTTTTGTGTATCAACTCAACCACTAACTCAACCACAACGCCATAGAAAAGAAGGAGAGGAGCATGTAGAATTAGCTTATGCAGAACAAAGAGAATTTTTTTAAAACAAAACGAAAAGAACTACATATGACTCAAAATGAAGTTGCCGAGCTACTTGGTGTAACCTATCAGACAATATCGAAGTGGGAGAGGGGATTGACGATCCCGCAGCAGGACAGATATCTGGAAGTTGCCGAAGTATACCACTGCACTATTGAAGATATCGTAAACGCTACATCGCCCGTAAAAGAAGAAGCTATTGAACGCCAGTTATACTTGACTCCGACAGCGATTGAAACGTTGATCGAACGAAAGCTTACTGAAGACGAAGTAGATACGTTAAACCGCATTTTTGGTGAAAATGAACTGTTTCACAAAAATGGATCCATGCGTCTCAAAAGCGTCGTAGAAATTCCAAAAGTAGAAGATGACGTATATCAGCAACTTAGAGCTGCTAATCCAGATTATTCAATTACGCAGTTTCTTGCAAGTAGATATGCTTCGGTACATATATCTCACACATTAAAAAATGTATCTTTGTCTGTAAATCAAAACGAAAGAGGTACAAGTATGGACAAAGATACTTACAATCCTATTTTAAGCAAAAAAATGGATAAAGCGGTAAAAGATACCACCCCTGGAACAAATAACTTCGTAAACAGCGAAATCTTTATTCCAGCAGGCAAGAAATCAGCTGTTATTCTCTCAAAGAACTACAGTTCAAGCGGGAATGTAGTTGTTATTGGTTATGCAGGGGCCGGGAAAACACATGCATTTATTAGGCCAAATATTGAGAGTATTGCCTCAAATATGGGCAACATGGTGGTTATCGGAAGAAAAAGAAAACTGTGCGACGACAAAAAAGATATGCTTCAAGCAAACGGGTATGAAGTGAACGAGTTTTCTCTTGAACAGACTGCTGGAACAGTCAAATTCAACCCACTTGTGCATATTGTGGATGATGAAGATATTATCGCACTTTCTACACAGTTGTTAGAGAACTGGCAGAATAAAACAGATCTTTTTTGGAGTAAAGCTTCTAAGAAATACTTAGCTTTGTTTATAGCATGCACTTTAGAAGCAATTACGGAGCCAACTTTGTATGATGTTATTGAATTATTGCAGAAACCGGAACACGAAATTACAGGCATTTTTACCCGATTAAATAGAAGCGAGGCAGGAAAGCGTATTCTTCATCAGTATAACGATTTTTGCAATAGTATGAATAAGAAAACAAGGGAAGCTATACGCATTGATATTATGGTTCAGCTTCATCCGTATACTACAGAACAAATGCGTGATTTACTTTCCGGTGATACATTAGACTTCAGTAAATTTACAGATACTGCACAAGCATTGTTTCTAGATCCTCCAATCTACGACCGCACTTATTATGGTCTTATAATTATATTATTAGAACAGATTATCCGCACGTGCGAGAGAGAAAGAGAAGGGAGAGAGGGAAGACGTCAACTATGGTTTCTTCTTGATGAATTTACAAATCTAGGCTTGTTTTATGACATTGATAAACATGTAGCTTGCGGAAGAGCGTATGATATGAATTATTGTATTATTCTACAGTCTTTGGACCAACTTATGCGAGTATATCCGGTTTCTTGGGAGACAATTTTAAATAACACAGAATCCATTCTTTGTCTTGGTACCTGTGATCTTGTATCCGCTAAATACATCAGCAAAAACTCAGGACTTATACACAAATTCGCTGAACATCCCGTTTTAACTCCAGAAGACGTAATTAATCTTCCTGCGGAACAATGTATTATTTTCAAGCCTGGAGAAGCTGCGATTATTGATGAAAAATACAATCCAAAAGAGTAAGATAGCAAACTCTGTTTTACAAAAAAATAAAAACGCTTACCCGTGATAGGTAGGCGTTTTTTCTTTTAGATTGTTAGAACGTTTTGATTGTAACGGTTGGATCTGTAGCACAATCGCAAACAGCTTCCTGCCTTTCTTTTTCATCTCTGTATTCATACACTTTAAAGTTGTTTTCTTTTGCTACTTCCTTTATTTCTTCCTTGATAGAAAGAGTATCCGGGATAATAACAGCAGCAACCTCCGAAAAATGTACGACGCGATGTGGCTTTGCTTCTATATATGAAACCGGAAGTTCTCGCACTTTAATTGCGAGTGTTGCAATTTCTTCGGCTAGTTCTTCGCCAATTTCTATATTGTTTCTACCAAACATCTTCATGTAATTTTCTGGAGTTGGATTTTTAACTTGGAAAAGATAGTCTTCCATATCTACCCATGAACTGCCTGAATATCCTTTGTTGAGGAAAGAAGACAGT
>ERZ1034920.2246-NODE-2246-length-11196-cov-4.584238_pt1 | contig 11196 bp, 10 predicted proteins | sample MGYA00520688_ERZ1034920 | MGnify/ENA primary metagenome ERZ1034920 (study PRJEB33766, sample SAMN09781785) | gut metagenome | biome: gut microbiome | host: Homo sapiens | place: Madagascar | study: EMG produced TPA metagenomics assembly of the PRJNA485056 data...
GCCTTCTTGGCGGCCTCGCGCTCAGCAACCTTCTCCTTGGCGGAGCCGAAACGGTCGGCGAAGCGCTGGACGCGTCCGCCGGTGTCGATCAGCTTCTGGGTGCCTGTGTAGAACGGATGGCACTGGTTGCAGATGTCGATCTTGAGCTCGGGCTTCGTGGAGCGCGTGACAAACGTGTTGCCGCAGCTGCACTTCACGGTGCACTCGACGTAATCCGGATGGATGCCTTGCTTCATGGGTTCTCTCCTCTTGGGTTCGTCCTTGGTTTCCGACCAAGGAAATTCATGCCTTGGTTTCCGACCAAGGCGAGACAAGCCTACCTATAATAGCATGCCGCATTTCCAATGCAAGGGTTGTTTTGCAGAAAGACGCCTGTTCAGCGCTTTTCGCTGCGCGGTGCAACCCCGCGAACGCCGAACGTCGCTTCAGGCACAAAAAACGGGCAGGAGGGGGATCCCGTCCTGCCCGTTTCAGGTGCGCCGCCCTCGTCATCTCGCGGGCTCCTTTCGCGAAGCCCGCGCGCGGCGCACCCCATCAGCTGAAACGCAGCCCTACAGCTTGGCGACCCAGAGGCCGTGGAGGTTGCAGTGCTCGTACACCGCCACCGGAGCGTCGCCCTCGGCGACGACAAACTCGGCCTTCGGAGCGTCAGCCGCCGTCAGCGAGGCGACCTGATAGCCCTTCTCGGTCACGAGGCAGATGAACTGGATGAGGTGCTCCTCGGTCATCGGGTGCTCAACGCTGCCCACGACGACGCTCACCTTGTTGCCGTCGACGGTCACGGCAGGCACGTGCTTCTCGACCGCCGCGTCGACGGAGCCGGCGACGAGCTCGGTCATCTTCTCACCGCAGCACACCATCGGAACGCCCGCGTCGACGACCTTGAGAGCGATGTTGCCGCAGTGCTCGCACTTGTAGAACTTGACCTCCATGGAAAACCCCTCTTTCATGATCGGGATGAAGCCGCCTCTCATCAAGCGGCGTATCTCTATTGTACGTTCGTATGCAACGCCGTGCGCGAAGGGAAGCGCTTATTCTCCGTTTCCCCATCGCAGGGCGTGGCTATATGTTACTAAATTAGAATCAATTTCGGCATTCGTTCAGGCGAGCGGTTGAAAAGACGGGGCAGAACGAGCCTACAAGATGGGCCTGCAAGATCAGCGCTCGGACGAGGGCCGTTCCCCCGCTGCCGCGACGCCCTGCTGCGGCAGCCTCTTCCGCAGCGCGTACACGAGCACCACCACGCCCACGATGACGAGCGGCACCGAGAGCAGCTGTCCCATCGTGAGCCAGCCGCCCCAGAGATAGCCGAGCTGCACGTCGGGCTCGCGCACGAACTCGATGAGGAAGCGGAACGTGCCGTACATGATGAGGAAGATGCCGAGGAACGTCCCCCGCGGACGCGGCGGCACCTTCCGCGACAGCACGAAGAGCACCGCGAAGATGACGATGCCCTCGAGCACCGCCTCGTAGAGCTGGGACGGATGACGCGGCATCATGCCCGCCGCGCCGCCGAACACCACGCCCCACGGCACGTCGGTGGGCGCACCCCACAGCTCGCCGTTGATGAAGTTCGCGCAGCGGCCGAAGAACAGGCCCGCCGGCGCCGCGATGCAGCCGAGGTCGGCGAGCGTGAGATACGGGATGTGCGTGAGCTTCGCGGCAACGATGCCCGCCACGAGCGCGCCGATGAGACCGCCGTGGAAGCTCATGCCGCCGTGGTTCGTCGCGAAGATTTCGAGCGGATGGCTCAGGTAGTAGCCGTCTCCGTAGAAGAGCACGTAGCCGGCGCGCGCACCTACGATGATGCCGATGATCACGCACACCATGATGGTGAGCAGCGAATCGACGTCCACGCTCACCTTCCACCGCCGCGCCGTGCGCGCGATGATGAAGGCGGCAAGCAGGAATCCGAGCACGTAGGCCACGCCGTACCAGCGTACGGTGAGGGGTCCGAGAGAGAACAGCACCGGGTCGATGCTGTGGTATATATCGTTGAGCATACGGGTTATCCACGCCCCATTCCAGCACCGATCTCAATGGCGGCGAACGCCACCTCTTCGCGCAGGTCGTCGGGGATCGGCTGAAGCGACGAGACGCGGGTGCCGCAGTGCGGGCAGTACAGGGCGAACAGAGCGAGGTCGGCGCGCAGAACCATCATCGACTCGTAGTCGTGCACGTCGAGATCTTGCGCATTGCATGACGGACACGCCAGCGAACGTGTCATAGAGCACCCCTTTCCGCAGGCGGCATCGCACGATCCCCATGGTAGCACAAGCATCCCGCGCGCATGCGGGAGCCGCCGCGCATCCGCTAGAGCAGGAAGCGGTTGGGGTTGCCTTGGCGCTTGAAGTCGGCGGGACGCTCGGCCATCGACGGGCCGTAGGTGAGGAAGTGCTCGCAGAAGCGGCAGATCTCCTTGACGGCGGCGTCGTAGTCGCGGTCGGGGTTGAGCAGCAGGTCGAAATCGTCACACACCACGTGCGTCTTGCGTCCGCAGGCGGCGAAGTGGCAGTCGGCCGGACACGGCTCGCCCGGGATGTTGTGGGGGCAGCGTCCCCTCATCTCCTCGTCGCATCCGCGGAGCTCCCAGCACTTTTCCATAGAAAGCCTCCCTTGCAAAAACGAAGGGGCGAGCCCGAAAGCCCGCCCCTCGCGGCAGTGCGAATGTGCAGCCTACATCATCTCGAGATCGGCCGGCACGACGCGCGTCACGCCCGGCACGCGCTCCTTGAGGATGCGCTCAACGCCGTTGGCGAGCGTCATCTGCGACATCGGGCAGCCCTTGCAGGCGCCCTGCAGCTCGACGGAAACCACGCCGTCCTCGGACACGTCGACGAGCTTCACGTCGCCGCCGTCGGCCTGGAGGCTGGGACGGATGAGCTCGAGCACGGCAGCCACGTCGGACTTCTCAACCATGTTGTTCTCCTTTTTCTCAGGTGCATGTATCGGATGCATTCTAGCATAGCCCGCTCGCGGCACCCGCGAAACCGCGACTCGTCAGGCAATCGGCACACGTAGGCCGCCGCAGGCGCGCGGCGCCCTACGACATGGGCATCCAGTCCTTGCCGATGATCACGAGCACGTTGGTGTCGAAGGTGTAGAAGTCGCCGCCGTTGACCACGCGCCCGCCGCTGATCGCGGAGACGACCGCCTTAGCCGCGCCCTCGTTTTCGGCGCCCTTGTAGATCACGAGCGTCTCGGGATACACCGTGCCGTCGTCGACGTTGCCGACCTCGCCCACCTGGTAGCCCGCCGCCGTGAGCATCTCGCCCAGACGAGCCGCCGCACCCGTGGCGCCCGCGCCGTTGCGCACCTCGACCGTCACGTCGGCAGGGTTCACCGACGCACTCGAGCTCTCCACCTGATTGGGATCCTCGCCTGCCTTGAAGCGCTCGCGCATGGGCTCCCATTCGCTCGAGGAGTACTCGTAGCGCGGGTCGTCGCCGTCGCTCTCGTAGCCGGGCAGCAGGCAGGAGTACACCGTCACCTGGTCGAACGGACGCAGCGCGGTGCCGAGCGCGAGCAGATCCGAAGACGACCAGTCGGTGTGCAGGTAGTTGCCCGCCTCGCCGACGAGCGCCGCGAAGTCGAGCCCTTCGGTGCTCAGCGCGCGCTGGCAGAGCGTGCGCGTGAAGTCGATCTGGTTTGCCGCCGTGCGCTCGAGCCCCGTCGTGTAGTTCTTCGCGCGCAGCAGCACGAGCGCCGCCTCGGCGTCGAGCGTCTGCTCGCCGGCGTCGAGCACGAGCGTGCCGGCGCGCGGGTCGTCGACCTCTTCGGGAATCGTCATGGTGACGCCGCCGACGCGCTCGACCATGCCGGCGATGCCTTTCTCGTCGGTGGTGATGAAATGCGCGATGCTCACGTCGGCGAGGCTCGCCACCGAGCGGATGAGCTCGGCGTCGCCGCCGGTAGCGCGCGCCTCGCGCAGCGGATGGGTCTGCCCGTCGGAGAGCTTCACGTTGAGATTCGACGGAATCGCAACGAACGACAGCGAACGCGCGCCCTCGTCGACGCGCACGAGCAGGTAGGCGTCGGAGGATGCACCCTTCGCCTCGTCGAGCTCGGCGGCGCAGAGCACGTAGAAGGGGGCGTCGGCTTCGGCGGCCACGAGCGCCTCGGAGGCGTTCGATGAGGAGAGCGACAGGCGCGAGTCGGACGTGCCGAAGTACGTGGCGACGCCGACGCCCACCGCGATGGCCGCGACGACGAACACCGCCACGACCGCGACGATGATGCGGCGCATGCGCGCCTTGCGCTGGATCTCCTGCACGTAGCCGCGCCGCGCTACGCGGCGCGCGTAGGCGTTCTCGTTCTCGGCGCTCGTGGTGGCCGCTCCCACGTGGCTCACCACGCGGCGACTTGCCTGACTCGAGCGGCGCACGTTGGAGAAGTCGACGCTCGAAGCGCCCCGCGGCTCGCCGCGGCGGACGCCGCTGCGATGACGGGCCGAGGGCCGCTCGACGTGCGATCCGATGGTCGAGGACTGCATGCGGCGCGACATGCGCTTTGACTGGGAGGCGGTGAAGCCCTTCTTTCGGCCGAACATGCCGCCCCTAGCGCACGTCGTCTTCCGCGGTGCGGATCACATCGGCGCCGAGCGAGACGAGCTTGCCGACGTAGTCCTCGTAGCCGCGGTCGATGTGCTCGATGCGGTGTACGCGCGTCTCGCCGTCAGCCACGATGCCCGCGAGCACGAGCGCGGCGCCGGCGCGCAGGTCGGTCGACGATACGGGCGCGCCCTGAAGCCGCTCGACGCCGCGCACGAGCGCGTGATGGTCGTCGAGCGTGATGTCGGCGCCCATGCGCATGAGCTCCGCGGCGAACATGAAGCGGTTCTCGAACACGTTCTCAGTGATCATCGACGTGCCGTCGGCAAGGGCGGCGAGCAGCATGAACTGCGCCTGGAGGTCGGTCGGGAAGCCGGGATGAGGCAACGTCTGGATGTCGGTGCCCGCAAGCGCGCCCGTCCGCTCGACGCGGATCCAGTCATCGCCCTGCTCGACGGTGCAGCCCATGGCCTTGAGCTTCATGATGGCCATGCGCAGGAAGCTCGGGTTGATGCCGTGCACCGTGACGGGACCGCCCGTGAGCGCGCCGCCCGCGAGGAACGTACCGGCCTCGATGCGGTCGCCCACCGTGGTGTGCTCGCAGGGATGCAGGTCGTCGAGGGAGACGCCGTGCACCTCGATGGTGGAGGTACCCGCGCCGCTCACGTGCGCACCCATCGACACGAGCATGTTAGCAAGGTCCTCGATCTCGGGCTCGCATGCGGCGTTCTCGATGTAGGTGGTGCCTTCGGCGACCACGGCGGCCATGAGCAGGTTTTCCGTCGCGCCGACGCTCGGGAACTCGAGCATGACGTGCGTGCCGCGCAGGCCGTTAGGCGTGCGGGCAAGAAGGATGCCGTGGTCGACCGTGAACGTGACGCCGAGCGCCTCAAGGCCCACGAGGTGCATGTCGATCTTGCGCGCGCCGATCTGGCAGCCGCCCGGCATGGCGACGTGCGCCTCGCCGAAACGACCGATGAGCGGACCGAGCACCGAGATGCTCGCGCGCATCTTCGACACGAGCTCGTAGGGCGTCTCGCAGCTGTTCACCGGCGCCGTGTCGATCACCAGGGTGTGGCCGTCGCGCTCGACCGTCGCGCCGAGGCGCGTGAGCACGCGGCTCATGATCTCGATGTCGGAGATGAGCGGCACGTTGTGGAGGACGGTGCGCCCCCTGCCGAGCAGCGACGCCGCCATGAGCTTGAGCGCCGAGTTCTTGGCGCCCGACACCTGAACATCGCCGGAGAGCGTGCTGTTGCCGTGCACGATGATGATTTCCTGAGACATAGCTATCCTTTGCGTTGGGCGCCACGCGCCCGTTTCGAAAGCAGGTAAGCCTGCTGATCAGCAGAAATGCAGATCAACACAACGCTTCATTATAGAAAAAAGACCGCGTCGAAACGCGGTCTTCCATACGAAGAGCAGAAGCCCCCGCACGCCTCAACAAGCGCTTGCGGGTCAGGTGACAAGCGGGCGGAACAGTGCAAAGGCTCGACTGCCGAGCCCAAGTCAGCGAGAAGGGCTGAGGTGCCCGAGGTTGCCCCGCCTTTGCATCAGCAAACAGCCCAGTGGGCTGTTTGGGAGCTTCTATGCGCCCGAGAGGGCGCGCCCTGAGCGGCTCCGCCGATCAGGGCATCGTGCGGCGCAGCGTGCAAAACAAGGGGCAAGATCGGGCGCCTCAGCCCTTCGCAGCGTCGGCTGATTCCGCCGTTGCGTCAGCAACGGCGGAATCCAACGTTACTACTCGCCGAGAGCGAAACGCACGAAGCCCTTGACGGCGATGGTGCCGCCGAGCTCCTTGGCGCAGGCGGCGACGTACTCGCCGACCGTCTGGTCGGAGTTCTTCACGAACTCCTGCTCGGTGAGGCAGTTCTCCTTGAAGAACTTCTCGAGACGACCCGTGGCGATCTTCTCCTGGATGTTCTCCGGCTTGCCGGACTCGGCAGCCTGAGCCTTGTAGATCGACATCTCATGCTCAACAACATCGGCCGGCACGACCTCGCGGGTGGCGGCCACCGGGTTGATGGCGGCAACCTGCATGGCGACGTCGCGGCCGCACTTCTGGAAGCCCTCGGACGCGGGGTCGATGCCCTCAACGTCGAAGGTCACGAGCACGCCGATCTTGCCGGCGCCGTGGATGTAGGACGCCACGCCCGCGGCCTCGGCAACCTCGACGCGAGCGAGCTGCACGTTCTCGCCCATCACGTGGATGCAGTCGGTGATCACAGCGTCGACGGTCTCGCCCTCGATCTCGGCGGCCTTGAGCGCCTCGACGTCAGCCGGCTTGGCGGCCAGAGCGGCCTTGGCGATCTTCTCAGCGTAGGCCTTGAACTTCTCGTTGATGGCCACGAAGTCGGTCTCGCAGTTGATCTCGACAACGGCGCCCACGGTGCAGTCGTCGGACACGAGCGCCATGACGGTGCCCTCGTTGGTGGCACGGCCGGCCTTCTTGGCGACCGCAGCCAGACCGCGCGTGCGCAGCACGTCGACGGCCTTGCCCATATCGCCCTCGGCCTCAGTGAGAGCCTTCTTGCACTCCATCATGCCGGCGCCGGTCATCTCGCGGAGCTCCTTGACCATGGAAGCGGTGATGTTTGCCACAGCAGATCCTTTCTGTTGAAGGGAATTGCGGTGCGGGACGCACAGCGTCCCGCCTGTTTCTCGGTAGTTATTCAGCGGCCTCGGCGGTCTCAGCCTCAGCAGCGGTCTCGGCCTCAGCCTCGGCGGCCTCGCCTTCGGCAGCGCCGGCCATCTCGGCAGCGGTCACGTCGGCACCCGTACCAGCGATCACCGCATCAGCGATGAAGTCGGCGAGCAGACGGACGGAGCGGATGGCGTCGTCGTTGGCCGGGATGCCGTACTCGACGTCGTCCGGATCGCAGTGCGTGTCGAGCGTTCCGACCACGGGGATGTTGAGGCGCTGGGCCTCGCGGATGGCGATCTCCTCGCGGTTGGTGTCGATCACGAACACCGCGTCGGGGGTGCGCTTCATGTTGCGGATGCCGTTGAGGTTGGTCTGCAGCTTGGCGAGCTCCTTGTGCAGGAGGATCTGCTCCTTCTTCGGCAGCAGCGCCATGCGGCCGTCGGCGTCCATGGCCTCGAGCTCCTCCATGCGCGTCACGCGGGTGCGGATGGTGGTGAAGTTGGTGAGCATGCCGCCGAGCCAACGGGCGTTCACGTAGGGCATGCCGCAGCGGTTGGCAGCGTCGGCAACGGCCTCCTGGGCCTGCTTCTTCGTGCCGACGAACAGCACGGTGCCGCCCTTGCGGGTCAGATCGGACACGAACGTGTAGGCACGGTCGAGGCCGATGAGCGTCTGCTTGAGGTCGAGGATGTAGATGTCACCGCGGCTGCCGAAGATGTACGGCTTCATCTTGGGGTTCCAGCGGCGGGTCTGATGACCGAAGTGCGCGCCTGCGTCGAGCAGCGTGGAAATGCTGACTTTCGTCATTCTTCTCTCCATTCGTTAGTCCTCTGCCCGTGGTCATCCTGGAGCACCGCAGCCTTTTTCAGGTGGCCACTCGCGGTTCCAGTCGCACGAGCATGCGTAATAATTCCCGCTGTGAAAAACACAGCCTGCCTAGAATAGCACGCCCAACGGGAATTGCAAGAGAAATGCCATGTCAAATGGAGGTATTCGAGATCATCCCATTTCTACCGTTGCGAAACCGGCAGCGCCTCACCGCACAAGGTTCAGCAGAGATTCGTAGCTGTCTACCGCGTCGTAGCACACGTTATGGCAGCGTATTACACCAACTCAGGTGGATTCTCGCGATACATCTGCAAGGTATATGTCAAAAGCGCATCTGCAGAACACTAGGCAGGAGCACAACCCGCATATGCACCGCAATAGCAGACGCACAGTACCGCGAAGGCTGGCGATTGGAGAATTGCAAGGTTTTGCCATGCTCATCGGTACTCTGACACAGCAAAATGACCGTATGAAAATAGTGCTACATGGCATATCGGCATTTCAATGGTGGCTTCGTGCGAAGTCGCGCGCAGCAGAACAAGACTGCTTCGATGAACGTGTGCTGACAAACAGCTCGCCATCGAAAGCCAGCCTGAACTATCTTCGCGATTCGCTTCCGTTCATCGATGACCCCATTCACGTGGTCGTACCTTCCCCTGGGGAACGACGAGCTCAGCTGGGAATGGTTTCCCACGTCGCATCCTCTTCCTTTCCAAGCGGCTCTTTTCTCCGAGTCGACCACGGAATATATGTTTCCTCGCCTGAGCTGTGCTTTCTTCAGCTTGCAAATGCGGTGTCGTTTCTCGATCTCGTCAGAATGGGGTATACGCTCTGCGGTTCATTTGCCATCTCTCCCGACTTCCCTTCGGGGCTATGCAGCCGAATCCCCCTCACATCGTCATCGTCAATCAAGGAATTCGCGCAATTGAATGCAGGATCTCGCGGCTGCCGCAAAGCCCAGAAGGCAATATCGCTCGTCTGCGACAACGCCGCTTCGCCGCGAGAAGCAGAGCTCGCTATGAAACTGACCCTTCCCTACCGATACGGCGGCTTCGGAATCGCACAACCCCAGCTGAACGCAAAGGTAGATGTCGGTCGTGCTGGATCTGCTCTGACAGGCAACGCCTATTATGTTGCCGACCTCTTCTGGCAGGAGAAACGCGTGATCGTCGAATACGACTCCGATCTGCACCTCACTGCCGAGCAAGCCGCCCACGATGCAGCCAAACGCCGAAGCCTTGAAGCAAGTGGATTCAAGGTGATAACGGTCACCAAACTCCAGTTGAGTAACGTGATTGAGATGAAGAGGACCGCCAAGGGACTGTCACGTTTGCTCGGCAGAAGAATCCGACCCCGAAGGAACGACTACGAAAAACTGCAATTGAATTTGTTCGATTACTTCAAGTACTTAAACTAGCGAGAGCTCTCTGCCCTGCCATAACGACGCACCAAAACCGATTCCACTTGCAGAGCCTACAGCCCCATCGAAGAAATGCTCGGATGATCTGGCACTGCAAACTTGCATAAATCGTTCATTCAGAGCCATTTCGTCCATCGATTCTTCTTTGATGGACGAAACGACCTCGAATGAACGGTTAGCACTCGTAAAACCATGCACTCAACGCAGTTTCGTCCACAATCAAAAGTAGATTCGTTCACTCGATACGGTTTCGTCCATCGAAGCAATAGCTTCAGACACCGTAAACTCGAGTGGGCAGTTTGCCGCCGCCACGCTCCCGCGCAGCGTCAGCCCATCCAACCAGAAGCGAGCCGCCTCGTTCGCGACGTCGGTGAGAAGTGCCGCGGCGTCCGAGATTGCCCCGCCGCAGGGCCAAGCCGCCTCCGCGCGGCGCCGTGCCCTGCACAAGGGGCAAGGTCGGGTGCCACGGCGCTTCGCGGCGTCGGCCCGTTCCGTCGGCCCCGTCAGGGTCGACGGAACTACTTATACTGCGACGGATGCTTCTTGAAGAAGTCGAAACGCGGTGGCAGCGCGTGGATGCGATGCGCGCCAGCGTCGATCTCGGAGGCGGTGCACAGCTCGGCGTTGCCCTCGAAGTCGTAGTTCCAGCTGAAGAAGTCCTCGTTGGCGAAGTTCATGCGCTCGCAGATCGTCTCGCAGCCCACCGGCACGATGGGATGCATGAGAAGCGTCGCCACGCGCAGCAGGTAGAAGCAATCGATGAGCACCTGACGGCGCAGCGCGTCGTCACCTTCCGCTTCGGCTTTCTTGATGCCGTCGGCCCAGTACTTGTTCGACCAGCGGATGAACTCGTCGCACAGAGACATGACGGTGTGCAGCTCAACCTTGCGCATGAGACGGTCGTAGTCGCGCAGCGCGAGGTAGGCGCGCTCCCCCACCTCGGGCGAGACGGCACCGAGCGGCATGCAATCGTCGAAGTTCTTCTGCGCCTCGTAGAAACAGCTGCGTGCGAGGCGATTGAACACGTTCGTGAGCAGTGCGCCCTCTTTGAGCGCTGGGTCGGCGACGCGCGGGTCGTTGCGCTTCTGCTCGTCCGGGTCGAACGGCTTCGGCGAGAAGCCCACCGACTTCTGGTCGAGACCGAGCGCAAGGAAGTGCGCGCGAAGCTGCTCAGCGGTGTAGTGCTCGAGCAGCTGCTCGCCAGTCGGCGGCTTCACGCTGCCCGACGAGGATGCCTTCTTCTTGCCGAACAGCAGATGGTGGTTGGCGATGAGCGTCGTTTGGCGCAGGCGGTCGTCGTCCTCGCCGTCGAACATCGCGCCTGGGCGCAGCGCTTCGAAGAGCGCCGGCTGCGCCACACCGTAGAAGTACAGGTTGTCCTGCCCGATGAACTGAAACACGCACGCGTCGTCGGAGCACCAGAAGTCGCGCCAGCTGCCGCGCGGCAGACCGCGCTCGTCGTTCACCGCAATCGTGAACGAGATAGGCGCCCAGAGCGATTCGGGCCAGCACCACACGGTGAGTCCCTCCACATCCTCGATGACGGGAGCCTGCACGCCCCACTCGATGTTGCCCGTGATGCGGAACGGCACGAGCGTCTTCGACGTGCGGAAGCGGATGCCCGCACGCGCGAGCACGCCGCGCGCCAGGTCGCGGTCGTCAATGGAGGCGAACTCGATCTCGAAGCTCGCCTTGCCCTTCTCGGCAGGGCGGTAGACGTGCTGCGGCAGATCGCCCTTGACGGCCTCGTACGC
>ERZ1034920.2247-NODE-2247-length-11185-cov-5.132165_pt1 | contig 11185 bp, 6 predicted proteins | sample MGYA00520688_ERZ1034920 | MGnify/ENA primary metagenome ERZ1034920 (study PRJEB33766, sample SAMN09781785) | gut metagenome | biome: gut microbiome | host: Homo sapiens | place: Madagascar | study: EMG produced TPA metagenomics assembly of the PRJNA485056 data...
CGCCATGCCCGACGCCGCCGAGATGTGGTACCGCCGCAGCGCCGAGGGCGGCTTCCCCCTCGCCGTCAACTGGATGAAAGCCCACGGCCTCGCCTTCGATCAGAAAGCGGAACGCTAGCAGCAGCGATGGCAAACGGCCCGTCCGCTTGCCACCGCCCGGAGCAATAGGAGAAACGCGCCCTAGCTCGTCGCGTCCTTCAGGAACGCGGTTACGCGCTTCACTTCGCGATCGAAGTTGTTGTAGCAGTCGAGCGTCCACACGTGGGTGAGCTTCCACCCGAGCGCCTCAAGCATCTCGTCGCGCAGCACGTCGCGGTCGCGCGTGGTGCGCGCGGCACGATACGACGCGCCGTCGAGCAGAATGCCCGCACAGTAGCGGTCGGGGTCATCGGGATCCACCACCGCAAGGTCGACCTTGAGCGCCGAGGCGCCCACGTTCGGCACCACCTGCCAGCCCACCTGCTCGAGCGCCGCCGCCAGAGCCGCCGCGAGCGCGTCGGTGTGCTCGGGAGCGGCACCGGCCGGCACTTCGGGTGCCGGCGCGGGATCGGAGCCGGACGCAGGCACAGGAGCGGACGCAGCGGAAGGCTCGGACAGACCCTCGTTCTCCGCAGCCGCCCCAAGCGCTCCCGCCGCGGACGGCGCAAGCGCAGGCGCAGCCTCAGCCGCGGGCGCCCCTGCCGCAGGCGCGTCCCCGGCAACATCAACCGCAGCGGCATCGCCAGCCGCCGCATCGCCGACCACGCCCGCTGCGATCGCGAGGTCGAGCACGGTGACGGGCTCGTTCGCATCCGCGTCTTCCATGGCCAGCGCCTCCTCACCAGCGAACTCGGCATCCTCGTCCGCAGCATGCCCAGCCGCGCGCTCCGTCATGCCACCGGCGCTCCGCGCGCCCGCCTCGGCGTAGGCGAGGAAGTCCCTCAGCACGCGCACGCCCTCAGATGCCGCAAACGACGCGTCGATCTGGCTCGCCCGCATGGTGGAGAACACGAGCATCTCGCCGCGCGCTCGCGTGAACGCCACGTTGAGGCGCCGCTCGCCGCCGCGCATGTTGATCGGCCCGAAGCGCTGGGCAACGCGACCGCGCTCGTCGGGGCCGTACGTCACCGACAGCATGATGAGATCGCGCTCGTCGCCCTGCACGTTCTCGAGGTTCTTCACGAACAGCGGCTCGGCACCGCCGTACGCCCAGTCGCGCAGCGCCTCGTTCTCGGCGAACACCTCGTCGAGCAGCTGCTCGATGATCCCCTGCTGACGCACGTTGAACGTGATGATCCCGAGGCTCGCCGGCTCATCGGGCGCGGCGGCGTAGCGCGCCTTCACCTCGGCAACGAGTGCGGCGGCCTCCGCGCGGTTGACGCCGCCCCCCTCGTAGACGCCCGCCACCGGCACCAACTTCACACGCGAAACGCGATCATCCGGCGAGGGGAACGTGCGCAGACGGCCGTCGTAGAAGCGGCGGTTGCTGAACGAGATGAGGCTCTCGTGGCGGCTGCGGTAGTGCCACCGCAGGTTCACGCGCGCAAGCCCCACGGCGAGGCAGTCGTCGAGCAGCGACTCACCGCCGATGAGCAGCAGCGAATCGAGGTCGATGATACCCTCCGATTCCGCGAAACGCTGACGCTCGAAGAACGACGTGGGCGGCAGCTGCTGGGGGTCGCCCGCCACGATCACCTGGCGCGACCGCTCGAGCACGCCGATCGCATGCGCCGTGTCGAGCTGCGAGGCCTCGTCGAAGATCGCGAGGTCGAATACCGCATCCCAGGCGAAGCGCTGAGCCACCGCGACGGGCGTGGCGAGCACGCACGGGCACAGCCCCACCACGATGTTGCGGAAGTGCTGCATGACGAAGCGCAGGCTCACCGCGCGGGAGCGCGAGCGCAGCACGCGCTTGAGCCCCACGAGCTGCTCGAGCAGCAGCGGATCGGAGCACGCCGCGCGGGCGCGCGCCACGAGCACCGCGGGCAGCGCCTCCTTGAGACGCGCGCGGTAGGCCGCATCGGCCGCGCGGTACTGCTCGATCGTCTGCTCGAGCACCGCCCCCGAGAACGATTCCGCCGTGGCGTCGGCTGCAAGCTCCTCCGCGCAGATCGCGCCGTACAGCGCCTTCTCGAACGAGGCGATCACCTCCTTCGTCGTGAAACCGCAGCGGAACGCGCCCGCCGCCGAGAGCAGCCCGCGCTCGTCGGCCTCGGCGCGCAACGCGTGCCAGGAGCGCCACGTCGCCACATCGTCGGCCGCCTCGACGAGATCGGCCGCCGCCTGCTGCTGGGCCTCGAGCCAGTCGCCGTCGTCGGGCTCGGGAAGCGCCTGCTCGAACATCCCCAGGTCAGCGCGCGCGTCGTTGAGGCGCTCGTCGGCCGCCACGCAGGCGCGCACTGCATCGAACGCCGGAACGCCCTGAGCCGTCGCCATGAGCACGCCCTCGGCCACGCGACGCGCGGCGGTGCGGCTCGACACGCGTGACAGCACGCCTTCGAGCTCCTCGGGCGAGGCGTTCGCCAGCCACGCCTCCTCGCCCTGCCAGGACACGAGCGCACGCGCCGCCTGCTGGCACGCGAGGATTTCCTCGCCCGTGCGCGGACGCTCGACACCGGCGATGTGCGCCAGGCCCGCACACATGCAGGCAGCATCGCTCGCCGCATTGGCGTAAGCCGTCGCAGCGGCGCGCAACCCTCCACGCGAAAGCCGCTCAACCTCCTGGGCGCTCAGCGTCTCGAACGGATACCCCCGCGCGAAGCCGAGCGCGTCGGACGCCGCGCCCATGCGCTCGATGAGCCGCTTCGCCGCCTCGATGTCCTCATCGGACTCGATGCAGCTCAGCGCCGGCTCGTTCACGCGCACCACGTCGTCGGCGTCGCGCACGGCCAGGTAGCGCGCCATCGCCTCACGCACGTCGATGCCCGCACGCGTGGGCCGCGCGAGCAGGTCAGCGTATGCGTCGAGCGACCGCGCGAGGCTCACGAGCTCGCGCATGTCGTACGCGGGCGCCGCGGGCTGCTCGTCAGACTCGGCCGCTTCGATCACGCGCGCAAGCTGATCGAGCAAGCGCCCCGTGCGCTCCTTGCCGAACAACGGCAGGCAGAAATCGCCAAGGCCCACGTCGGTCAGGCGCTTGCGCACCACCTCGAGCGCCGCCGCCTTCTCGGATGCAACGAGCACCGTCTTGCCGTGCACCATCGCGTCAACGGCGATGTTCACGATGGTCTGCGACTTGCCCGTGCCGGGAGGGCCGTCCATCACGAAGCTCTCGCCCTGCGCGGCGAGCTGCACCGCACGCAGCTGCGAGGCGTCCGTCGCGAGCGGCAGCACGTGCCCCACGGGGCTCAAACGGCCCGCAGGCTCAGCCACATTCGACGAAATGCCCGCACCGGCGAGCGCAAGCGTCTCGTTCGCAAGCGCCGCAGCAACCTTGCTGGTGAACGGGCTGCGCACGTGAGCCGACAGATCGCGGTAGAGCGCCATGCGCGCGAACGGGAACACGCCGAGCGCGGCGACGTCCTCCACATCCCAACCCTCGGCGTCTTCGAGCAGCGCGCGCATCTCGCACAGCACGACGTTCGTCGCCGCGTCGGCCATCCGCCCCGCGAGCACGTCGGCGAAATCGGGCACGACAAGGCCGAGCTCATCGTGGGCGAGCTCGATGAGCGCGGGATTCATGCGCAGATCGCCGAAGTGGGCGCGCACGAAGAAGCGCTTGGTCATGCGGTCGAAGTCGAGCTCGGCGGGCGCCATGAGCAGCGGCATGCGATGCGCGTCGCCCGCGCCCTCGTCGGCGCGCCGCCACGTCACGAGACCGAACACGGCGAACAGCACGTCGACGCCCGATTCCTTCGACGCTTCGTCAGCCGTGCGCCGCATCGACTCGAGCGCGTGATCGGAGCCGTCCTCGATGTCGCCCATGTCGTTGGCGAGCAACTTGCGCGCGGCCTCGATCGCTGAGAGGCCCTCCCAGACCTTCGCACGCGGACCTTCCTTCATGTTGACGAGGTTGCTGCGCAGAGACAGATCGAGCAGGCGCGCGACCCACTCGCGTCTCACATCGAGCGCGCCCGAAGACGGCGCGGGCGCGGGCGCAGGTGCAGCAGGCGCCTGCGGAGCCGCGGGCGCGGCGAGCGCGGACGGGTCAAACGCGGGCGTGACCAGCGACGACACGTCGGCGCGCTCCCAGCCGTCCCCCTGCGTTCCCGAAGGGGCGTCGCCTGCCGCCAAAGCGGTGCACGCCGAATCAGCCGACGGGCTCATTGGGACGTCGGCATCGGTGGGCAGATCGAATAAGGCGGTTTTCGTCAGGTCACTCATGTGCGATCCCTTTCCGCAATAAGGCGAATATGACGCTCCCCACGATACGGACGGCACGCGGGGGCTTTTGCGCAAACCGCGCCGAACAGGCGGCTTAGCCTGACACCAACGGATCGGAACGCCCTGTGTGCGCAGACGCCGCAGGGCGCGCCCCGCCGGAGAAGCCGCAGACGCGGCAAGCGGAATTCACGCGGAAAGGACACGCCATGAGCTTCCTCGAGAAAATCAAAGCCTGGATCGACTGCGAGGACACGGGAGACGATGCGTTCTCTCCCCAGCAGCAGGGCGCGCGCGAACTCGAACCCGTCGAGCTCGTGCAGCATGCGCTCAACACCATCGCCGACAACGCGAAGGAATGGCCCGACGGGGTCGACCTGCCCGATACGATCGAGCTGTGGATCTCGCTGCAGGACTACGACTACTTCGGCCCGCGCAAGGCCACGTGCGAGAAGCGCATCGCTGATGCCATCGTTCTGTACGCCGAACGCTCCAACGCCCTGCTCGAATGTGCACCCACGGTGATCCTGCACGTCGACACGTCGCTTCCCATGGGGAAGGTGCGCTCGCGCGCTGCGTTCTCGAATCCGGCCGAACGCGAGGAACGCGCCAGCTCGGGCGCAACAGGCGGGCGGGGCGCGAACGGTGCGGCACGCGGCGCGGCGGGCGCCTGCAGCGGCGGCGACGCCGTGCAGTCGCGCGTCGGCAACCCGCGCATCTTCGCGCAGCCCCACGGCGCGCAGCCCCAGGCGGGGCACGCCCCCCTCATCGACAGCTTGAGGACGCAGATGTTCAACCCGCAGGCCGATGCGACGGTGCTGGCAGGCGGCATGGGCGCCGGCGGGGCCGCGGGTGCGGGCACGGGCGCCGCGGGAGCGGGCAGCGCGGCGAAGGCGCCTGCGGCTGCAGGCGTGAACGCGGTTATGGGCGCAAACGCGCAGGCCGCTTCCGCGGCGCAGAACGCCACCATCGCCGCAGACGTCGCAGCGACCGTGATGCAAAGCGCCCCGAGCGCCGACGCCGGCATGACGGCGAACGCAGCCAACACCGCACCCGCAAACGACGCGTATGCCGCAGCCGGCGCCGTGGCCGGTGCCCCCGACCCCGCAGGCACCTTCGCCGTGCCGACCAACCCCGAGCCCGCACCGACGCACCCTGTCGAGCCCGACGCGGTCGCACCGCAGAACGCGCAGCAGCCGGCAGCCCATCAGCTCACCCCCGAGCTCAAGATCTCCTGGGCCGCCCCCTGCACGGCCGCCAAACTCATCGACCGCGACCGCCAGATCAACGTGCTTGACGGCGACGTGGTTGGCTGCTTGCGCCAGGTGGGCGAGGCGGCGCCGTCCATCGCGCTCAACGAGGCCGATCACCCCTACGTTTCGCAGAAGCAGGCGACGTTCACCTGCCAGGGCGACACGTGGTTCCTCACCTCCTTCGGGCGCAACGGCACCTCCGTTCAGCGCGAGGGCGTGTGGACCGACCTGCAGAAGGGCGTGCCGTACGAGCTGCGCAACGGAGACCGCATCAGCTTCGCCCGTTCGGCTCCGCTCGCGTTCTGCCAGGCATAGCGACCGAAAGGACTTCCCATGAGCACTCTTACCGCCACCCTCGCGGCACCGCTCACCATCGCCGTGGGCTGCGCCTCGAAGATCGGGCCCCGCCAGCAGAACGACGACGCCGCAACCTACAGCGTCCAGCACGACTTCTTCGCCGTCGCCGACGGCATCGGCGGGGCCCCGCACGGCGACGTCGCCTCAGCCTGCGCCGTGAACGCCGCCATCCAGGCGCGCGAGACGGGCGCCACCCTGCTCGAGGCGTTCCGCGCCGCCAACGACGCCGTCATCCAGCTGTGCACGTGGATCGCCTCGCCCGAAACCGGCACCACGCTCCTGCTCGGAGAGCATCGCGAACCCGAAGACGACGGTACCGCGGGCACCATGTCGTTCGTCTGGGCGGGCGACACCGCGGCGTTCCTCCTGCACGACGGCGCCGTCTCCTGCATCACGCCGCCCGACCGCCTCGAGGGCACGAACGCCCTGCGCACCGCCGTGGGCTACACGCCCGATATTCCCGTGCAGCACGCCTCCTGCCCGTTCGAGCGCGGCGACCGCCTGCTGCTCGCCACCGACGGCGTGTGGGAAACGCTCGACGCTGAACGGCTCACGACGCTGCTCTCCTCGTCCGACAACGCGCCGTGGCTCGCCGAGTCCATCACGCGCGAGGCCGCCGAGCACGGACACGACAACGCCACCGCCATCGTGCTCATCGCGGGCGCCTCGACGGCACTCGACGACGCTCCCGCCATCGAGCCGCCCGCCGACGTGCCGCCCTCGCCCCACACCCCGACCTGCCCGCAGACCTGCTACTGATCTGCGAGTCTCACGCAACCGCCCGTCCCTTCGACCGAACCCTGGGAGCTGCTTTATGGATACCCCGATCACCTTCACCGCCACGCTGCTCTCGCCGAGCGCGTCGGGCTACTTCCGCCGCATCGACAACCTCACGCCCGACGACTCCGAGGCAGGCGGGTTCGCCAAGCTCATGCGCGGCACCACGCCCGAAGGCGCCCCCATCGCCATCAAGCGCTTCCACCATCATGAGGGCGAGCCCGAGGCGTACGCCGCCGACGGCGAGGCGGCGCGCCGTGAATTCGACTGCCTGATCGCGCTCGGCGGCGCCGACGGCCACGCCCCGCGCGGATACGCGCTCGGCACCTGCACCGACAAGCAGGGACTCACGCACCACGCGATCGCCATGGAGTACGTCGAGGGGTTCACCATCGAGCAGGCGCTCTCATCGGGCGTGCTCTCGGGCAACGCGCGTCAAAGCGACCGCACGCACGACATCCTGCGCGCGGGTCGCTTCGTCATCGACGCCATCGCCGCGTGCTCGCGCAAGGTGGTGCACCGCGACATCAGCCCCGCCAATGTGATCCTCGTGATGAACGCCACCGGCGAGGTTGACCGCGCTGTGCTCATCGACTGGGGACAGTCCGTCAGCACGTTCAATCCGCTCGTCACGCCCGCGCTCGGTTCGCACCGCAAGCTCGCCACCATCTGCTTCGGCGCGCCGTGCGTGTTCGGCGGCCCCTACTACGAGGAGCGCAACAAGCCCTCGGTCGACGTGTACGGATTCGGCGCGCTGCTGTACTACATGCGCACGCGCAAGCTCCCCTTCCGCGACATCATGACGGGCAGCATCATGACGCCCGAGCAGGTTGAGCTCGTGGCCGAGGCGAAGCGCGAGCCGCTCACCCTCGCAACCGACATGCCGTCGATGCGCGGCATCGAGCGCAGGCTCGACGCCATCATCCGCGCGTGCACCGCCTACGACCCCGCCGTGCGCCCCACCCCCGAGGCGGTGCGCACCATGATCGCCGAGGCGCTCGGCGAGCTGAACGAGGGCGAGGCCGAGGCTGCGGAACGCGCCGCGAGCGCGACTGCGGGCCCGAGCGCGACTGCAGCGGCGAGCGAGACGCGGAAGGAAAAGACCGCGCGCGGGGAGAAAGCGCAGAGCGCGGCGAAGGTCGCGACAGGTGCCGGCACGGTGCTTGACGGAGGCGAGATCCGCGCAGAACGCACGGGAGATGCGGACAAAACGCGCTGCGGCGAGGCGGAGGGCGCGAGCCAGACGGCAGACGAAAGCGCGAACGACGCCGATGACGCATACGACGGCGACGATCTGCTTGCGAACCTATTCGGCGACCTGTTCGGCGACGACGAGAGCAAGCGTGAGGAGAAAAAGGAGCCGGAACCTGCCGAGCTGCCCAGCCTCTTGAGCTACAGCCGCGACGAACTGCTCGACCAGATCGATTTTCTCGAAGACAAGGCGAACGGCCTGCTCGAAGAGATCGACCGCATTCTCAACTCAGACGCGAGCGCGGATGCCGGCAGCGACGATTGCGACAGCGATAGCGCGTCGAAGGATCTCGCGGACAGCGGCGCGAAGGCCGCGGGCGACGATGCGCCTGGCCGCTCAGCGGCAAACGGCGCGCAGACGGGCGAGAGCTCCGCGGCAGCGAGCGAAGACGAGGACGACGAGCAGCTCGACAAGCGCGGCCTGTTCGCCCGCGCGATGGACTGCTTCTACGGGCACGGCGGGCAGAAGCGCGACGCCGTGCGGTCGATGCAGCTGCTCGAGCGCGCCGCGCGCAAGGGCGACGTGGACGCCATGTACACGCTCGGGAAGAACCTCGTGCTCGGCATCGGCTGCAAGACCGACCGCTCGCGCGGCACGAGCTGGCTGCGCAAGGCCGACCGCGCCGGCCACCCCGGCGCCAAAGCGCTGCTGTAGCGCCGCGAAACGCAGCCGCCCAGCGCTTCCCTTCCGCGCACTTCCTTTCCGCACGCCTCCCCTTCCGCGCAATTGTTTCACGTGAAACATTCGTTCGGAGGGGGCGCTGTTGCTAGCCAGAGACGGGACGCTGCCGTGCAGACAATCGGGAAGCCACTGCAGCGCTGCCAATCGGGCAGGGCGCCATGCTGCCAATCGGGCAGGGCACCCCTACGCGAAGAACCGCCGCTCGACGTCGGCGAGAAACGCAGGAGAGAGGTACAGGCCCAGCCGTGCTGCAGTCTTCTCGTTCTTGAGCTCACGCGTCGGATCGCAGTACTCCACGGTGGCCGCGGCACTCCACGTGATGCCGCGCAAGCAGTTCGTCATCACGTAGGCGGCGAAGCGCTCGTCGAACCCGTCGCGCGCGAAGCGGCCGTCGACGGCGCGCCAGTACGTCTCCACGAACGACGCGCGCTCATCGTCGCTGAAGATGTAGTCCACGTCCCAGATCGTCGTGGTCGGCGAGAGGAAGTAGGCCACATCCTGCGCGGCCTCGCCGAGGATCGGCTTCTCCCAGTCAACCACGCGCGTAATCGGAGCGGCGGATGCGCTGCGCGCGGCTGCGTCCAGCGGCCCGAAGGCGAGCGTCGTGGCAACACCCGGACCCGCTGCATGCGAACCGTGCGGAATGAGGAAGTGCGCGGCAATGGCCTCGGTGTTGAGCACGTGATCGCGATCGCAAGCGGGCGGCGCGGTGCGCACCGCTTCCTCTCCGCGCCTGAGCAGACGGTCAACCACGTCGATCACACGCTCCTCCGCATGCGCCCACGAACGGTATGCCCCGAACAGACGCACGCATTCTTCAAGCTGCTCACGCAGCGGATCGGCAGGCTGCAGTAAGCCGCAATCAATCGACGGACGCACGCTGTGGATGTCGGCCAAGGCCCGCGCCGCCTCGTCCACGTCCCCCGCGCACTCGTAGTCGAGCAGATCGCCGTCGCAGAACTCCATCGCGAGCACACCGCGGTCGATCACCGTCTTCGAGTCATCGACGAACAGCGGCTTCGGTGCGCGCCCGCTCGGCTCGAGCGCCTTGAGCGCCGCGTACTCGTAGCTCACCTGATTCTCCAGCCCCAGCTGACTCACGTAGTTCAGCCGCAGGACGGCCTTCCGCCCCGTCTCGGGATGGGCGAACCAGAAGTTAGAGTTGTGCTCGCCCTGCGCGAGCGGCTCCACCTCGATCCCGGCTTCAGGCGCGATGTCGAACGCGGCGCGAAACGCCGTCGATGAACGCACGTATCTGACCGCCTCGTCAAACCCCTGCTGCATTCGCCTTCCTCGCCTTCTGCGCTTCCACCGATTTTCGTTTGGCGTATACTGTCTTTTGCAATTATTAGACCACATCCATTCAAGGCAGTGCAACGGTTTTGCCGCACGATCAGGAGGAAACCATGGCGAACGCAGCGCCGAAGCGCATCATCGTCGATTTCGACAACACCATGGGCGTCGAAGGCTGCGACGTCGACGACGGCCTCGCGCTGCTCTACCTGCTCGGCAATCCCGAGCTCGCGCAGGTGGAAGCCGCGTGCACCACCTACGGCAACAGCGACATCGAAACGGTGAACGCCGCCACCGACCGCCTGCTTGCGGCGCTGCGCACGGCAGGCGTCAGCATTCCCGTGCACCACGGTGCAGCATCGGCGCATGCGGAAGCCGAAAGCGACGCCGCGCGCTTCCTCGCGCAGGCTGCCGCCGCCGAGCCAGGCGTGCTCCACATCCTCGCGACGGGATCACTCACCAACCTGCGTCACGCCGCCGAACTTGATCCTGCGTTCTTCCGCAACGTGGCGAGCATCACGGTCATGGGCGGTGTCACCGAAAGCCTGTTCATCAACGGCAAGATCATGAACGAGCTCAACCTGTCGTGCGACCCCGCCGCCACGCGCGCGGTCATCGAGGCCCCCTGCCCCGTGACCATCGCCACGTCGCATCACTGCCTGCCGGCGTTCTTCCGCATCGCCGATTTCGAAGAGCACTTCGGTCGCGACTCCTGGCTGTTCCGCACGTGCCGCTACTGGTTCGACGACATGGACCGCCGCTATGCGTGGGGCGGCTTCACCTGCTGGGACGTGGTGGCCGCCGCTGCGCTCATCCACCCCGAGCTCTTCGAAGACGAGCGCTATCCCATCGCGCTCAACGACCGCTTCATCGGCGTCGGGTTCCTCGAGCGCGCCGCGGAAGGCGTTCCCTGCGCCACCGTCTCAACTCCGCGCATCGCCGACCCCGCTCGCTTCTGCGCCGATATTCTCGCCACCTGGCAGAAAGCCGTCGCCCCCATCGCCTGCCCCCAAAATGAACACTGTTCATAAATTCTGAAACGTTTTGAAACCATTCTGATCAAAACGACCGAAGCGGGCGGTACGCTACCCGAAAAGAGCCCGACGCCCGAGACGAAACGCGTTGCGCGAGACGCACGAGTCCGCCGAGCCCACGCCGAATGTTTCACGTGAAACATTCGTTCGCTCATTGAAAACGCGCACGGCGGGTGTGCGGGACTTGCTCGCGCGCTCGCCGCGCTCGCGCGCGACATTCGTGAGCTTCAAGCTCATCC
>ERZ1034920.2248-NODE-2248-length-11183-cov-24.674515_pt1 | contig 11183 bp, 10 predicted proteins | sample MGYA00520688_ERZ1034920 | MGnify/ENA primary metagenome ERZ1034920 (study PRJEB33766, sample SAMN09781785) | gut metagenome | biome: gut microbiome | host: Homo sapiens | place: Madagascar | study: EMG produced TPA metagenomics assembly of the PRJNA485056 data...
GCCTGCTCTTGACATGCGTTTTAGTAACTGTTATATATAAACAAAGGGCGAAAAGCTGATTTTTCAAGCCTTTCGCCCATCTTTATCATAGAAGAATCTAATTTACAGACTTTTCTTCATAGTCTCCTTTCTGTAAAGCATCATTGCTTCATAAGGTTTTAAGGAAATCTTTGACTCTTCTATTTTTTGTTCAGAATAGTTGCCCAGCAATGTTTCGAAGCCCTTCAGATCCATTCCACTATCCCATACAACTTCTTTTTTATAGAAGTTACAGACTACCAGCATTTTTTTCTCTCCGTAAATTCTTTCATAGGCAATAATGGATGGATGTCTTACATCTAACGGCCTGATATCACCATATGCAATGATATCCAGCTCTTTACGTAAAGCTACGAGCTTTTTATAGTAGTTGAAAATGGATGTTTCATCATGCAGCTGGCTCTGTGCATTAATCTTGGAATAATTTTCATTCACACCAATCCATGGCATTCCCTTGGTAAAGCCACCGTAATTTTCACCATTCCACTGCATTGGTGTTCTTCCGTTATCCCTGGAATGAATCTGGATAATACGAAATGCATCTTCTTTAGAAAGACCTTTCTGCTGCAGAATTTCATAATGGTTCAAACTTTCTACATCACGAAACTGACTGATGTCAGTAAAATCGGTATTTGTCATACCAATCTCTTCACCCTGGTAAATATATGGAGTACCGCGAAGTCCATGAATGATGGTCGCAAGCATTTTAGCTGACTCTTTCCAGTATTTTCCTTCATCACCAAATCTGGAAACCGGACGCGGCTGATCGTGATTGCACCAGAACACTGCATTCCAGGCATGATTCTTGGCCATTCCAATTTGCCAGCTAAAGAGAATATCTTTCAATTTCTGGAAATCTGTTGGTACAAGCACCCATTTTTCATTCCCCATAAAGTCAACCTTTAAATGATGGAAGCTAAATACCATGGAAAGCTCATGGCTGTCTTTACCTGCATATTCAAAACAATTTTCCATAGATGTGCTGGACATTTCACCGACAGTAATAATTTCTGCATCCTGTCCGAATGACTCCGCATTTAATTCTTTCAGGTACTGATGGACGTTTGGTCCGTCAGTGTAAAATCTACGGCCATCCCCTTCGAAATCATCTTCGAATTTATCTTTGCTGATAAGATTCACTACATCAAATCGGAAGCCCTTGACACCTTTGCTCATCCAAAAACGTACAACCTTCTGAACCTCTTTACGCACATTTGGGTTATCCCAGTTCAGATCCGGTTGCTTTACATGGAATAAATGCAGATAGTATTCATCCATTTCCGGCACATATTCCCATGCACTTCCTCCGAACTTACTTTCCCAGTTTGTGGGTGCACTGCCATCCTCTTTTCCTTTTTTGAAAATATAATAGTTCTTATATCTTTCATCTCCGGCCAATGCTTTCTGGAACCATTCATGATTGCTGGAGGTATGGTTAAATACCATATCCAGCATCAGTTTGATGCCACGCTTCTGTGCCTCTCTGGAAAGCTCTTCAAAATCTTCCATCGTACCGTAACGGGGATCAATGTTATAGTAATCCTCCACATCATAACCGTTATCATACTGAGGGGACACAAAAAACGGAGTCATCCAAATATAGTCCACGCCCAATTCTTTTATATAATCTAACTTTGCCGTCACACCCTTTAAATCCCCAAAGCCATCTCCGTTGGTATCATAAAAGGATCTGGGATAAATCTGATATACAGTACTTTTTCTAAAATCTGCCATACAATTCCTCTTATTCTGTCTTTGCTACTGTTGTCTCTTTTTCAATTGCATGAATGCCTGTCATAAATGTTACATTTTCCATATTACCTGGCTCAGCAATGACGCAAATGATCGTATCAACATAACCTGCTTCACTGATTTTCTTTTTATCAAATTTGATCAGGGGTGTTCCGACAGATACCTTCTGGCCTTCTTTTACAAGGTATTCAAAACCGTCACCTTTCATGGCTACAGTATCAATTCCGATATGTAAAAGGATCTCTGCACCGTTTGCAAGTTTTAAACCACATGCATGACGTGACTCCTGCATAAGTAAGTTGACTGTTGCATCAGCCGGAGCATAAACAGTTTCATTCTCCGGAATGATTGCAAATCCTTCACCCATGATTCCTTCGGAAAACACACCGTCATTCACTTCTTTTAATGTAATCACATCACCTGTTGCAAATGCTTTTAATTCTGTTACCTCTGCTGATTTAACTTCTTCTACTGATTTAACTTCTTTTGGCTGAAGTTTTTTTTTACCAACCATAACTGTTAATACAAATGGAACTGCTACGGCAATTAACATACAAATAGCAAAGGTTAACATGGATTGCGGCTGCATGGAAAGGATTCCCGGAAGACCGCCAACACCGATTGCATTTGCTGTACTTTTTGTAGCTACACAAACAATTGATGCACATGCAGAACCAATCATACCGCAGATGAAAGGATAACTGTGTTTCAAGTTTACACCAAACATTGCCGGTTCTATAACCCCCAGATAACAAGAGATACATGACGGAATGTTTACTTCCTGCGCCTGAGCATCTTTTTTCTGAAGATGGATCATGCCTAATACTGCGGAACCCTGTGCGATATTAGACAAAGCAATCATTGACCATAACATTGTTCCTCCAAAGTCAGCAATCAACTGTAAGTCGATTGCATTTGACATATGATGAAGTCCTGTGATTACAAGCGGTGCATACACAAAACCGAAGATTGCACCGAATACAATTCTCAGTGGTCCTGTGATTCCTGCGTATACAACGGAGGAAATAACAGAGCCGATTTTCCATCCGATTGGTCCAAGCACAAAGTGTGCTGCCATAACAGAGAGTACTAAGCTACAGAAAGGTACCACGATCATAGAAATTACTGCCGGACAGATCTTCCTGAAGAATTTTTCAAGATATACCAGCGTAAATGCTGCCAGAATTGCAGGAATGACCTGAGCCTGGTAACCAATCATATCTACCTTTACAAAACCGAAATCCCACTTTGGAATATCTGCTGCCGCTGTGCCTGCCACTGCATATGCATTTAAGAGCTGACCAGACACAAGTGTAAGTCCAAGTACGATACCAAGCATCTGTGTTGTACCCATTTTCTTGGTTACAGACCAGCAGATACCAACCGGCAACATATGGAATACCGCTTCTCCGATGAGCCACAGGAACTGGTCAACCCCTGACCAGAACTGGCTGATATCACAGAGCGTCTTTGTACCGTTTTCAAATAAATATAAGCTGTCAATGCAGTTTCTGAATCCCAAAATCAAACCGCCAACAATGATTGCAGGAATGAGTGGAGCGAAAATTTCTGCTAATGCAGTCATAATTCTCTGAACTACGTTCTGATTCTGTTTTGCTGCGCTCTTTACAGCATCTTTCGATACGCCTTCAATGCCTGCAACTGCTATGAAGTCGTTGTAAAAATCTGAAACCGTGTTCCCGATGATTACCTGGAACTGTCCTGCCTGTGTGAAACTTCCCTTAACAACTTTCATTGCTTCAATTTTCTGAACATCCGCTTTCTTCGGATCATTTAATACGAATCTCATTCGTGTGATACAATGTGATACTGCAGCAATGTTTTCTTTTCCTCCCACAAGGAGCAGTAATTCTTTTGCGTCGTTTGTATACCTACCCATATTGATTCTCCTTATTAAAATAAATGTTTCGCGCTTACCCTTGTTTAAACAAGTTTTCTTGTAATTATGTTATATCACTCTTGTTTAAACATGTCAACACTTATTTTGAAACTTGTTTAGACATGATATGTCTTATTTGATTCTTGACTTTCCATATGTAAATATTATAATAAATGATGGGTGTTCAAACAAGTGGAGGAACTTATGCCGAAAGCAAAATATGCAGAAATTTATAAAGACTTGAAAAGAAAAATTGAGACCGGAGAATATGAATTTCAGGAACTTCTCCCCTCTGAAAATACACTGGTGCAGGGATATGACTGCTCACGCAATACCATTCGCCGTGCCATCGGGGATCTGGTAGCCGATGGATATGTACAGACGATGCAGGGGAAAGGGGTACGAATTATCTTCCAGCCCATATTACAGACCTCATTTACCATCGGCTCAATTGAATCGTTTATGGAATCTGCAAAGAGAAATAACCAGAAAGCCAAAACCAAAGTAATTCACTTTGCGGAATTGGTAGTAGACAAAAGAATTGCTGCAAAAACCGGTTTTAATATTGGCGATGAGATTTATTATCTGCAGAGACTTCATTACTTAGATGGGAAAGCACTTATTCTAAACCATAATTATTTTTTGAAAAGCGTTGCTAAAGGTCTAACTAAAGAGATTGCAGAAAAGTCGATTTACGATTATCTGGAAAATACTCTTGGAGTTTCCATTGTCACAAGTAAACGTATCATGACCGTAGAAAAAATGACTGAAATTGATGAAAAATATTTGGATCTTGGAGACTATAACTGTATGGCTGTTGTCACCTCTCATACTTACAATAGTGATGGTGTTATGTTTGAATATACCCAGTCACGCCATCGCCCTGATTACTTTAGCTTCCAAGATAATGCAACAAGACGATCAATTTAGCAGGGAAAAATATGAAACAGAAAAATATTTTATTTACAGACATGGATGGAACAATATTGTTCTCTGATAATGGAAAAACATATTTTAAGGAATCAGATTTAGATGCAATAAAGGAATTCCAGCAAAGAGGAAATCTGATCGTAATTAACTCCGGCAGAGCATTGCCATGGATAGTTGCTCCGTTGGAAGGATATCTTTTGCCTGATTACATGATTGCTGGTACAGGGAGTATTATCGCGGATAGTCATCAACAAATACTGCATGAAGAACCTGTATCATTTTCAGCAATCAAAAAAATAATAAACGAATATGCATCGGATATAACATTAACAGTTCATACGAAAGACAACGTATTTTCATGCAATCAAAAAAAGCAGTACAGCCTGCCAACAACACCTATTAGCAGTATTGATTTATTAAAAACGGAAAAACTTTATGGAATGTCATTCCATTTCAAAGACAATAAATCTGCAAAAGCTTTTGCAGACTGGCTGGAAAAGTCAGATCACCAGGAGGTGAGAGCTTTTGTAAATATCCGGGATGTTGACATGGCGTGTAGAGACTGTTCAAAAGGGAATGCCATGAACATCCTTTGTCAGAAACTTGGATTCATGCATGAACAAGTCTACGCCATTGGTGATGCTGAAAATGACATTGATATGTTAAGGGCAACAAAGCATGGTTATACATTCCATCATTCTCCGGCTACTGTAAAGCAATATGCAGAAGGCTGTGTCAAATCTGTGTCAGAGTTAATTGATAAAATATTAAAAATCTCATAATAAAGCAACATATTTTAAACCATATATTTCAACAATCTATGTGACGGTATATCGTTCTATGCACAGTAAATCATAGGCATGATTTTGTGAACGTTATACCGGACTTTTATTCGGATTACTTCTCACCAGTTCTGCCGGATATTTATTGGATGCAATAATGATACTCTCATTTTTGCAAAGCACTGTTTCCAGAATAAGATCAAAAATACCTTCAAGCAGGTCCTGATCATAAGGATGACGCTCTCTCAATATATCCAGTTCAATATTCTCTCTGATCAGCTCCGAATATGCATCCATTTCATATCGCATCCTATCATTCTCTGATAAGATAATATTCAGTTTTTCATCATTCACAATATTCATCATCAGAGTTATTGATTGCTTCACTTGATATGAAGCTGCACACATTGCTCGACTTGTGCTCGTCAACAGATTTAAGTATAGGAAAGTGAATTTTGCATTACAAGCAAGCCAGGATTACATTTCGGGTTTTTTTGCTACTTTGCGTGGCATGCTAGTTGTCGCGGCATTCGTCAAAGTCTCAAGCAAGCTTGGACCTTGACTTATTGCTAACGCAAAAAAAATCCGCCCATATTAGAAATGTTAATATAACCTGACTCTATAGCTTTTGCCATTCGGTGCTCACAAGCACCGAGAAATAAAAAAAGTAGCAATGAATTGTGGTCAACATTGCTACAAAATCTGACTGTTCCCGGCGGGAATTGAACCCACAACTAGTGCTTAGGAGTTCGAGTCCACACAGAAAACCCACATTATTTTAAGTTAATATAAGTCAAGGAAAGCCTTGATTTTCCTGACTATTTTGTAAATCTCTGTCAAAAAAAGAAAACGGAAAATCATCTGAGAAAAATGGTTTTCACTGTCAAATCGCTGACATTGTCACCCTGAAGGTTCAGCCATTCCGTTCCAATGATTTTTTCATAAATATGGCTACCATTTCATTTATAGCAGTAATGATAACACTATTTTCTTATTAGATTATCTATATTATAGCGTGTATGAGGTCGGATGTCGATGGTTTTTTGACCATAATTGACTTATGTTTGTTTATACATACATATATCTTTTAACCACCAATTCCTTATTACACCTCCGATTACTCTATACAAAATTTTATTCTTCTGAAGAAAAGCAATTCACATATCCATCCTCCGAAACAACAACAATAAATGTTCTTTTATGTTTACTTTTCTGGCTTTCAATATATCTTATTGCAGAATTATACCTTGCTCCTCTTGACATATTAGTCTTTTTTGATTTTATTCCATCTAAAATTGTTCCAATTGAATAACAAATCCCATCTATATCGCAAATAATAGCTCCGTCTATAGATGTTATTTCTCCTACACACATTCCTGTACTAATGTCTATAGGATCTATACTTATCCCTGATTCCTCCAACCGATCTGCTTCATCATTTGCATTTTCTGCAAAAACAACCATTGTTCCATGTTTTTGAGCCACTGCTGCCTGAATTATACTCTCAATTTTTGACGTATCTGTAATATCAAATGTTCTCTTTAACAATTCTATATCTTTATTACCTATCCCAATTTCTTTATCTGGAAGCTTAGGAAACATATTTTCAAAACATAAAAATCTTTCATTATTTTTATACAATGTCCATTTCAAAAACCCCTCAAAACACATTTTATAGTATTCGCAAGAAGGATTGTCTATCATCTTACCTATAGCATATATTTCTCCACTATCATTCATAAGTAACGATAACTTGTTTTTTGCTATCTCCATTAGCTTTCTTATTTTTCTATACGAATTATCTTCTATTTTTAATGCTTCTTTAAACATTATAGATACATCGTAATTTAAGCTTACTTCATCAAAATTTTTGTCGTTTGTTACACAAATAGCTAATATACTTCCATAATTTTCTCCGCTTTCATACTTTAATGCAGACAAAGCATTAAAAAAATCCGCATATAAATATACAAAATAATCTCCCCTATATGATGCTCTACGGAATAACTCGTTATAATTTATTTTTCTATTGTCTATATCATTAACTTTACCAAATGACCATTCCGTCTTAAGCGCATCTAAAAACGGATGCCTTTTACCATTATATGTAACATTTGTTTTCAATGCTATTTTATCAAAAACCAAAATTATAAAATTATAAGCTTTTTTCCCTGACAATGTCTCACTATTGTCATTCAGTAATTTACACCAATACTCGTCTTTTTCGTTATTATCATTTAAACATTTTGCAATTACTTCAGATAATTCACGTTGCAACTGATGACAATAATAGTGAAAATAATAATGTCCATCTTCTATAAATTTATATATTGCTTTATCCAAAATTTCTTGTATATCTATATTACTTTTGCCATTAACATACATTCTATAAATTGGAGGTTTTTTTCTATCATAGTCACATTCTTCGTCAATTATAATATTAACTAAAACTACATTATTCAAATTATCTCCAAGAATATCTTCATTTGATAATTTTTTAAATTCATTTCGTATTTTTTTATAATATTCTAGAGCTTTCGTCTTCTCGAATTCTTTATCAGGTATTCCATCCATAAAATCCAATATATCAATATTTTCCATACTAATCACCTTATATCCCAAATTTAATCTTCCTCAATCATCGGTATATTCACCAACTCTTGCAATTTTTTCTGCAATACCTTCTTATCCGGTAATTGTAGTTTATATTCAGAAACCAACATTGGCGACATTGTTCTGCTCATTGCATATTCAACAACTTCATCGTTCTTTGTTGCACATAACAATAATCCTACACTTGGATTTTCATTTTCTTTCTTTACTTGTCTATCCAATGCTTCTAGATAGAAATCCAACTTAGAAACATATTCTGGTTTAAATTTGCCTATTTTCAATTCGATTGCTACTAAACACTGTAATCCACGATGAAAAAAGAGTAAATCTATTCTAAAGTCATCTCCACCAACCTGAACCTTATATTCCTCATCAATAAATGTAAAATCTTTACCTAACTCCAGAATAAAATCTTTCATATTCTTGATTAGGGCTTTTCTCAAATCATTTTCATGATATTCATTTGGCAGATCCAAAAATTCCATTACATATGAATCTAAAAAGGGATTTTCCCCCAATCTTTTTACGCTTTCTGGCAATAACGTATCTTTTGACAACATATATCTTTCATAATATCCGCTATCCATCTGGCGCTGTAATTGTCTTTTGGAGTATTTTTCTTTAATACATAGCCGAATATAAAACTCTCTTTCTTCATCGCTCTTGCATCCTGACATAATTAACAGATGGTTTGTCCAACTAATTTGTGTCACCAGTGGTGTCACAACCTCATTTTCAGCATAAGTTTCATAAAATTGTTTCATTCTATACAAGCCTCGTCTATTGAATCCCTTTATTCCCGGAAATTCTTCCTGTATCTCGTTTGCAATAGAATCAATATATGAATCACCAAATGTTGACTTTTGAGCTTCCCTATGCAAATACTCACCCACTTGCCAGTACATGCTTATTAATTCTTCATTCACTTTCTTAAATGCATTTTCTCTTGCTGTATTAATGATATTTATCAAGTTATCTGCCAAACTAATTTCATTTTTTCCCATATTCCACCTTTCTTATTTGTGACACCACTGGTGACACAAATACAAATGCTTAATCCGTAAATACAAAATTTCAAATCCATCTGCTTGCACTCGGCTTTGAATTGGTTTATTTACATATTTTTCTTATTTCAATTAATGATTTAGTATCTTTAATTAATTTTCGTATCTCGCGTGCATTTTCAAGTTTTGATGACTGCTGTAAAAGTCTCTGTCTAATATCTTCTGATATTATTCCTTCCTCATCCAGTAATTCAAGTTCCTTATTAGCTATTGCTGTTTTTGCCTCTATCGATAAGTCTTCAAATCTTATAACACCATCAAATCTATTAAAAATAGGATTTCCCAATTTTTCTTTTATCTCATCCTTTGATTTATAATTAGACGTACAAATAATTATTGCATGTCTTACATCAACTCTGTAATTCTGATCTTCATATATTCCCTCATCAAATAACTGATAAAAAGCACTATGGAATACAGCATAGGCTTTATCAAATTCATCAAGCAGAATGACATTAGAATCTCTTGCAATCAAATCTTTAGCAAAACTCTTTTCATTATACTTTCCACCAAACAAATAGTTTGCAAATTCATTATTCTGATACATCGAAAACTGTTTTCTCAATATCTTTCCTCCAATTTGCTCTGTAAGAAACTGTGCCGTTTCTGTTTTACCAATACCTGAATTTCCGTAAAACAAAAGAACAACTGGTTTACATTGTGCATTATTCATAATAGGAAAAATTGATTTCAATATCTGTTCTTTTACCTTTTGTTGACCTATAACTCTTTTATCAAATTCAGAATTAATCCTTCTAATTGTTTCTTCAGTAACCATATTGTAGTTCTGATGAATCTCTTTTATTATATTCTCTTCTCCAAATGCCCTATTTATTTGCTCCTGCAAATGAATAGGCGGATTTTGAATATACATATTAACTATAGTCAATTTTGAAATAAAGCTTAAAAAGTTGATAATAACATGTTCATTTACACTACTATATTCATCAGCAAATATTACAAAATTAGTTACTCTTATTTTCTTTTTCTTCGTTTTTTTAGGAGTCTCTTCTTTTTCAGGTAAGCCAACAAGCACTAATGGAATCTGTTTATTTTCATCGTCCATCTGCATTGCAATATCAGATAGATTTCTATATGACTTGGGAATAATTTCAGTATATGCCCTATCTGATCCATAAAACATCACTATTTTTTTCATGCTTCAACCCCTGCTAACACAATATCATATACATCTAATTCGTCATCATGTGATTGCACATCTCCATATATGACACTTTCTGCTGTAACTTCCACATTTTTCTTTTGAAAATCAAATTCTTTATCTATTGTAAGTTCTGTTATCTTACAAGAACCAACCCTAATCCCATAATATACTAATTCCATTTTGCTTAAATCTGCTAAATTATAACTATTTTTAAAGGCATGTATATTAAATCTTAAAACAGAAGTAGGTTTTTCTTCCGTTTTAAGAAGCATCCCATAATAACCTCTTTCTCCCAACAAGGCATCATTCAATTTTTCCATATCTATTGGCAACTGGTCTTTCGGAACTACCGTAAGATACGAACTATACATCTTATATAATGAAATTGAATTCTTCGGTGCATATACTCCAGATCTTACAAACTTCTTCACTCTTTCATCTTTGTATGCTTTCTTTATATAATCCGTGAGCAAAGTATTTTTTATTGTAGAATCAAATAACTTCGATATTTCACCAGTCGCTTTTGCATCTATATTCCCTGATAAGCTCCCTTTAATAAAACTTATAATATTAAATCCACCTTTTGCTTGAGCTTCAATTTCTGTTAATATTTCTGCTGCACGTTTCATATTATCTTCCTTGCTCCAATCCAATCGTCCACCATTCGTAATGTCTAAATAGTCCTGTGCAGCTGATTCATCAAAATATATAATTTTTAAAAAAGTTGGTTCTGTATCTTTATTATTAGTCTTTCCCATATAACAATCCCCCATAGGTAATTTCTTTATAACTTATTCAAAAAAAGAATTATTCCATTACCTCAATATAAATTATAGCATACCACCTATAAAATAAAAAGACGATACCATTCAGCTTTTACAGGACCAAAAATGAAATTTTAAATTCCACCACCACATTTGGTGGTGGAATTTACTCCC
>ERZ1034920.2249-NODE-2249-length-11181-cov-9.492001_pt1 | contig 11181 bp, 10 predicted proteins | sample MGYA00520688_ERZ1034920 | MGnify/ENA primary metagenome ERZ1034920 (study PRJEB33766, sample SAMN09781785) | gut metagenome | biome: gut microbiome | host: Homo sapiens | place: Madagascar | study: EMG produced TPA metagenomics assembly of the PRJNA485056 data...
ATATTTCGGACGGGAAAATTGTATGGATTGATATGGGCATGATGGGACGGCTTTCGGACAGAGACAGAGAACTGATCTCCGATGCGATTCAGGGGATTGCGATCAACGATATCGGGATGATCCAGGATGCAGTTCTTGCACTGGGAGAATTTCGAGGGAAACCGGATCAGAGTAAGCTGTATGAAGATATCAGTAATCTGATGATCAAGTACGGCAAGCTGGATATGGGAAATATTGATGTGGCGGAGGCAATGCAGGATCTGATGGAAGTTATGAAGACGAATCGGATTTCCATGCCACATGGTCTGACGATGCTGGCACGCGGTCTGACGCAGATGGAAGGTGTTCTTGCTGAGATCTGTCCACAGATCAATATGGTCGAGATCGCTTCAGCAAGGATCAAAGGTGATTTCCTGCGGAATTTTAACTGGAAAAAAGAAGTGAAGTCCGGTGGAAAGAACCTGTATCGAGCGATCCATAAGACGATCGAGATTCCGTCACTGGCAGCAGATGCACTGCAGGGATATATGAAAGGGCAGACGAGGGTCAACCTGGATCTTCATGTATCAAAGGATCTGGCAGAGCTGTTAAGAAGACTGGTGAGAAATATTGTGATGGGACTGTGGGTCATGGCACTTCTGATCAGTTCAAGCATCATCTGTACAACGAATATGAAGCCAAAGTTATGGGGAATCCCGGCAATTGGTGCGATCGGATATCTGATGGCATTCGTGATCGTGATGTATGTATTTATCAAGCATTTTTTGTCGAGAAAATAAGAGATCACTGTATAAAAAGGCAGGTACTTTTTATACAGTGATTTTTTGTCTGCGTGGAAAGCTCTTACTGTTAAAAAGTACCAGTTCCGTTAAGTTGACAAAAAATGAGCGGCAATTTATAATTGTGAAAATGAAAATCAATAACAAAAAGGAATAGAAATGGATAAAATTGAAAAGAAACGACAAAAAGAACAGTATGTGGTAGAAGAAATGATCCGTCTGTATTGCAGAAAGAATCATGCAGAATATGAAAAAAAGACGGGACAGATGTGCAGCACCTGTCAGGAATTGTCGGAGTATGCGAAAGCGAGAAGCAGACACTGTCCTTTTATGAAAGAAAAGACCTTTTGTGCGAATTGTAAAGTACATTGCTACAAGCCGGAAAAAAGGGAAAAAATCAGGAAGGTAATGCGGTTTTCAGGACCGAGGATGTTGCTGTATCATCCAGTGCTTGCAATCTGGCATCTGGTGTGTAGCAGGAGAGAAAAGAATAAGAAGTAAAGGAGTACTTATGATTAAAACAAGACTGGTGGGGCTGTTGTCCCACGCAAAAAAGTATATCGTGTATACGATTTTGTGGCAGTGGGCAGCCCTCCTGTCGCAAGTATTGGCAGTCTTTTCTATCGCAGATTTACTGGAACGGGTAGTGTACCGTGCAGTAACCGTACCGGTCATTGAGCGGACGATACTGATCTTAGTTCTGGTTGTGGTGATCCGATTTATCTGTGAGCGGATGGGAGCAAGGTCTTCCTATCTGGCATGTGTGGATGTAAAGCGGATTCTGCGTGAAAAGATTTATGAGAAAATGTTGAAACTAGGAGCTTCCTACAGTGAGCAGGTATCCTCTTCGGAGGTCGTACAGGTGTCGACCGAAGGTGTGGAGCAGTTGGAGACATACTTTGGAAAATATCTTCCACAGTTGTTCTACAGCCTGATCGCACCACTGACCTTATTTATTATTCTTTGCAGAGTGAGCCTGAAAGCGAGTGTTATCCTGTTGATCTGTGTACCGCTGATTCCGATTTCTATCGTAGTAGTACAGAAGATTGCAAAGAAATTACTGAATAAGTATTGGAGCATCTATACCGGACTGGGGGATTCGTTCCTTGAGAATTTACAGGGACTTACTACGTTGAAGATTTATCAGGCAGATCAGCAGAAAGCAGACGAGATGGATGTGGAATCCCAGAACTTCCGCAGGATTACGATGAAGGTGCTGACCATGCAGCTTAATTCAACCAGTGTGATGGATATTGTGGCGTATGGTGGGGCAGCCATCGGTATGGCAGTTGCGGTATCTGAGTTCTTAAAAGGAAATATAAGTGTAGCAGGAACGTTATGTATCGTTCTGCTTGCCAGCGAGTTTTTCCTGCCACTTCGACTGCTTGGTTCGTTCTTCCATATCGCAATGAATGGTATGGCAGCGAGTGATAAGATTTTCAAAATTTTAGATCTGCCGGAATCACAGGTCGGAGAAAAAACACTGCCGGATGGAGCGTTAGATGTTACATTAAAAGATGTGCATTTTTCTTATGAAGAGGACAGAGAAATTTTAAAAGGAATCAATTTGAATCTACCAGCAGGAAGTTTTGTATCACTGGTTGGTGAATCTGGATGTGGTAAGAGTACGATTGCCGGAATCCTTGCAGCAAAGAACCGGGGATACAGCGGAGAGATCACCATCGGTGGTGTACCGCTTAGTGAAGTAAATGAAATGAATCTGATGCAGAGGGTTGTTCTGGTTCGCCATAACAGCTATCTGTTCAAAGGTACGGTAGAAGAAAATCTGAAGATGGCAAAACCGAACGTAACGAAAGAAGAGATGGAAGCAGTTCTTCAGAAAGTGAATCTCTTAGGATTCTTACAGACACAGGATGGCTTACAGACACAGTTGCTGGAAAAAGCAGGCAACCTGTCTGGTGGTCAGTGTCAGAGACTGGTGATTGCCAGAGCATTGCTTCGGACAGACAGTGCGGTTTATATTTTCGATGAAGCCGCATCCAATATCGATGTGGAAAGTGAAGAACTGATCATGAATGTGATTCACGAACTGGCAAAGACAAAGACGGTGCTTCTGATTTCCCACAGACTGGCAAATGTTGTGAAGTCTGATCAAATTTATTTCTTAAAAGATGGAGAAATAAAGGAAAGCGGAAAGCATGACGAACTGATGAACCTAAATGGTGCATACAGACATCTGTATGAAAACCAGATGGCACTGGAAAATTATGGGAAGGAGAATGTTGAGTAATGAAAGAAGAAATAAATAATGCGATTCAGAATACAGATCAGGATATCACGCAGAACGATATGGCTGCATCTTTGAAACGCAGAAGTGCCATCCAGATCATGAACAATCTGATCGGTCTGATAAAGCCGCTGCTTCATATCATGCTGGCAGCAATCATCCTTGGAACATTGGGTTATTTGTGTGCAATCTTCCTGACCATTCTGGCAGGACAGGTTATCGTGCATGGGCTGTTGGCGGGGGCAGCCGGAACAAGGATTCCTGTGAAAAATATGTGGTTGATATTTACCTCAGTAAAAACGATTATCACAGTCATGATCGTAATGGCAGTGCTTCGTGGAATCCTGCATTATGTAGAGCAGTATTGTAATCATTTTATCGCATTTAAATTGTTGGCAATCATCCGTCACAAAGTGTTTGCTTCCTTAAGAAAGCTCTGCCCTGCAAAACTGGAAGGACGGGATAAGGGAAATCTGATCTCGATTATTACAACCGATATCGAATTACTGGAAGTGTTCTATGCACATACTATTTCCCCGATTGTGATTGCAACGCTGACCTCGATGATTATGGTGATTTTTATTGGGAGATATCACTGGCTGGCAGGACTGCTTGCACTGGCAGCTTATCTGATCATTGGTGTTGCCATCCCGATGTGGAATGGAAAATGTGGCAGTCAGAAGGGAATGGAATTTCGGACAAACTTTGGAGAACTGAACAGTTTTGTTCTGGACTCTTTACGTGGACTGGACGAGACTATTCAGTACGGACAGGGTGAAAAAAGAAAAGAACAGATGTCTGAGCGTTCTAAAAACCTTGCAGGAATGCAGGAGTCCTTAAGCAGAATGGAAGGCTCACAGCGTTCCTTTACGAACATGGTTATCCTGCTTGCATCTTTTGGGATGCTGGCACTGACGATCTGGCTCTATGCAAAGGGCGAGATGGGATTCGAGGGAATCTTAACCTGTACCATCGCAATGATGGGTTCTTTCGGACCGGTAGTAGCATTATCAAGCCTTTCCAACAACCTGAACCAGACACTGGCAAGTGGTGAGCGTGTTCTTTCTCTTCTGGAAGAGACACCGCTTGTGGAAGAAATTCCGGGTGACGTGGAAACTTCCGGTGCAGAGAGCATGGAACATGGATTTACAGGAGCAGAGGCAGAGAATGTAACCTTTTCGTACAGAGAGCAAAGCTCAAAGGAAAGTTTAAAAAAAGGCTCAAAAGAAAGATCAAAAGAAGGCAGAAGGGGAATACAGGATCAGAAAGATCCGAAAATCCTTGACAATTTCTCACTAAAACTGCAGCCCGGTAAGATTACGGGAATCCATGGGGCAAGTGGCTGTGGAAAATCTACATTTCTGAAGCTGCTGATGCGGTTCTGGGATGTGCAGAAAGGAAGTATTTCAGTAGATGGTGAAGATGTCAGAAAAATTCCAACGAGGCATCTGCGGAATCTTGAAAGCTATGTGACACAGGAAACCCATCTGTTTCATGATTCGATTGCAAATAATATCGCAATCGCAAAGCCGGGAGTATCCAGAGAAGAGATTATGGAAGCTGCAAAGAAAGCGTCTATCCATGATTTCATTATGACACTTCCGAAAGGATATGATACCGAAGTAGGAGAACTTGGGGATACGCTTTCTGGTGGTGAGAAGCAGAGGATAGGAATTGCAAGAGCATTTCTCCATGACTCAGAGTTGGTTCTTCTTGATGAACCGACCAGCAATTTAGACTCTTTGAATGAAGGAATCATTCTGAAATCGTTAAAGGAATTTGCAAAAGAAAAGACGATCGTACTGGTTTCCCACAGAGATTCCACCATGAACGTTGCAGATTTTGTATATGAAATGGGAGAATAGACCCAAATAAATGAGAATTATTCTCAATAACGAAAAAAGTAATTGACCTGGCGACAGGTCTTTTATAAAACAACTAAGTTAGTTGTAGCTAACTAAAGATAGACTAACAAAACTAAAGGGAATTAAAACTAACAAATGCGAAATAACCGAAAGAAGATTTAGATAATATGGGGTAAAAAATGAAACTCAGAAAAGTAAGGAAATGGATGGAAGTCTGTATCTGTGCATCTGTCCTTCTGGCAGGATGTGGAAAAGGTACAGAGAGCAATAAAATAAAGGATCAGACATCAGAAAGCACAGAGAATCAGACTGCGGGTACACAAGAAGCATCCAGAGATATTTTTGCAATGGATACCTATATGACGGTGACTGCTTGCGGAGAGAACGCAGAACAGGCAGTTGATGATGCTGAAACAGAAATTGAACGGTTGGATGCACTTTTGTCTACAGGGGATGCAGACAGTGAGATCGCAAAGTTGAATGAAAATGGAAGTGCAGAACTTTCGGAAGATGCCGGATATCTGACGGAACGTGCATTAGAGCTTTATGAAGAGACAGACGGAGCATTTGATATTGCAATTTATCCGGTAATGGAAGCGTGGGGATTTCCGACGCAGAATTTCAAAGTTCCGTCAGATGAGTCGCTGGCAGAACTTCTGTCACTTACAAATGCAGAAAATATTTCCTATGACAAAGGGACAAGAAAAATATCTTTTGCCATGGCAGGGATGAAAATAGATCTGGGAGGAATTGCAAAAGGCTATACATCCTCCAGAATCATGGATATCTACAAAGAAAATGGAATTACAAGCGGACTGGTCAATCTTGGTGGAAATGTGCAGGCACTTGGAACAAAGACCGATGGAAGCAAATGGAAGGTTGCAGTGCAAAGTCCGGATGATACAGAAGATTATCTTGGAATTTTAAGTGTGCAGGATAAGGCAGTGATCACATCCGGTGGTTATGAGAGATATTTTGAGCAGGATGGAGTGACTTATCATCATATTATTGATCCCAGGACGGGATATCCGGCAGAAAACGGTCTTGTGTCAGTGACGATCGTAAGCTCGGATGGAACACTGGCAGATGGATTGTCCACTTCGTTATTTATCATGGGAGAAGAGAAAGCAGCTGATTTCTGGAGAGAACATAAAGACGAGTTTGATGCAATCCTGATGGGAGATGATGGAACGTTGTATGTGACAGAAGGATTAGAATCGGACTTTACGACAGACAGGGATGTTGAAATTATCAAAAGCTGAGATGCCTGCGAATAGCGGAACGGATGAAGCAAAGAAGGAGGATAAAAGAAGATGAATTTCAAGGAGACAGGAAAAAGATTAAAACCGTTTGCACCGGTACTTTCTGTTGCGGTTGTCGCTTCCTGCGTTGCCGGTTCACTGAGTGGGTATCAGCCTCCGATTTATGCGGCACAGTCCCAGAAGATAAAAGAAGAGACGAAAGAGGAACAGAAAGAAGAAACAGCAAAAGGATCTTTTGATCTGACAGATGGTGTCTATAAAGGAACCGGTACAGGTTATGCCGGGGAGATCACGGTTGCAGTGCAGATGAAAGACCGGAAGATCGTATCCATTGATATTCTGAGTTCTTCGGATGATGCCGCTTTCTTTAAACGGGCAAAGGCGGTGATTGATAAGATCATAGAAGGACAGACACTGGATGTTGATACTGTGTCCGGTGCAACCTACAGTTCCCGTGGAATTATCAGTGCAGTAAAGAATGCACTGACGGGAGAAAAAGACAACGGAACAACCGGAAAGTCGCAGTCCGGAGGTGGTGCAGTGGCGGCAGTTCGTCCTCTGTTGAAGAAGTGGAGGATCCTGCAGCTTATAAAGCTGGCACTTATTATGGAACAGGAACCGGATTTGGCGGAACACTGAAGGTGAAGGTTGAGATTGCCGGAGGCAGGATCGCTTCTATTCAGATCATTGAGAATCAGGACGGAAGCGAATACATTTCAAAGGCATCTTCACTGATTAATGCCATCATCAGCAGTCAGAGTACCAATGTCGATACAGTATCCGGTGCAACCTACAGTTCCCGTGGACTTCTTGGTGCAATCCGTAATGCACTGAAGCAGGCAGAAAAAGTAACCAATGGAGAGTCGATAGAAGAAAAAGCAGATTTCTCTGTACTGGAAAAGACAGTCGAAGATGCACAAATTTTGGTGCAGGAAGATTATACAGAGGCAACCTGGGCAGTGCTGGAACTGCGGTTGAAAGATGCACAGGAAATTCTGGAGACAGCAGGACAGCAGACGGTACAACAGGAAATAATAGACAAAGCAGTGACAAATCTGAATCTGGCTGTTGCTCAGCTGGAGAAAAAGAAGACAGATCAGGAAGAAGAACCGAAGACAAAATATATGGATGGAACGTATGAGGTCGGTGTGCCGTGCACACCGGATGAGGATGAAGATTTTCAGAAATATCAGATGACGATGAAGGTGACGATTCGAAATGACAAAATCGTATCCATTACAGAAATTGCGGGAGATGGAAAAGCTGATAATAACAGCTATATCAGGAAAGCTGCGAATGGTACATCAGGCAGGAAAGGTGTGGTAGCCCAGATCATAGAGAAGGGAATGCCGGAAGAGATTGATACCGTATCCAGAGCAACCTGTTCTTCCAATTCCATTGTCGAAGGATGTAAAAAAGCACTGGAAGAGGCTTTGAGACAGGAGTAGATCTGTTGTTGTTTCAAGCTGACCGGCAACAGGCAGTACAGATGGATAGCAGAGAAAATAGTACAGAAGGAGAACAGAAATGAAAGAATTTTGGGTGAGAACAGTCAGTCTGCTGGCGATTGTCGGAGTTCTTCTTGGCTATAATGAAGTATTAAACGTCCGTGCAAAAGATGAGGAGATTGCAAGACTGAATGCACGGATTTCGGGGAATGAGGATGAGAATGTATCGGATACTGAAAAGTCAGGAAACTATCAGGATGGAACTTATACCGGAGAGGCAGAAGGTTTTGGCGGAACAGTTGCTGTGAGAGTGACTGTGAAAAATGGAAAGATCACAGCGGTGGATGTGACATCGGCAGAGAAAGAAGACAGTGCTTATCTTGCAATGGCAGAAGAGATTATTCCGAAGATTATGGAAGCACAAAGTGCGGAAGTAGATACGGTAAGCGGTGCTACGTTCAGTTCTACGGGAATAAAAAATGCTGCGGAGCAGGCTTTGGAAAAGGCGGTAAAGTAGAATGGGAAAGTTGAACATACGAAATCTGAAAGCAAAAGATATTAAAAAAATACATAGCTGGCTTCGTGCAGCAATCCAGCTCCTTTATTTCGTTTTTCTGCCATCGGTTTATACGACTGCATTTGCAGGAGTGAAATATATTTTCACGCAGATTGGTGCAGGTGAGGCGGTCGGGATGACGTCTTTTGTGACGGTATTGGTTGTGCTTTGCGGATATACAATCCTTTTTGGAAGATTTTTCTGTGGGTTTGCATGTGCCTTTGGAAGCCTGGGAGATGCGGTACATGGATTTTATGTCTGGTGCTATAAGAAGAGAAAAAAGAAACCGGTACAGCTTCCTGCAAAAGCAACAGGAAAACTGGCATATCTGAAATATATCATTTTAGTACTGATTGTGATGCTCTGCTTCGGAGGAGTTTACGGGAAGGTGAAAGGAACAAGCCCATGGGATGTATTTTCCATGCTGCATGCAAGAAATTTCCATTTCCGGGGGTACTTTCCAGGGGTGGTTCTTCTGCTTTTGATCGTGGCAGGAATGTGTGTGGAAGAGCGTTTCTTCTGCCGGAATCTTTGTCCGATGGGAGCAATATTTTCCCTGCTTCCGGTTCTTCCCTTTTTTGCATTGCACCGTGACAGAGAGAACTGTATCAAAGGATGTAGTGGATGTACAAAAAGATGTCCGTCGGAGATCGGACTGCCGGAAGATGGCTCCCTGAAAGTAGAAGGAGACTGCTTTCAGTGTCAGAAGTGTATTGATATCTGCCCAAAGAAGAATATCCATACAGGGATCAAAGGCCTGAAAGGAAATGAATTCTGGTTGACAATTCTGCGGGCAGTGATTTTAGTTGGAATTATGATCTGGGCAGGAGTGTAGAAAATGAAGAAAAAAGGCTGAAGAGTTGACAGAAAAAGTGAAAGCAACCTATGCTTCTGCAAGTGCAACTGTTACATTAAAGGGAAATAATCTTGAGATTGCTTTGCAGGATAAAGAACTGGCAGATCTTGAAAATCCAACGTATACATTGTCTTACAGACAGGGAAGAGGAATGGTAACATTTGCATCAGGAAATCTTGAAAACCTGAAAGTAGAACTTGCGAATGCTCCGACCGTTGGAAAAGAGTATACTTTAACGGTTGTAAGCGATAATTACCAGGATATTACAACAACTGTAACAGCAGAAGCTGCAGAAACATCAGAATATACTTATGTCTATGCAGGGCTGAGCTGGGCAGAGTACTGGGCAAATGAGAATGTACAGGCAGCAGGAAGTGCAGAGTCTTCTTCGGAAATAGATGCAAAGGGAGAGTCCGACAAAGGAGCATTTGATGCTGTTACAAGAGCAACAAAGAATCACGGACTTCACAGAGGATCTTTCCAGTGCAACGCAGTTATTGAAGCTGAGAATGGTAAGAGTTATGAAGTACAGTACTGGACCACTGCAAATGATGCAGTCCTGACAGATGGAACAACCATCAACTTTAACAAAGGTGCGATCACAGAAGCATCTGGTGAGACAACAAACATGATCGATTACAAAGTACTTGGACTGAAATACGTACCAGTGAAAGTAAAGACATCAGATCTGGATGCACTGAAAGCGAAGTATCGTGTAGTCGAGAATGGAAGTGAAATGTCCGGCGGATACGGAGAAGGAAATCTTGCAGGCTTTACAGGATTGATCGCAAATGTCACGGAGAATACAAATGGTCTGAAGACAGCAACAAAGAATGATGACGGATCTTTCAGTTTCTCGGCGAAAGAAGAAGGAACCGAGTCAGGAATCAAAAATCAGGTACTGAAGACAGCTCCAACCGCAGAAGAAGCAAAACTGACAGTAACAGCAGCAGAAAAAGCAGAATCTTACGGAGCTTTCATAAGAGTAGATCTGACAAAGAATTATGGCGATCTGGGAGCAAACATACAGACTGTTACATGGACCTACTATGGAGATGACAGTACCTATACAAATCCAAAGGCAACCTATGGAACCAAGTTTGCAGCAGACAACTGGATGCACAAATCCATGGGAATCCAGCTTGGACTGACAGATTCTCTTCGTTGTACTCTTCCGGCAGGAACAGATGGAACCGGATACTGGACGATCACAATCGGAGCACTTGGATATGCAGATGCAACTTATAAGTTCCAGGCAGCAGATGCAAACATTGTGAAACCAGACAGTGGAGAAATCAGCACAACAGATCTGGAGGCGGCGATTGCAAAAGCAGAAGCACTCAAAGAGGCAGATTATACAGCAGAGAGCTGGGCTGCAATGCAGACAGAACTTCAGGAGGCAAAGGACGAACTGAAAGATAAGCATTCCCAGGCAGCCGTCGATGAGGCAACAAGCCATCTGAATGCAGCAATTGCGGCACTTGTGAAAGCAGAGGAGAAACCGACAGGCGTGGATACTTCTTCTGTGGACAAAGCAATCAGTGATGCGGAATCACTTAAAGAAGCAAATTATACAGCAGAGAGCTGGAAGGCTCTGCAGAATGCCCTGCAGAATGCCCTGGCTGAAGCTAAGAGCGTGCGGGAAGCGAAAGCGAGTCAGGAAGCAGTCGATCAGGCAACAGATAAACTGAATGCAGCGATTGCAGCACTTGTAAAAAAAATCTACAGATACATCAAATGGAGGAAAGGATAATAACGGTCAGACAACAGGTGGACAGACGAATAACAGCCAGTCAGATAAGACAAACGGAACTGCAAAACCGGCAGGAACTGCAAAGGCAGTAAAGACTGGTGATCCGGCAAGTGTACTTAACTGGTTAGGACTGGCATTCTCTTCTCTTGGAGCTGGAGGATTTGCATGGAAGAGAAAAAGAAAATAAAAATTTGCTTGCAAAATGAAAGAAAATCTGTTAGAGTACTACAGGTAATTAATAAGACAGTTCGTGACCATCCTGTCTATAAAAAAAACTAGGGATAAAAGTTGTAATTTAAGATCTGTGAGATGCCGGGTATATCTCTTTTCAGTCCGGTATCATCACAATTTACAGGAGATGTCTCTCGGGGTCAGTACCGTCAGGCATCTCCTTTTTCTTGAAAATTCATTTTC
>ERZ1034920.2250-NODE-2250-length-11178-cov-4.816776_pt1 | contig 11178 bp, 9 predicted proteins | sample MGYA00520688_ERZ1034920 | MGnify/ENA primary metagenome ERZ1034920 (study PRJEB33766, sample SAMN09781785) | gut metagenome | biome: gut microbiome | host: Homo sapiens | place: Madagascar | study: EMG produced TPA metagenomics assembly of the PRJNA485056 data...
TGCGGCGAGCGAAACTGCATCGAGCACCCGGGACGCCGTCGCCTTATCGTCGAAGCGCTTGAGTGCGGGCAGCGCGATCAGCGCGATGCCGATGAGGATGGTCGCGCAGTCGAAGGAGATGCGCATGCCCGAGGGGTCGGGAGTGGAGCTCGTTGCGAGCGAGCCGAAGAAGGGAGGGCGCAGCATCGCGCAGTACAGCGCAAGGCCCGCGAAGGCGCATGCGTTCGACACCGCTGCGCGATTCGGCATCTCGTCCCCCTCTGATTATGTCCCTTCCTGTCGGCGCGTCGCCGGCCCGTGCGCAAAGATGCGCAGCTGGCGGAACGGCGGCAGCCGATCGCCCTAGTATAGTGCATCGGCGTTTGCCCAAGGCGCGTTCGGGCTCGGTGCGCCCGCTGCTTCTGCTGTATGGCGCGCGAGTCAGGGTGCGAAAGCCGTGGGATCCTGGCGCGGGCCGACCCTCTTCTGGCGCTCGCCGTATCTACGAAAACGCCCCGCCGCCTTGAGTTGGCGACGGGGCGCATCGTGGTGCGGGCCGTGTTGTTTCGGGCTCGATTGCGGGGCGGGCGCCTACGCGTTCGCGAGCGGTGCGGGCACGGTGTAGGTGCGCGCCGCGTACTCCTGGTTGAGCTCGTAGAGCGAACGGGCATCGCAGCCGAACAGGCGCATCTTCGTGATCATGTCGTCGGCGGTGTCCTCTTCCTCCATCTGCTCGTCGATGAACCAGTCGAGGAACTTCATGGCGCGGTAGTCCTTCACGGCCTCGGCGGCGGCGTAGATGTCGTTGATGAGCGAGGTGACGTACTTCTCGTGCTCGAGTGCGGCCTCAAGCGGCTCGATGTAGCTCGAGAACGTCTTGTCGGGGGCGGCGATGGGGCCGAGCTTCACCTTCTCGCCGTTCTCGTGCAGGTAGTTGCGGAAGATGAGCGCATGGTCGCGCTCCTCCTGGGCCTGGATCTCGTACCAGTTGGCATAGCCGTCGAGGCCCTCCTCCTCGTAGTAGTCGGCGAAGGAGAGGTAGAGGTAGGCCGAGTACAGCTCCTTGTTGATCTGGTCGTTGATGAGTTCGTAGACGCGCTGGTCCATGGGGTCCTCCTATTCATGTGCGGTTTTGTCGCCTTCCATCATAGCTGCCGCACCGTATTCTCAGACGCGTCGTTTGCCAAGAATGAAAAAATCACGAAAAGAGGCTGCTGGCTCGCGGGTCCTCGCCGCTGAAAAGAGGCGGAAACTTTGCGAAACGCCTGTCTGAATTTGCTCTTCAAAACGCGCTGAGCCCTTCTATTATGTTCGCAGTTTCGAACGAGAGGCGAATAAGATGGGGGAGGGCGAACTCGATGCGCAGGGATCCATTTGAGAACCAGAAGGACATGTCGGGCCATCCTCGGTGCATAGCGTGCATCTCGTATTGCCCGATGAAGGTGCCCTGGCGCGACGAAGAGGGGCGCATACAGATGCGCTGTGGCAGTCCTGTTCGAGCGAAGATTTTCGCTGAGCAGGAGAGACTCGCCAGCGGCGGCGGGAAGAGCAGCTAGCTCCACCTCATCAGACGAGCTTTTCTTTTCCGATGAGCTGCATGATGTCGATCGCGAGGGCCACGTCGAAAAAGGTCCTTGTGTCGCGCACGTCTATGCCAGCTGTTTTCTCGATGCTTTTCAGGCGGTACTTCAATCCGCTCGAGGAGAGGCTGAGATCCTCTGCTGTCTTGTGGGAGTTTCCTCTGTTGCCCACGTAGGTTTCCAGAGTCAGGAGAAGCTCGGTTCCGTGCTCTCGGTCGGAGTCGATGAGGGGCTTGAGTCTCATCGAGGCGAAATCCCTTATGACGGTGGTGTCGAGCGCGCCATAGAGAATTGTGCGGGCGTTGAATTGCTCAAGTGAGAGGACCTCTCCGGTGTGTCCGAGGTTTTTCCCGATTCCAATGATTTTACGAGCGGAGTCGAAGGACGCTGCGTAGTCCTCTTCGCTATGGCAGACGCTGCCGACTCCGATGGTAAACACAAGCTTCGGAAAGCTCTGTTTGAGCCGCTCTTTCAGCATGTATGCCGAAGCGCAGATGCGCTTCGGGGAGGCGTCTGCGCCATCTTGCACGATTGCGACAAGGTGTTTGTCTCGATACACGACGAGCATTCTCGCATCGCCAATGTCGGTAGTCCGCGCAACGCCGGTGAGCACCTGGATCCAGTCGTTGGACTGCGGTGCGCCAACGGGAGGGGGCAGCTTTCCTTCGCTGTCGAATATCTCGACGACGACCATCCTGCTCGGCATGCTCAGATCGAAATTGAGCTCCTTGGAGTAGTTGAGCGCAGGGTTCGACTTCTCGTGCTTTCCCGTTACAAGGTCGTCGATGAAGGCGCTCATGAGTTTTCCGTTGAGCTCGCTTATGTAGCGTTGCTCAGCGATGCACTCGCCGAAGATCGCGCCAACGCGCCCAACGGCATCTTCGTCGGCTTTGGAGAATGGGAAGTCGATGCGGAGTAGCGACAGGTAGCCGAGTCGGCGGTTGTTCGCAAAGAGGGGGCAGATGATGCGATTAACGGTGTGTCCGGAGACGTTGTCGGAAAGCTGAAAGCTCATTCGCTTGCTCTCGTAGTAATTGGAGGCATGCGAGAACGAGGCACTTCCTTTCAGGGTGAGTCCGTTGAGGATGCTTGCGGTGGAGCCGTCGTCGTTCTTGTCGTTGCGATGGGCCCAGTAGTGGGTGACGACGCCGAATTCCTCGATTGCCGTCGTACACCCGAATGCCGTCGACAGCTCCTTGACGGCTAGATCGAGGATGTTTTCCTGCGTCGCCTTGTTGGAGACAAGTTGCTCGATTCGCCGGATAATCGAGCCTACCTCCGAATGACGACGCGGGCTGTCTATCGGGTACACTCCCGAGGCGCCTTTGACTCCAGCGAGCTCTTTGGCGAACGAAGGAAGGCCTTCTCCTTCCTTCTCCCAATCGCTTTTCGGTTTACCTACGAAGCGACATGAGGGACTGGCGAAGCAGCTGCAAGATTCCTCAAGATAGATGTAGTGTCTCTCGGGGCAGAGTGCGTCGATGTAGCCTGTGAGGTACCCTGCGGTGAACCAGCATGCAGGGCCGTAATGCTTGCCGAAGAAAAGCAGATGGTGTCTCGCTTCGAAGGTGCCCGCAACGTTCACGATGTGCCAGGCGGGGTTCTCGTCGATCTTCTCGGAACTGCCTTTCATGTCGAGGTGGCTTAAGGATCGGGCTGCGGCTTCAGGCAGGCTCTCTTCGTTGATTTCTGGAATGACGTGTTGTCGTTCGAGGTCGGCGAGCGCGACACGTGAGCCGCATGTGTATCCGTACCGAGCCATCACAGCGGCCGCTTCATGTGCGCCGAAGCGCTCGATGAGATCGCGGCGCAGTGTGCTCAGGGGCGCAACGTCTAACAGCGGCGTCTCGGTGAACGCCTCTTGTGTGTCAGGGGAAAGTAGGATGTTCTCAGCGGGAGCGCTCATGGGGCCTCCTGAAATGCGGCGGCAATGCACGACGAGAATAGCCGCGCATTGCCATTCTAACCAAATGCACCTTGGGGGCAAAACTCGCGTGCTTTTCGAGAAGGCGAGGACGTGTTCGATCAGCTGTTTGTCAGTGCGGGTTCGTCCGAGGCGTTGACGGGCTTCGCGATAGGCTTCGGCAGCGTGAGGGTGATGATCAGGGAGACGATCATCATGCCGGCGGCAAGCAGGAACGCGCTGCCGAGTGATCCGGTGGCATCGGCGACGATTCCTCCGGCGATGGGACCGAGCGTTCTCCCCACCAGTCCAAGCGTGCAGATGATTCCAGAGCCTCTTCCGCGAAGATCAGGCGGGTAGTAGTCGGACATCATGGCAGAGATGACGGGAACCATGCCGAGTCCGAGCCCCATGGCAACCACCATGACGAACATCATTGTGATGTTGCCGTAGAAGATGAAAAAACCGATGGCGCAGGCCGACCAAAGTGCCGCAGCGCATGCGACCATGTGCTTGCGTTGGAAGCGGTCGGAGAGGGGCCCCCAGATCTGCTGGCCGATGAGCTGTCCAAAGCTGTACGTCGAAACCGCAAGTCCGGCAACCGCCGCCGCTGCCCCCGCGTCGGCCATGGATTTCGCCATGAAGCCAGAGATCACGAGATAGCCTGCTTGCCAGAAGATGTACATGATGCCCAGATGCCACGTGATGGGCATCATGAAGATGCGAAGGCTCTTCCCGTGCTCTTCCTTGGGCGTTTCCACTTCGATGACGGGGGTGCCGATTGGTGCGAGCCCCTTGTCGGCTGGCGAGTCCCTCAGGATGATGAAGATGAGTGCGGCGAGGATGACGACGATGGCGCCCATGGCGACCGAGGTGAGCTGCCAGCCGAGAGCGAGTGAGACGGAGGGAATGACGGCGCCGAGAATCATGCCCATGATGACGGAGCCAGGGGTGATAAGACTCATGGCGCGACCCCTTTTGTCGGGGTAGAACCAGGCGCCGACGATCTTCGAGAGCGTTGCGTTGAACACGCCTGCCGCACCGAAGCCCACAATGCCGTAGAGCACGACGGCCTTCAGGAAGCTGTCGGCGGCAAAGCCGAACGCGATGGAGAACGCACCGATGACGAGCGCAGCGGCAGTGGAGGCGAAGCGCGCGCCGAATCGGTCCGCCACAAACCCCCAGATGATAGCGGCACCACCGGAGGTGAATCCGTAGACGGAAATGATGAGGCTCGATGATGCGTTGTCGAGTTGGAGAGATTCCGATATGAAGCTCAACTGAAGTGGGACAAGTTGGATGGCGAACATCATTGCGGCGGTGCAGCAGAGCCCGCCGATCACGATGATCCATCCGTAGTGAAGTTTTTTCCTACCCATGTTCTTACCTCTGTTCCTTCCGCAGGAAGAGCATACGCTCTCCTCCCGCATGCAACGACCCCGCAGATGGTGCGCCTATCGAGACGTGTGCCTTCTGCGGGGTTTTCAAGCTGTTAGCAAAGTTGCGCGAACGTTTAGTCGAGAACCTTGCCCTTGGTTTCGGGGAGGAAGAGGAGCACAGACAGACCGCAGACCAGTGCGAGGCCGGCAGCGACGAAGAACGCGCCGTTCATGCCGAATGCGCTCATGGCGGAGGCCATGATGATCGGGCCTGCGATGCCGCCGATGCGGCCGAAGGCGAGAAGCAGGCCGTTGCCAGTGGAGCGAAGCGACGTCTCGAACAGCTCGGGCAGGTATGCCGTGGAAGCCTGAGAGAGCACTGCGCGGCCGAACTGGAACAGGATGCTGAGGGCTGCGACCATGATGATGGTGGTGGAGAGCCCGTACACGTAGGCGAACAATGCAGCGAGAATGGCGCCGACCATGACCGACCAGCGGCGGCCGATATGGTTGGAGATCCAGGTCACGCAGAAGGCGGCGGGCAGAGCACCCAGCTGACCCAGGGCGGAGAATGCGACGGAGCTGATTACGTCAAAGCCCTTGGACATGAGCAGCGTGGTGATCCAGGCGTTGAGACCGAAATCGAATGCCATGCAGCAGAAGAACCATACGAAACCGGCGACAATGATCTTGGCGTACTTCTTCGTGAAGAGGTCGGTAAGCTTGCCCTTGGCGACCTCGGCGCGCGGACGATCGATCACCTCGGGGAGCTCGGCGCCGCCAAGATGGGCTTTTGCCTTCATCTCCCAACGCTCGACGATCTTGTCGGCCTCGTCGAGGCGGCCCTTCGACTCGAGCCACATAGCGGACTCGGGAATGAAGAATGCGATGAGCAGGAAGGTCAGGCCGAACGCGCCTTCGAGCCAGTACACTGCTCGCCAGCCGAGACCGTTGGCGAAGAACATGGTGATCAGGCAGGCGGTGACGACGCCGACGGCGCCGATGAGCATGTAGAGCGTGATGTACTTCGGACGCTTGGCAGTGGGAATGATCTCGCTGATGTAGGCGACGAGGATGGGGGTCATTGCTCCCATGCCGATGCCGGCGATGACGCGGCAGGCGAGCAGGGTCTCGAGGCTGTTCATGAAGCCCGTTCCCACCGAGCCGACACCCCAGACGATCACGAGTGCCGTGGCGACCCATTTACGGCCGAACTTATCGGCGAGAACGCCGGAGACCAGCGAGCCGATCAGCATGCCGGCGAATGCGGCAGAGGAGAAATAACCTCCCTCCATGGTGGTGAAGCCGAAATGATTGATGACGAGAGGAAGCGTAAAATTCGTTCCGGTCATGTTCATCGAGCACGATGCCCAGGTAATGAAAATGAGTGCGCAGACGAGTCGGTGATAACCCGTGACGGGAAGCCGCTCCATGCGATCTGCGACGGAATGCCGTTGCACCATCCTAACTCCTTCTTCGTGTTTTGCATTGCCGCCGCAGCTCGCGTCATCGTCATGGCGCATTGGCGGCTTCCTTCGAAGGTTCCGGAATCTTTGTCGGCATTGTACTGAGCGCAGAGAGGAGCACGTACTTCAACTTCGGACGGAAAGCACTGCTCTCTTCCGCCCTCTTTTTCTCTTTTCGGTTTTTTCCTCCCAGATATTCTTGGCTCAGCTCGAAGCGGCATCGCGCTATCCAAGTAAAGCGGTTCCGCGAGTTCCGCGTTTTGGCCCCTAGAACAGCATCGGAGGTAATAGTCATGGCTGAGCTCAATCCCGATTTGAAAGAGTTCCTCACTGAGTGGAACAAGCGCCCGCCGGTGCCGAAGGACGTCTCGCCGCTCATTTTCCGCGGCACCATCGGCACTGACAAGCAACCTGCGCAGAAGGCGCCGTTCGTCAAAGACTACCTTGCTCCCGTGAAGGGTGGGGAGATCGTGGTGAGGATCTATAAGCCCGTGCCCGAACCGGAGGAGCCCCTTCCGATCTGCGTGTTCTACCATGGCGGCGGCTTCATGGGCGGTGACGTTGACGGCTACGACTACCCGATGCACCAGGTCTGCCTTGAGGCGAACTGCATCGTCGCTTCGGTGAATTATCGACTCGCTCCTGAGAACAAGTTCCCCACTTGCTTCTATGATTGCTACGATGCGACGAAGTGGGTTTCCGAGCATGCCGCCGACTTCGGGGGCGACCCTGATCGCCTCGCCATTTCGGGCGTGAGCGCGGGCGGAACGCTGACCCTTGCCGTTGCCATTTTGGCGCGCGATGCGGGCAACGTGCCGAAGATCGCGTTCCAGGCTCCGATGTACGGCGTGTACGACATGTCCCAAAGCCACGAATACCAGTCGCGCAAGGACCTTGCCGAGGGGTACTATCACTGCCTCAGCACAGGAGAGGTGTTCGACGCGTTTCTGGTCAACACCGAAGAGGATAAAAAGCACCCGTTCCTCACGCCGATCGATATCGAGGATCTGTCCAATCTTCCGAAGACGTTTCTCATGACGATGGAGTACGACCTTCTGAAGGACGAGGGCAAGCTCATGGCGGATCGTATCGCCGAAGCTGGCAACGAAGTGGAGTACTACGAGGCTCCGGGCATGATCCACAACTCGTTCGTGTTCAGCGCGTGGTGCCCTGGCGCCAAGGAGGCGGTGAACGACGTGTTCGTCGATCGCCTCAAGGCTGCATTCGCCCAGTAGGCATCTGTTCGCCGATTCTTTCGCTGACCCGACGACCGGGCACGCCCCCCTCAGCGTGCCTGCGTCGCGCCCTCGTCCATCCCTCCTTGCGACAGGCGAAGCTGCACTGCGAGCCCCCTGGCAGTGCAGCTTCGCGGGGCGTCAGGGGATGCGAGTCGAGATGTTTGCAGGGGCTTGATTTCGTGACCAAAAGAAGAAGGAGGAAGCCATGTGCTTCAGACCAAGTGGTGTGGGCGGAGGCCCGCAGCCCGTCAAGTGTTCGAACTGCGGCAAGACGGTGTTCCCTTCTGACGGGATTCTCCCGAGCAAGTGCCCATTTTGCCGAGAGACGCTGAGCGGCGAGCCGGCGGCCATGCCTGCGCCAGGCGCGCCCATTACGCCTGGAGCGCCGAGACCGGGTGCGCCAGGTGCGCCCGGCGTTCCGCCCCGCAGTGCGTCGTAGCGCGCATTGCAGCAGGCGCTTTGTGCTGCGACGCTCCTTGTTTTCGAGGAGGCGGACGACAGCGATTCTGAGCGCGTGACGCATCGATTCGAGAGAAACGGAGGTCGTTTTGACTGAAGCATGGAAGGAAACGCCTTGGCGCTCAGGCACCGAGGACGATTACTGGGTTCGCAGTTGCGCGTGGTCGGCGCCGGGATGCCACCCCGTCGGATGCGGTGTTCGCCTGCACGTGGTCGACGGGAAGCTCGTCGAGGTTGAGGGCGATCCCGAGCATCCGATTACCCAGGGTCGTCTGTGCGTGCGCTGCCTGACGCTGCCCGAGTACATCTATCATCCCAAACGCATCATTCATCCGATGAAGCGTGCTCGCGAGGACCGGGGTCGTGACACGTGGGAGCAGATCACGTGGGATGAGGCGATCGACCTCATTGTGGAGAAAACCGAAGAGCTCCAAGCGAAGTACGGCAGGGAGACGGTGGCGGTATTCGGTGGGACGGGTCGCGAGGCCTGCCTGTACGGCCCGGCCATCTCGTCCGCTGTTTTCCGCACGCCGTACTACGTGTACTGCATGAGCGGCCAGGCATGCTACGGTCCACGCAACATGACGGCGGCGTGTGTGTTCGGCAACATCGGATATCCAGAGATCGACATTGCCGCGTGGTCGCCGCAGCGCTACGACGATCCAGGCTACGTGCTTCCCGAGCTTGTTGTGTGCTGGGGCAAGGACCCGCTCCCGTCGAACCCCGACGGTCTGTTCGGGCATTCCATCATCGACATGATGAAGCGCGGCAGTAAGCTGATCATGATTGACCCACGCGTCACGTGGCTCGGATCACGAGCCGAAATGGTTCTGCAGGTGCGGCCGGGAACCGACGGCGCGCTCGCTATGGCCGTGTGCAACATCATCATCAGCGAAGGTCTCTACGATAGGGACATCGTGGGGCAGTGGGTCTACGGCTTTGATGAGTTCAAGGAGCGCGTTGCCACGATGACTCCGGAGAAGGCCGCTGAGATCTGCCAAATCGACGTTGCGGACATTTACGCCTTTGCTCGTCGTTACGCAACGGCGAAGCCCGCTTCCATCGCGTGGGGCTTGGCGTTCGACCAGCAGTACTCTGGAACGCAGGCGGGCATCTGCGTCATGGCGATGATCTTCATGACTGGCAACATGGATGTTCCGGGAGGCAACACCTGCGGCGGTTCGACCTACAGCTTCCTTGGAAAGTGGCGTATCGACACTCAGGCGTGCCTGCCTCCTGGGCAGTTCGAGAACCGCATCGGCAAGGAAGAGTATCCGCTTTTCACTCACCGTATGTTCTTCGCTCAGCCAGATGCCTGGTTGGAGCATTTGGAGTCTGACGAGCCGGTCAAGTTCCGCATGGCGTACTTCAGCAGCTCGAATCCGCTTGCTCCCTCCAACAGCAACGAGACCGACCGATGGTATCGCGCCTTCAAGGAGCGGATCGAGTTCACGGTAGTTACCGATCTGTTCATGAACCCTACCGCCATGGCGCTGGGCGACGTGTTCCTCCCCGTGTCCACTTTCGCCGAGCACAGCGGGCTCGTGCAGCCGTACTATGGCGGAAACATGCAGTACATGGGCGCCATCAACAAGGCCGTCACGGTCGGCGAGGCGAAATCGGACATCGAGATCAGCATCATGCTCGGCAGGCGTCTTAACCCCGAGGCATGGCCGTGGGACAACGCTGAGGAGTTCTTCGAAGAACAGTGCTCTACGATGCTCAACGTGCATTTCAGCGAGATCCAGGATGCAGTGTGCTATCAGATACCCTATGACTACAAGAAATACGAAAAAGGGCTTATGCGCGGTGACGGCTGGCCAGGATTCAACAGCTCAACGGGTATGGCGGAATTCCGCTCCACCTATATCGAGGACTACGGCGAGGATCCGCTGCCCTACTTTGCCGAGTGCCCCTACGCTCCCGTACCGGAGGCGTCTCGATTTGACGCGCGCTATCCGCTGACGCTGACGACGGGAATGCGCCGCTACACGTCCTTCCATTCCGAGCACCGCGCCATCGCGTCGTTGCGAGAGATTGATCCGTGGCCCTGGGCCGAGGTGAACCCGAAGACGGCGCGGGAGCACGGTGTGGTCGACGGCGGTTGGATGACGATCGAGAACATGTTCGGGAAATGCACCATGCAGGTTCAGGTTAATTCGGGCGTTAAGGAGGGAGTTGTCGTTGCCTCGCATGGTTGGTGGTTCCCCGAGCAAGACGGGGAAGAGCCCAATCTGTTCGGAACATGGAAGGCGGGCATCAACAAGCTTCTGCCCAATCGCCTCTGCTCGCCTCTCGGCTTCGGCTCGATTCAGGACAACATGTGCTGCACCATTTCGCCGTGCAGCGGCCTGGGGGACGGCGTAGAGCCGCCTTCCTCGGATCAGTGTGTTGTTGGTGAATAGAAATGAGGGACTGAGACATGGAACAGAGCAACGCCCTATTGTTTAACTACGAGTATTGTTCGGGTTGCCATAGCTGCGAAATCGCATGCCGCAACCACCTTGGTTTGGGCTTGGGCAAATGGGGCATCAAAGTCGCCGAAGTGAAGCCGTTCGAGTTGCCCAGTGGTGACGGCAAGATCGAGTGGATCTATCAGCCCGTGCCGACGCAGTTGTGTGATCTGTGCGTCGACCGTGTCGAAGCGGGGAAGTCTCCTGCGTGCGTTCATCATTGCCAGGCGTTCTGCATCGAATACGGCACGCTCGCAGAGATGGCGGCCCGCGCGGCGGAGATCGGGGGTAGGACGAGCGTTTTTCTCCCGAAGAAGCCTGATCAGAAAAGTTGATGGGAAGAGTAGTTCGATCATGTGCTACTCGTGCAGCGCCAACTGCGACAACTGCTATCCGAAAATGGTCGCATGTCCCCAATGCGGATTCGTAAATTTTCTTAAGCAGAGCACGTGCGTCCAGTGCGGGGCAGTTCTGGATGAACGGGCCAAACAGAAGGCTCGAGACCTATGGGAGCAGGGTGTGCGATTCGGCGAGAAGCGAAAACCAAATATCGCACCTCTCAGTCGCACCAATTCTCCGTTTGCTTCTGCCCGATGAGGTTCGCCGTTGTTTAAGAGAGCTTTGTTGGCTGCCCTGAATGAATGCAATGTCGATGTGCGGCGTGTGGCGGCTGGTAGTTGCCACACGCCGCTTCTTTATGCGTGCACATAGAGCGGGTTCG
>ERZ1034920.2252-NODE-2252-length-11154-cov-4.032886_pt1 | contig 11154 bp, 14 predicted proteins | sample MGYA00520688_ERZ1034920 | MGnify/ENA primary metagenome ERZ1034920 (study PRJEB33766, sample SAMN09781785) | gut metagenome | biome: gut microbiome | host: Homo sapiens | place: Madagascar | study: EMG produced TPA metagenomics assembly of the PRJNA485056 data...
AAATCTTACTCTTTTATCTTCTTTATATTTTTCTTTGATTAAAGCAGCCGAATACAATTCCTACCTTCTCCATGGCTCTTTTCCCTTATTTAATACATCAATGTGGCACGCGCTCATCTCTGCAAGAGCTGTATCATGTGCTTCCGGGGTTGCACCCGCACATCCAGCTGCGTCAACGTAAATAGTAACATTTGGGGCTACCATTTTTGCAGCAATTGCATTAGAGATCACACAGATGTCTGTACATACTCCAATGAAAGTGATGCTTTCAAGATGGGCCTTGTTCTTTTTGATATAATTCACAAAATGCTCAGACCCGAATGTTTCTTTTTCGAAGATTTTATCCGCGTATTTATCCGCTTCGAGCTCATCAATGATTTGCCAGCCCTTTGTATTCTTGATGCAATGAGGGACCGGGAGCTTGCGCCCTTCTATTGTATCCATATAATCAGCTCCGTGCGTATCCATTGTGAATACTACTGTTGTTCCCTGCCCTTTTGCTTCTCGAATTTTTTCTTTGATATATCTGATTACGCTTTTTGCGTCATCGTTTTTAAGTGCTCCGGTAACAAAATCGTTTTGCATATCTATAATAGCTAATATTTTCATTGCTTATCCCTCCTGTTTTAGTGTATATTCTTTACTTCTTCTTCCGTTTTTTGTTTTGGACTGTCTTTCGTTTCCAGTTTCCATAATTTTTCTTTCTGCCATATCACGGAAGCTTTTCCTGTATAATTTCTTTCCAAGAATTACTTCGTATACTGCTTGAAGTTCTGGAAGTGTAAATTCTTTGTCTACTAGGCAAAAAGCTTGATTGCTGTAAATAATTTGCTCCCTTAGTTTTTTCATAGCTTCGATAATGATTTCCACATGATCGAAAGCTAAGGCGTCTGTACTTACCAGAGTCGAAATATAATTTTGATACTGAAGCGCTCCATTCCTGAAAGTTTCTTTTTTCAAAGAATATTCGATGGCTACGCCCTTCTCATCATTCTTGATTGTGATTGAATCATCTGTAAACTTTAAATCGAACCATGCTGCGTCATCTGCATCATCCTGCCCACTGACTTCTCTAAGATTAGAAATCAACGATAAATAAGCAATACTCATGACCCATGTTCTTGGATCTCTGCCGGGCTTTGTAAAAGTGTAAATCTGGTCAAGGTAAACATCATCAATCCCCGTTTCTTCTTTTAGTTCTCTTGTTGCTGCAACATAAGCAGTTTCATTTGGGGAAATAAATCCGCCAGGTAATGCCCACGAGCCAAGGAATGGGTGATCTCCTCTTTTGATTAGCAACAGCTTTAATGAAGAGTAATCTTTATTCATTCCTAAAATTAAAATGTCTGTTGTAACAGAAGGTCTTTCGTAATTCCCCGGGTTATATTCTGCAAGAAATTCAGCTTCTGTTAAGCCATCTTTATTATGCAGTTCTTTCATATTTCTTCTCCTTATGTATTATTATAATACTTAATTCTATATGCATTATACGTCCGTTTAAGTATTGTGTCAATACATAAATAGAAGATAAATAAAAAGAACCAAGCAACATTACGCCACCTGGTCCTTCTTTTGTAAAACCTTATACCAGTTATACCTCGGTAATTTTCACAACCAAGCCTTCTCTTTTTGCAAGCGCATTATATACAAGCTCTGCAAACTGCTTTGTTGGGAACCTTTCCACTACGCTTTTTACTAACATATTTTCGTTTCCTGCAAGTGTATATTCTGCTTTAAACTTTGGACACGCAGCATACCACTCTTCTAAGAATTCACAGTAGTGGCTGCTATCTGTATGATAGAATGAAGTGTTTTTTGTTCTAAAATATCCACATTTCTGTTCTCCGAAAGTGGCAATGTCGTTACAGGCATCCGCATAATCGCAGCAATATGCGTTGTAGAAATCTCTTGTGAAAAGCGCTGAACCGATATTGGTGAAAGTCTCATATGAAGGGAAATCTTCAGACTTTAATTTATCTGGGATACTAATACTTACTCCATCAATTGAAAGTGCCTCAATGGAAACATAATAGTCTTCATCCGCGTCATCTTCCAATTCTAATTCGATAAGTCTGGCTCCCTCAAACAATTTTTCACAATCCTCCACGATTAGAGCTTTATCATCATCCCAAAGGGTTTCTCCATCTATGGCCCATAAATAGCAATTTATCCATTCCATATCAAGCAAGCATTCACCCGCTTTATCAGGATCCGAGATAGAATATTCCGTATTATGTCTATCCAGTGTAAGCACTGAACCGCTATTAAGCTGAACCTTCAATGTATTTACCATTACGTAATCTTTGTTTGTTTTGCATGAAAAACTAATTCTCATTTTTGTTTCCTCCTTCTTCTTTGATAAGATTTTCGATGTTTGCCCAGTAATTGAGATTACAATCATAATCTCCCTGTTCTACATATCTATCAACAATCATGTCAACAGCACCGTCGTCAAGCTCGATGCCAATACTTTCAGCATGACTGATAACATCTTTACGAACATGTTGGCTCCACAAATAGCGATAAATTCTATCCTGTTCATAAGAGCTTAAAGAATTAATCATTTTATGGATCTCCTCGTCCGTCATTGGCTTCTTAACTAAGCTTACCTTAACATCGTTAATAGTTACCGTATCAACATCGACTTCATAAACAGTTAACTCATCTTCGCATTCACCATCAAATAGTTTCTTCTTTGCTAATTCTGCTCTATCTTTTGTGGAGCATACAGCAAATGTTAAACCTTCGACGCCAGTGCTTTTTGCTCCTTCGACAATATAAGCCTTGTTAAAATCAGGCTCTATTTCGAAGCTGATAACACAAAATTCATATTCGTCTGAAAGATAATCAGCGATTTCTTTTGTATCATCTGGGATGTTAGCTTCAGATGGCAAGCCTAACAAGTTAGCTTTCGCTTCTGGGCTGTGTTCAAACGTATCATAAACATCTCTTTCCAAAGTGTTTATATTTGCGTATGTATCTTTTGGAAATCCAAGAACTTCTGTTGCCTCTTCCACTGTCATTTCATCGATTGTTTCAAGAACATCGTCTATATCGATATCCCATTTAATGTTTCTAATTTTCATATTGTTTCCTCCTATTTTTTGAATTTCTTACCACTTTGGACTCTTTAAATACTGTTCATATTCTTCTTTTGTATGGCACAACTGCTTAACAAACTCTTCATCCTGATACTCTGAGAATATAAATTCTCCAAAGCATGGATAAATCATTCCATGAAAGCCACTTTCTAATTCCCATTCGGATACTAAATCTTCATAAGAACCAGAGTAGATTCCATATGCATCATCGACGTATTCGTTAATAGACTTAATGAAAGCCTCTAATGTATAACCGTGATCCGCCATCCAATATAATTTAAACCTTTGGTAAAGAGTCTCTTTCAGCGGTTCTGAAGAAGAATCAATAAAACAAAGAGACCCTGGGATTACGTAATCAAGATCCACGTTGAGATCTGACTCTTCACCCCTATTCTTAATAAGCCCTGTAATTTCTTCAATGTCTTCTGGACTTGCTCCTTCTTCCAAGATTCTGTGCAAGGTATCTTCGACCAATGCTGCTATATCGCATTTTTCGTCATAGGGTTTTTGACAGAAGACACTATATGTCTCTCTGCTGTAATACCCGTTTTTATCCACGATTTTATAGTGGATGATTGTTTCGTCATTACTTTTTAATTGCCTGAATTGCATTTTGTTCATTTCATTATCCTCCTATTATGACAATCCCATTTTCGATAACTTTTATTATCTCAGGATCATCTTCTCCGTGTTCTCTATACAAAGCATCTGTAGCAAATCCAAAACCTTCTGCATCAACGGTGAATTTGTGTTCTTTCCTTTTATAGTCAAGATATCCGATTTCATAATGGTTGGTATTTGGTTTCGGATTAGGCTTTTGTCTTTTTTTGCTGTTCTTGCGAACAACGTCGGCCTCGTTATTGTTATAGGCTTCGCGCACAACATCAATCTCTTCCATTTCATGTGTAAGACGGAATGAGCTGTCTACGTATTCTCCATCTGGCAAATCAACTTCATCTGATGTCGCATATTTCATTGCCTCTTTGAGAGTTGGACATTTATCTTTTGAAACTTCAATAAATCCACTCATTTCCCACGTTACAGGAATTTTCCATTTTTTATCCATGTTTTTATCCTCCTTACACTAAATTTATAGATGAGAAATAGATGAGAATTCGACTGCAGTGTAAACAAACGAAGTTTTTTCATAGTCTCCATCCTCATATGCTACAAGTTGAAGCTGATGCATCTCTGCGTCAATTTCATCGTAATACTCTTCTTTTGTCTTAGAAGAGCAAATCTCATCCTCGACAGCCATGCCTGCCAACTTTTCTGCCACTTCTTCTTTGTTCCCAAACAAGCGGAACATGTTTACATTTGCGTTTTCTGAATTCGTAACGGATATGATCCAGTCACGATTCCAATCGCTTACATTGTTTCTTTTTTTCATTTTTTGTTTCCTCCTTAAGATTGGTTTTTCTGGTATATAGGTTTATATTACTCCTTTCATCACCAGACAATAATAATATGTCTGAAAGATTTATTTGCAACAAAAAAGAGCTGCATTTGCATGCAATGTCATTAAGTTAAGCTAAAACGATAGTGACAGTGATAAATTCTTATTAAGTTAAGCTTGGATACAATTTTATATCCAGGCCTTTACTTACGTTACAGTTAAAAATGTGGTATTTAAGGCATGACGAAAAGGCAAATTTTTGCACTTCAAAAAAATTTGCCTATGTCTCAAATATGAAATATAATCAGTGTAACGCTATGATGCTTTTGTATTGAACGGAACAACTGATTTAGGTTTCATATTGCGCTGATATTTTCTATCTGGTCTTACTGGGGCCAGATATTTTTTATCCTTTTCACCAGTTCTAATGTTCCAATTACTTTTCTTAACCAAAGCCTAATATTTGTTACGGCAGCAGATAGATTTACTTTGTAATTATGTTTCCTTTTGCCGGATTGTTTTATTTCAATTCTCTCCGTAATAATATTTGTTAAACAATGTAATAGAATCGCTGCATAGATTTCCTGTTGTATGAAATTGCGCTTTTTTGAATGAAACGCTGTCATTCCTATTATATATTTCAGCACTTTAAACGCTGTTTCTATATCCCATCTCATGTGATACATCTTCTTTAGTTCATTTAAATCAAATTCATCTCTTGTCAGATTTGTTACCAGACATTCATAAGTATCATCTGTAATTTTAAATCGTACAACTCTTAGATTCATTTCGTAATAATCTTTTGTACCAAAATAACTGAAATCAGACTTGTTGGAAATGAAAGTATATTTCTGTTTATTGGCTTTCGTTTCGTTTGTTTGTTTACGAGTCAATATTTTAGTAACATCTAAATCAAATTCTTCATCTGGTAAATTCATGTTAGAAAGAATAGAACTATATACGTTGATATCTTTTGTTCGAATCGAGAATTTCTGATTGTTTTCTATACAACATGCCATTAGATTATGTTTTTCATAACCTCTATCCGCAGTAATAATCGAGTTTACTGGATAATCATGTTTCATAATCATTTCTGTTAAAGCAGAACATTCTCTAGTCTTTGTGGCTGTATCAATGCTTGTATCCCAAAAAACATGATTGATACAATCATATAATCCGTTGATATGAAACTGACTAAATGGTTTATTATTGCCGTTCTGTCTTTTAGTATCTTCATCCTTTTCATCATAGGCAATATTTACATCCGAACCATCACAAGCTAGAACATGGTATCCTTTCCAAGTCTTGTAGTCATCAAATGCATTCACAAACAGATGCATGATTTTTTGGAAAGCACTGATATCAAGCTTGCCTCTTTGTTGACAAAGAGTCGAAGTAGTTGGCAAAGAATCTAAGTCTGTAAAATATTCACACAACTCGGAGTTTAGACTTTTAGACTGCATCTGAATAATAAAGTGAATCAGTGTTTCAGCTGGCAGTTTTCTCTTACGAGTAAAATTACTAACAGGGTCGTTGCAGTAACAAGCGATGTTGTTACAAACCATTTTAATAGAACGATTAAAAGTGTTTAAAATCTTATCTGGAATCATAGGTAAAAATCCTCCTCTATAATTCCTTCGGATTATGTTTATAATTCCGCTTTTTTGGCTTGTCAAGTGTTTTTACACTTTTTGCACAAAAAAAGAGCCCTACCTATTTATAGGTAAGACTCGTGATTTTTTATGCTAAATTAGTAATATATTCAATTAGTAATATATTCTTTTGTTTTCATTACATCAATAATCTGAACACAGCCTGATGCAATCCGCTTACAATATTTCAGTTTCTTATTCTTTGTACCGTATCCAACACGACCATCTTTGCTCATATTGACATTATCAGCAACAAACATTTCTGTTTTCGTGTTACCACGAATCTTATTATGTTTAATGTATCTGACAACATCGCCGGGATGTATCGGCGCAATCTGTCCTGTCTTATGAAATGTATATGTTCGCTTTGCAGGTTCAATCTTGATGTTATGCATCATTTGCTGAACTTCTTTTTCAGAATGATTATCACGATATTTTGCGAAAAACTCTTCTAATGAGTCATCTTTTTGGTCAGTTGCCTTATGACGATTATAGGCTACAACTTTACCATCAAGTTTGTAAACTCGTTTATTACGAGCATTGATAATATTGTTTGACTTCTTCTTGAAACGTCGTTTCTGATATATGATATCACATATATCAATGTTTTTCACATTTCTATCAGCAAGAGAAATAGCATACGCATCGAAACAATGGTCTTTTGGAATATTATATTGTTTTCTTGCTTTAGACGTTGTCTTTCCATCTGTAATAGCGAATGCAATACCTTGTTCTTCGCAATATATAGCCATTTCTTCAATAAGAGCAGGCATAACAGAATTAAGAAGTCCTACATGAAACCTTTGAACAACTCCTGCTTTCAGTTCTTTTAATCGTTCTTCTGCATTAATCGATGCGTGAATTTCTTCATGACAATCATCGCATAAACCGATGATGTTCTTTACAGAATCAATGCCTCCATTAGCACGATGAACGATGTGATGATATTGTGTGATTGATTTTCCACAACAAGCACACTTGCCGTGTTGTTCATCAAAGATATAATCTTTGTATGTCTTATAACCATACAATGGACCTTTGCTGTATTCCCATACTTTGATGTTCTCATTTTCGAGTTTCTGAAAATCGAATGATACACGTTCCATTGTCATATGTGTTACAGGAAGAATCTTTGTAATAGATTTCAATTCATTCATGGTAATCTGCACAACCTGTCTTGCAGATGGGGTTATCCATCCATCAGGACGTTTACGGTTAGCAAACTTACCTTCTTTACCACGAATAATTTTGTGTATTACAGCATTCTCAGCCATCGGATATGAAATCTGTACAGATTTACAAGTATGTTTTGTACAAACCATGTCATTATCGCCATTTTGAATAGTATTACCATCTGATACAGCTTTACGCTGTTTCTTCTGTCTATGATGACGTCTACGTTCTCTACGGAAACATGCTCTGTTAGACATTTGTTTCTTGATAGATTTGTTATGTGTCTTTGTATTAGCAAGATAAACATTAGTGCCATCTTCTTTCGAAGCACCAGAACCAATATTTTCTCTGCCTGTGTCAATACCAACGTAGATATCTTGTGTATAGTGTGTCGATTCATATTTTAAACGAATCGTAAACGGACAATTGGAAATGGCAACTGCTTTACCTGTTTCAAACAGATGACGTACCTTACCAAATCGCTTTGTAGGCATTAACGGTTTCCCGTGTTTGTCTACAACATAAACTACATTCGACATATTCCTGTCTCCTTTCATTAAATTGAATTAATAATTCGTGTTCAAAACACGTTACTGTATCACCCAATAAGTGATACTTGTACTGAGTGTAGTAACACAACCTGAAGCAGAGTTATCAGTTGTACAAGACCGATAAGTGCAGTTATGTTATTATTTTCCTTTCGAAAAAAAGACACCCCGTCAATGGTTTGGAAGTTAAGAAATTTGCAATATTGCTACTACAAATTCCTTAACTTAATGCCATTGCATTTGCTTGTAGCTCTTCCACCATTTTCTCAAATTGCTATCTGTTTTTAATAATTTCATCTACGATATTAAGCTCAAGAGCTTCTTCTGCGGATAACCAGTTATCGCGATCTGTTAATCTTTCGATTTCTTCTTCTGTGTGCCCAGTGTTTTCCGCCATAATTTTATTTAATCGGCTTTTGAGCTTTAAAATATGTTCTGCACTGATCTGCATATCGGATGCTTGCCCCTGAGTTCCTCCAGAAGGCTGATGAATCATAACTTCCGCATTTGGGAGAATCATTCTTTTTCCTTTTGTCCCTCCAGCTAAAAGAAATGCCCCCATGCTTGCTGCCATCCCCATGCAGATAGTTCTTACATCGCATTTGATATACTGCATTGTGTCGTAAATAGCAAGCCCATCGGATACGGAGCCTCCTGGACTTTTAATATAAAAGCAGATCTCCTTGTTTGGGTCTGCGTGTTCCAAAAACAACATCTGCTCAACAATCAGTGTTGCTGTTACTTCATTAACAGCTTCACCAAGGACAATAATCCTATCCTGCAAAAGTCTGGACCCGATGTCCATACTTCTTTCTCCGTTTGCTGTTTTTTCAATTACAAAAGGTACCTGTGCCATAATTTTCTTTTCTCCTTATCTTTCTTACAAATTTTCTTCAGCTAATTGCAGAATATCTGCTTTGATTTTCTTATATTCTTCAGAATTGCGGTCCAAGTATTCGTCCTGTTCTTCATCAAGAAAGACGTTCAGGTATTGGTGCATTTCTTTTTCTCTGAGCATCTTTTCTTCTGGGGCTGGCTTATCAGTAAACCCATCTACAGAATGGAGGATCCCCTCGCCTTTTATAAAATAATCCGTCCTGAATACAACATTTACTCCTGCATTTATTGTGGAATACAATCCTTCGACCATGTCATTTTTGTCTAGTGCAGTAATCATTTCCGGAGTCAGTGTTTCTACTTTTTCTCTTTTTCCGTTTCTAATGATTGTTAAAACGTATTTGTACGGTCGAGAACATTCATCTGCATCATGCTCGATAGCGTATTTCATAGCACTAAATACAGCCGCTATAAGTTTATCTTCGTTTATCATTTTTCAATTCCTTTCTGCAAATTTCCTGTTTTCATCACTATATATATGTCAGAATATTACGTTTTATTATTTTTTACACACAGCTCAAAAAATAAACAGCCAGGAATATTCCTGACTGTTTACTTTTTTACAATACTTAGCCTTTTAATTCTACTCTATCAAGCAAATCTGCATACCAGGCTTTTCTTTTACTTCTTGCTTTCATAATTTGTTTCCTCCTTGCCTATTGGCTTACATTTTCTAGTAGTTTTAGACTATGTATTTGTTTTCTCCAGCCTTCTATCTACTATAGGTTAATATGTCGGATTACTTTGTAGATATAAAATTTCTTATCAAAAAAAAGACTATCCGAAGATAGCCTTTTCTAAATATTTACGGCTTACATGAATGGAAGTCCATCATCATCTGGAAGCATATCCATGAATCCATCTACGTCTGTTGCTGGAGCTGGAGCTGTCTGACCCTGAGCAGCTTGAGTACCTGTTTCATTCTTAGAATCTCCAAAATATGCGTTTTCTACGTTAATGAAAACATTCTGATGTTTTACACCGTCTTTTTCATAATCACGTCTCTGTAATCTACCATCGATAACGATCATACGACCTTTTTTAAAATATTTTGTAATGAATTCTGCTGTTCCGCGCCAAGCAGTACAATTGAAAAAGTCTGTTTCATTTTCCCCGGTTCCTTTGTTTTTGAAATCTCTTGGGCAAGCAATACCGAATGATACGGTTGGAATGTCGCCGTTTGCTCCAACGTGCTTAAGTTCAAGATCCCCTGTAATGCGTCCCATAATACTTACTTTATTTAATGCCATGTTTGTAATCTCCTTTTCTATTTATTGATTAAATTTTTCGTCGCGGTTCGTTACCGCCCATCACATAATATATATGTCAGAAATTTTACACAGTTAAAAAATCACATACAGCTATTTATCGTTCCTGTAATAGAGCCGATCCGCGCGATTTGTTATACGTATCTTTTAACTGTCTTTATTATATATTACTAGTCCTATATTGTCAAGCGATTATACGTATCTTTTTAATTATATTTTTTTATAAAAAGACTATCATAACATTTTCCATTGATATCGTTCATCGCATTTTCTCCAGGAACTAGAAAAATAACGATTTAACTCTTTATGATGAGTTGTCTGTATTTCCGTAATACTATGCTCTGTGGTATCAATACAAGACGCAAGTATAGCTTCCAAATCATAATTGTAATATGCTAGATTTGCTGCAAGGATATACTCATCCACATTTTCTCGCGGTTCCTTGATGAACACAAATTCATCTAAGTGCGGATACATTACAATATATCCATCTAAATCCATCATGCCTTCCAATAAATTTGCATAATCTGGTGTAAAGATTTCTTTTCCAAACCCAAGGTATGTTGTATTACGTCCTTTTTCAATGAAATACATGTTCCGGCCATTCTCAATTTTGTGGAGTCTATCAATTATCGTTAAATCAATAATTTTTGTTTTTTGCTGTAAATCGCTTGTGTTCTCGGTGCGATAATAAATCGTCTATACACAACTAATATTGACATTCTCATATTCTCCATCTGGAAGGTATGCATATATATTACAATCATAGTATTCTTTATTTTTATAATTGTAGGCAGCATATACATTTTTGTTTGGATATGGTCTCCCAATTTTACAAGGAATGAAAATTGGATTTTTTCCATCCACTGTAAGTGCGATTTGCGCCTCTATTCTTTTACAATTAAACGGCCAATATAAATCATAATTGCACTTAAAAATATGACATCTGTCATAATCAACATCCGGATATACAGAATTAAATTCTTCCTGATCTTTTTTCTTGCGTGTAATCTGATTGCTTGCTATCGACTCCTCAAATTGGTCCCGCCCTTCATTCTTTTTAATGTACCCGCCGAGAATTCTCCCTTACTTGTATGGGAGATGAATCGGGCTATCTAT
>ERZ1034920.2254-NODE-2254-length-11148-cov-21.333183_pt1 | contig 11148 bp, 4 predicted proteins | sample MGYA00520688_ERZ1034920 | MGnify/ENA primary metagenome ERZ1034920 (study PRJEB33766, sample SAMN09781785) | gut metagenome | biome: gut microbiome | host: Homo sapiens | place: Madagascar | study: EMG produced TPA metagenomics assembly of the PRJNA485056 data...
TATAAAAGATGAAGAAGTTGAAGTATTTTAAGGTGGTGGTTAAATGTCTAATAAAAAAGAAGAAGTAGGAGAATTAGCCATATCCCTTAGTTTTGAGTCTCAGAGTGCAGATAAACAAATTTCATCATTAAATAAACTTATAAATAGAACTGAAAAAGAGTTTAAATCTGCAGCTAAAGGCGTTAAAAACTTTGAAGATACATATCAAGGCTTAGATTCAAAAATACAAAAATTAACTAAACAACTTGATGCAAATAATAAAAAATTAGAAATACAAGAAAAAGAGCATAAATCAGTTGCTAAAGCCCTTGAAGTAAGTAAAAAGAAATTAGAAGAAATGGACGGAAGCGTTGATAAAAACTCTAAGGAATGGAAAGAACAAGCTGATTTAGTTCAAAAAAATGCTGATAAATTAGCGAAACTATCAAGTGATATAACAATAACTAAAGGAAATATATCAAAATTAACAACGGAGCTTAATGACTCTAAAACTAAGTTTGAACAATTAGGAAATAAAACTGAAACACTAGATGAAAAACTAGAGAATATATCAAGAGAAGCAGAATTAACACAATCAGAATTTAATAAATTAGGAACAGAGTTAAATCAAAATGGTACATATTTTCAAAAGCTAGGAAATGAAATAAATAAACTTTCATCTGAAATAAAGTCAGGTGTCAGTAAAATAGAAGCATATGAAAATGAAATTGATAAATTATCAAGTACTTTAAATAAACAAAAAGATGAATATTCTCAATTAGAATCTAAAATACAAACATACTCTCAACATCTTGATAGAGCATCAAATATGTATGGAGAAAATAGTTCACAAGTTAATGAATACAGGCAGAAACTATTACAATTAAAAGATTCATTTAATACTCTTGAAAATGAAATAAATCAAAATGAGAATGAATTAAAAGAATATAAAACTGCTCTTAATAATACTCAAGCAGAGGTAAAAGAACTATCTAATGAACTTTTAAAAATGCCCTTTGATAAAATTAGTAGTAGTTTAAATGGTGTTGGTAATGATTTAAAATCAATTGGTCAATCTATGACAACAGGAGTAACAGCACCGATTACATTAGCAGGTGCTGCAGCAACTAAAGCTGGAACTGATTTTACAAGTGCAATGAGTAAACTTCAAGCAACATCTGGTATTGCAGATAAAACTGCTACATCCTATGTAAATCTTGAGAAAAAGGCTTTAGAAATGGGAAGCTCAACATCGTTTAGTGCTAGTGAAGCAGCAGATGGATTGACATATCTTGCATTAGCTAGTTGGGATGTAGAAACACAAATTGAAAGAATAGAACCCGTTCTTAGAGCTGCAGAAGCAGGTGGAATGGATTTAGCAAGATGTTCTGATTTAGTAACTGATAGTATGAGTAGTGCTTCGATTGCATCAGAAGACTTTGCTACTTATTTAGACATAGTCGCACAAGCTCAAAGAAAATCAAATACATCTATGGAACAAATGCTTGAAGCTTATACAATTGCAGGTGGAATGTTTAGTTCATTAAATATTCCTTTAGAAGAATCAGGTGCTTTATTAGGGATACTTGCAAATAGAGGCACTAAAGGTTCAGAAGCTGGAAATGCTCTTATATCTGTATTTTCAAATTTAATTACAGAAACTGGTCAAGCAGGAACAGCACTTGAGGCAATGGGTATTTCTTTATACGACTCAACTGGAAAACAAAGAAATATGGTTGAAGTATTAAAAGAAATGGCTAAAAAATTAGGTGTAACGGCTGATGGAACTTCTAATTTAACTGAACAACAGAAGCAGCAATATGCTGCAATGGTTGGTGGCAAAACGCAGTTTGATACATTAATGAAACTTCTGTCTGGTGTATCAAATGAATACGACGAGTTACATAGTCAATTAATTAATAGTAACGGTGCTTTAGAAGAAATGGCAACTATTATGAAAGATAACCTTGGCGGTAAAATAGATAATATGAAATCTGCTATAGAGGGAGCATTAATTGAAGCATTTAAAGCTCTTGAGCCTACTTTAGAAAAAATAGTAGGATGGATAACAGAAACTGCAAACTGGTTTAGTAATTTAGATGAAGAAGCGCAAAAAAATATAGTAACCATAGCTGGAGTGGCCGCTGCTACTGGTCCTTTACTTGCCGTACTAGGACAAATTTTAATTGTAGGTGGGAATGCAGTAAACTTATTTGGAGCCTTAAAGACAGCTGGTTCCGGGAATATAAAAATGTTTGGATTATTAAAAAATGCAATTGGATTAGTTTCTGGACCAGCAGGTTTTGTTGCTTTAATTGGAATGTTAGTGGCTCTTATGGCTAAGTTAGGTGATAATGAAAATAAATTATCTGACTTACAAGAAAAATGGGGAACATTTGGGAAGGTTATCGGACAAATTTGTGAGCATATGACTGGTACTGTACAATTATCTGTTGGTAATATAGGTATTTTACTATCTACACTAGGGAAAACTATATTAGCAATTTTAAAAGGTGACTTTAAATCTATTGATGATATTTGGGCAGAAGGCTGGGCAAAAGTAGAAAATAATACGGCAATAGCAATGTCTAACATCAACTATGAAAGTTCAAATGGGATTGCATTAATGCGAGAAATGACAGAAATTGAATTAAACAATTTAACGGGTACATTTGATGTAGCATTAAAAGAATTACCAAAACTTACAGCTGATAATGCTAGCGAAATGGCAGATACATTTGTAACTAGAATGCAAGGTTTAGATGCAGATACATTAACTATCCTTCGAGGCACTTCAGACACTATGGCGGTATTATTTGAAGGTATATATGAAAATATGAGTAAAGAAGATGCTCATAATAAATTTACTGCTAATCTTGAAAGTATGGCCAAAAGTGGAGAGTTTACATCAGATAAAATAAGTCAAGACATTTCAGATGCAATGAATCTAATAGATAAAAATGTAATGGATGGATCTGAAAGAGTAAAACAATCTGCTCAAAATATGTTTGATAACTTAACTACTATATCTCAATTTGGTATGGATGCTACAGTTGAAAATGTAGTAAGTTCTGTAAATAATATGAGTGACGAAACTATAGCTCAATTAGCATCAATGGGTGGTCATTGGGAGACATTATTCGGAGGAATAGCATTAACAGGAAAAGATGCTATAGGAGATATGGAAGGTCATATAAAAGGCAGACTTCAAGAATTATCTCAAACAAGTCCTCAATTTGTTGCAGAAATGGAAGCTCAAATGTCGGCTTATTTTGAACAAGCTAATACAAATGGTTCTACTAGTATAGATGAGTTAAGCAATAATGTTGAAGCTGATTCTAAACAAATTGAACAAAGTATGGACATTCATACTAAAGATGGTACTAATGCTCTTAATACTAATTTAGATAAAGGGGCTAAAGATGTATCTAAATCTTTAAATGCTATAAAAAATACTACTAATACAGATATGGGTTCAGCTAACAATGCTATGCAACAAAATGCAACAACAATGTACAAAGGTGTAAGTACTTCATTCTATAAAATGGAGCAAAAAGCAAAACAAAGCTCAACAGATATGATGAAGGGCGTTAATACATCTACGCATAAAATGGCAAATGAATCTAGACAAGATGCAAGTCATATGCATAATGGGGTAAGAGATAGTGCTAGTGCAATGTCTTTAAAAGTACGTCAGAGTGCATCAGAAATGTATAAAGGAGTTACGACTAGTACTCGTAAAATGGCTGATGCAGCAATTTCAGATTGGAATAGAGTTAGAAAAGCTTACTCTAAACCGATTACAGGAACTGTTACTAAGACAACAGTTAATAAAAGTATTTCTGCACAGTCTAAAGTTAGAAGTATTCCTACTAATAATGATATACCTACAATAGCTAGCTTAGAGCCAACATACCAATTAAGAACACCAGATATTAGTGATTTTGCTATATCAAGTAGATATTATAATTCAAGTTATTCTGAGAGAGGATCTATAACTAAAGCTAAACATAATGATTTAGATAAAATTAATAATAAAAAAACTAATGAATTATTAAATAAACTTATACAACTTTTAGACGGTAAAAATGAAAAAACTCAACCAATACATATTCACCTAAATGTTGATGGAAAACCATTAACAGAAGTTATATTTCCATATTTGCCTGATAAATTAAGACGTAATGAAATATTGAATAATCGTAGGAATGGAGATTTATAAAATGGCATATAAAGCAAAATTTGGTGAAGTTGAATTAGATAATTATTTTAAAATATTAAAAGTTACAAGAGAAGTTATTCCTAGCAGAAATAACATGTCAAAAGTAATTTCAACTGTAAATGGTAGTAAGTATACGGGTTTTAGATATGGAGAACGCCTTATAACCTTAGAAATCCTTATGAAACCAAATAATAAAAGTTTCTCTGAAAGAATTATTGAGATTGCATCTATTTTAGACACAAAAGAACCTGTACCATTAGAGATTGATGATTTACCTGGAAAATATGTTTATGCAGTCGTAAATTCAATTCCGAATATTGATAGAATTAGAAGATATGGAAAAGGTACTATTGAATTTATTTGTTATGATCCATTTATATACTCAAAAGATTTCAAATGTTATAGATGTAGTAAACAAATATCTACAATAATAAATAGTGGAACTAGAGAAACATATCCTATAATCAGTGTTGATTTTAAGAATCCTGCATGTATGGTACAAATAACTGATTCATTAGGTCGTACAATACTCATAGGAAAAACAAAAGACGCTACTATACCAACACAAGCTATATCAGATATAGTTATTGATGACTATTGCAATACAACAACGACATTTTCACCTGCAGGGGATGTGCTAGATGCTTCAAATAAATTAACTGATGGAACATTTGCATTAACACTAGATGGAGGATCAATTTATTGCAACAATTATGGAACTCAACAAGAGAAAAAATGGAACGGAGCATCTTTCAGAAGAAATATAGGTCAAAACTTAGAGCAGTTTGAGGTTGCTGCTAACTTCACATTTAGTTCTAAGGGAAGAAATATGCAAATACCAAATGAAGGTGATAAAGCATTATGCATAAGCAAGAGTGGAGCACTTATAAAGTCTCATCCTAATAATGAATATAATCAAAGTTGGACGATGCCATATTACGGCATATGTACAGTGCTAGAACAATTTAATAATGGGCATGCTAAAGTTAAATACGAAAATATAACAGGATGGGTTGAAACTAAGTATATAAATAGAATTATACCTAATTCAAATACAAGAGCAGCAGATAGCTCTACAGATGTTGAGTTAGCAGAAAATCAAATGGGTTGTATTGAATGTTATGGATTTGATTCGCAAGGTAGAATACTATTTAAACTTCAAATGCTCGATGTAAATGAATTTTTTGAACATAATAAACCTTCGGTATGGATAGGTAATGGAATATACTTAGCGGATAATCAAGAAACTCCTACACCTTCACAGATAAGACCTAAAGATGATAACGGAAATTATCTACCTAATCAAAATATAGAAAGTGGAGCATATGGAAGATGGAATGATTATCAAGGCACATTTAGAATAAGAAGAAGAAAACTAGAGTCTGGTAAATATAGATGGTGGGCTTCTATTAATAGAACTGCAGATGGTATTAATGTATCACAAGAAATAAATATGGGTCCTGGAATTGTAAATGATAGTTTACCTACAGGGGAATTAAATCACTTGGTATTTTATATAGCAAGGTATTCGTCATATCCAGAAGTAACAGAAGCTCATTTAAATCATGTTAAAGTTAAAGATATATCTAAAGAAAATATAATAGAATTATCACCAGAAGATTACAATAAAGAACTTTTCAATCCTGGAGATAGACTAGAAATTAATTGTGAAACTGGAGAAGTAAGACTAAATGGTGAGAATTCATTAGAATATCTTGATATAGGTTCACTATTTTTCCCTTTAGAACCTGGTATAAATAAAATAGCTGTTATAACTGATGATAAAGAAGCTGATGTATTAATGGGATTTAAAGAGAGGTGGATATAGATGAATAATATGATCTTTGTATTAAACAAAGATTTCAAGACAATATTAACATTAAATTTAGGAATATCTGATTTATGTTATTTTGATGATGTATATAATGCTAGTCTTAGTACAGGGACTAGCACTTTTAAGTTTTCAACACTTTTAAATAATCAAACTGGAGAAGCAATTGTCGGTGGTAATTATATCGCATTTAGAGATGATAACAATAAAGTAAAAGTACTTCAAATTATGTCAGTAGAGCAAGTAAGTTCTTCTACACCATGCTTAAATGCTTATTGTGAAAGTTTAGGTATGGAATTACTTAATCAGGTATTTAGAGCAAGAAAAATTCAACCTTGTAATATAAAGCAATTTTTATCCATTGCTTTATATGAAACTGATTGGAGTTTAGGATACATTGATGATAGATTAATCGATGTTGTCACTATTAGCGATATAGATAAAGATATAAATGTGTTCAAATTAATACAACAAGAAATAACTAAATTTAATTGTGATATAGATTTTTCAGTAGAGATAATAAACGGATACATAAAAAAATCCGTAAATGTATATAAGAAAAAAGGGAAATTATATAAAACTAGGCTTGAGGTTCAACGTAATACTGAAGAAATAGTTAGAACAGAAGATTTAACTAATCTTGCGACTGCTCTTATAGGAAGAGGAAATAATAACTTAAAATTCAATGATGTTGAACTTGAGGGAATAGATAAACCTATTGGGCAAGACTTTGTATATGATATAGAAGCCTTTGAAAGATACAACATAAATGGCAATCATCTATTTAGAATTTTTGAGTATGATACTGATAACCCATATGAGTTATTAAGAAAAACACAAGAAGCTTTAGAAACATATTGTAAGCCTGAAATTAAATACGAAATAAAAGCTGATTTATTTTCAGGTTTATCAAATGAAGATTTTTATATGCTTGAAGAAGGAGATACTTTTTATATTACAGACTATAATTTTTCACCACCTTTATTTTTAGAAGCGAGAGTAAGTGAGTTATATAAATCAAGAACTAATCCTTCTGATAATAAAGTTGTATTTTCAAACTTTAAAGAATTAAAAAGTAATATATCTAATGTTTACTCAAATTCTTTATATACTTGGATTATGTATGCTGATGATGAAAATGGAAATGGAATAAGTAATACATCTACGAATAAAAAATATATTGGTATTGCTTATAATAAGAAAAATCCTAATCAATCAGATAATTCAAAAGATTATGTTTGGTCATTAATAAAAGGTGAGGATGGAGCTACAGGACCACAGGGACCTAAAGGTCCTCAAGGTCCTATCGGAGCAACGGGACCACAAGGTCCAGCTGGAGCTAATGGTCAAGATGCTAATCTTTTGGATTGGGTAAAAGAATGGGATGGAAGTAAGACTACAATAAAAAATACTACTATATTATCTCCTAAAATATTTGCAGGGAAAAAAGAATCTAATGGAACACCTACTGGTGTTGCAATGGGAGTTAATATTTTCGGTACAGGATCAAATTATTCTGGGCTTGCAGGATATAAATCTGGTATTAATACATTTTTACTCGGAACTGATGGAAGTTTTAGAGCAGGAATAGAAAGTGGGAGTCACATTAAATTCGATTCAGCTACTGGTAAATTTGCTATTAATGCAGACTCAATAATAATTGGTGGATCAAATGTTGCTACTACTACAACTGTAAATAATGTCGTTTCTAATAAAGTAGATAATGCTATTAATAATATGCATATAGGTACTAGAAATTATATTTTAAAATCTTCGGACCAATATAAAACATTGACTTTTAGTGGATGGCAATCAGATATAAGCTCTAGGACATTAGATAGTATGGGATTGAAAGCTGGAGATATAGTTACATTTAGGTTTTATGTTAAAACAGGAGCAAACGAAATACTTGCAATGCTTAAATTTGGAGCAGACAACGGCTCTTATACTGAAGTTAGTAGTATATCATCACTAAACTTAGCAGGAATTAATACAGTACTTGCTAATGCTGAAGGATATTTAACCGTAACTTGTGAAATACCTTCTGTAAGTGTTGCAACTGGCAATACAACTACAAACCCTATAGGACAACCTATTACTAATGTAACATTTAGAATAAGACATAGAACAAATACTTTAACTAGTACAGTTCAATATAAAGAGGCAAAATTTGAGAAGGGTAATAAACCAAGTGATTGGACACCTGCGCCAGAGGATGTTGATTCAAGTATATCTGCAATAGAAGCAAAAATAACAGAAGATGCTATAACTAATACTGTTAAAAAGAATTTTTATACTAAATCAGAGACAGATTCACAAATAACCTCTAAAGGGTATCAAACATCCTCACAAGTTCAACAAATGGTAGATAAATTTGAAGCTAAATTTGAAGAGTCTGGTGGTTATAATTTAATAATAAACTCTGCTTTAAAAAATGGTACAAAGCACTGGTTTGCTATGAGATGGGGAAATGAACCTATTGGAACAAATGGTATACAAGTTAGAAAAGTTGGTGACCAATATACATTAACAAATAGAAACTCATTAAATGCATTTGTTACTGGATTAGTTAGTGATAATGCAAATAAACCTCTAAGAGCAGGATTTGATAGTTCAAAGTTTAAGGTTAGAGGAAATACAACATACACATTACATTGCTTAATGGCTTGTCATAGAGCAAAAAGTATTACTATAGAAATGCTTTGTTATGATTCATCTGGGAATAGACTTTCAGGTAATAATAGTGTTGATGTTAGTAATTTAAAAACTGGTGGTAGAGATAGAAACAATTGGACTGTAGTTAAACATATTTTTACTACTCAAGCGAATGCATCTGAATGTCATATAAGAGCATATATGAATGAATGGACTGGACATGAAACTAGTGCGCATATGTGGATGGCAGAACCTATTATTGTTGAAGGTAATAAGGATGTTATTTGGACACCTTCTGCTGATGAAGTTTATGATGGTATAACTACAATAGATAAAGATGGTATTACTATTACTAATACTTCATCAGCTACTTTCACACAAATAGATAGTGAATCATTCAGAGTTGAAGATAATAATGGTGGTACTGTTGCAGAGTTTTCAAGGGAATCTTCAATACCTAAATTAACTGCAGGTTCAATTACTGCTAATGAAGTTTATGCAGGGAATATATGCTCTAAATCACCAAAGGCAGGAGATATAAAGTTTATATATGTTAATGGCTCAACTGGTAATGATAACAATGCAGGAACAAACTCAAGTCCATATAAGACAGTGCAAAGAGCAATAGATGACATCAAAGATAAGCAAGACCAAAGTGTTACTATTTATGTTTATAATAGTGTACCGGGATTTGATTTAAAAGGTATCACCGGAACAGGTGTAATCACATTAAGTTTCCAAGATAGTGCTGTAATAAACGGTTATGTTATTTTGGGTGGAGTTACAAATTCAATAAGAATAACTAATGAATCTGGCTCTTTAAAATCAACATTTAAAAATGGTATCAGCATTTATAGATGTGTAAATGTAGATATTTATGGAGTAACCTTCAGAGGGACAAATGCTCAAGGTGGAAACATCACGATACAAGATACTAATTATTGTGCTGTTAATAGTTGCGATTTTGGAGGAACTAATACAAAAATACCTTGGGCTATTAATGTAAAAGCTTCTTTACTTTGGCTACATGGATGTAGAGGGTCAAATATTACAGATGTTGTAGCTCAAGGAGCTTTCAGTCATGTTATGATGGCGAGAGCTGGAACAAGTAATGTTCCAGATTACACAAATGGTTTACTTATTAATTATGATGGGGCTGGAAGAATACAAAACTGGGTAGGAGGTACATTTACAAAAACTCCTTCTAGTGGATGGAATCCAGCTTATACTCCAACACAAAAAACTCAGACTTGGAGCTTTAATAAGATCTGGTCAGATGAAACTCTTAATGGATGGAGTGATAGACAAGAGCTTATACAAGGTTATGCATCTACTTGGAATACAGGTAGGTGGACTGGTTATATGCAATTTACAGATGGTATGGCTGCTATTAAAAGTGCAATATCTGGTGGATCGAATTTATCTGGAAGATTATACGTTCAAAGAAGAACAAGCTCTGGTAACTCAACTGGCTCAAAACTTTGTTTATATGCATCTGATGGAACTTTAATAACTAACAGTACAACTATAAACAGAGGACAAGGAGTCTGGGTCCATTTAAATTCTTCAATTATATCTAAAATAGCATCTGGAGCAATAACATATTTCTATTTAAAAGCTGATACAAATAACACTACTACTTTCTTTAAATGCGAGGCTAATCCAAAAATAGAGATAACTTATACAAAATAATACAGTATTTTTCAAAGGGGCATACAAGTGTATGTACCTTTTTAAATAAACAAAAATTATTGATGAGGTGAAGTAAATGTTTGATAACTTAAATATTACAAAAGGATATAAATTACAAGACAATATAACTGGAAATGAAGTAGAAATAGCAACTTTTAACGCTTTATTAACAAAGGGAAGTAATATAAATGTATTCATGAATATAAACTATCCTAATCTTTATGAAGTTCATAAAGATAATATATTAATGGCTTATAGAGAATTTAATTCAGAAGTATCTGCTCTTGCATGTACTATGGGGCTTGCAATAGAAGCAAATCAAGCAAGTACATTAAGGAAACTAGAACCATTAAGAGGAGAATTTAAAGATATGGCTATTAAAGTATTTTCTGATGTTATAGCATCTCTTGGAGATATACAAGTTAATCCAGTACCAGTTATGGATATACAAAGATATTAAAACAAATAACTTAAATATAGATTTAAGCCTTAGAAATAAGGCTCTTTTCTTATACAAAATAAGGAGATGATGAAATGGAACAAATGATAACAGAGTTTGCAGGACTTGGAATAGTTGGATTAATAGGAGGATATCTATTTACAACATTTATGAAAGAAAGAGCAGAAGAACGAAAAGTTAGTATGGAAAATCAAAAAGAAGATAGAGAACTATTTAGAAAATCGGTTGAAACTTTTACTGAAACTTCAAAGACGTATGCAGAAACTATAGGATCTCTTACTGTTAGAGTTGAAAATGTAGAAGAAAATA
>ERZ1034920.2255-NODE-2255-length-11148-cov-17.202200_pt1 | contig 11148 bp, 9 predicted proteins | sample MGYA00520688_ERZ1034920 | MGnify/ENA primary metagenome ERZ1034920 (study PRJEB33766, sample SAMN09781785) | gut metagenome | biome: gut microbiome | host: Homo sapiens | place: Madagascar | study: EMG produced TPA metagenomics assembly of the PRJNA485056 data...
TATAAAGGCAGGTTGTAAAAATGAGGGGCTTATGCAATATAAATGTATGGAGAAGGAAATCAGGAAACTCCATGGAAGGATTCTATTCCCATCTGTCATGTATATCGCGAATATTCCGGCCGGAATGCAGCTTTGACAGAAAGGATACCATGAATCCCTGTATACAAACTCCTGATTTCCCTCCCCGACTTCCCGGGGCCCAGAGATGTCGGAACGAATTCTGCAGATTCGTAAAAAAGTATGACAACAAAACAAAAAACACGGATATCATCCTTTGCAGCATGAGCCCGCATTCCCGGACGACAAGAGCAGGGTTGACGCAGTTTTTTCCTGCAGTTTAGCGTTGCCGCCTGATTTTGGGGAAGCACTGATTCATTCACAGAGTCTGCTTTTATAAGAAATTTTATGTACTGCTTCGTCATGGGATTCCTTAAATAGCTCGCTATTCGCGTCATCCCATTCCTTGCATTGCATAAAATTTCAAGAATAAAAGCAGACAATGATTGAATCAGCGCTTCCCCAGAGGCCCGCAATACTGTGTGGCACGGATTTGTATCCGTGTTTTTGTGCTGTCTTTTTACAGAAAAAAATCAGCCCCAGAAGGAGCTGATTTTTTAATTTATGATTTATGGTTTATCATTTCCGTGATTGACGCGAATCTCCGAAACCATAAAATTCTTCATATCTTCCGGCAGGTCTGCGGTGAATGTTTTTCCGGAGAGTGCTTCAAGCGGCGCCGGAAGGTTATCGGGGAAACGGATTTCTCCGGCGTGAAGGAGCTGCCTTTTGATGTGGCAGGCTGTAGATAATGCAATGCTCTCTTTGGTACCGTATTTCCGGTCTCCCAGGAGGGGATGGCCGGCGTTGGCGAAGTGGACGCGGATCTGGTGGGAGCGTCCGGTGATGAGATGGACTTTGACCAGGCTTACAAGCTCATTTCCCCATTTCCCCACTGCTATCCGTTCATAACTTGTTTCCACGGATCTGGCGCCTGTTTCTTCATGGTCCAGATAAAGGACTCTGTTTTTGATTTCATCTTTTACCATCCAGCCTTTGAAGGTGCCCTGTTTTTCTGTTTTGCCGAAAACAACGGCGCTGTAAATTTTTTCAACCGCCCTTGTGCGGATGAGTTCGTTCAATGTCTGCAGGGCAGCCATGTTTTTGCCTGCCAGCACCATGCCGCTGGTGTTTCTGTCCAGCCTGTTGCAGATGGAGGGGCGGAAGGCCGGGGTGATTTCATCTTTTAAATAGGAAAGAAGGCCGTCGTTCAGGGAGGGACTGCAGCTGCCGTCTCCCTGGGAAAGAAGGCCGGCTGGCTTATTCAGCACCAGCACATTTTCGTCTTCATAGACAATACAGGAGGGAAAGAAGGAAAGGGGCTTTTTCTCTGTCTTTATGATTTCTCCCTGAAATTTGGAAATGGTCTCATCGGAGAACCAGACATCTATCCGGTCACCGGCAGAGAGTTTTTCTTTTCCTTCCATTTTCTTCCCGTTGAGGGTGATATTCTTTTTCCTCATACTTTTTCGGAGCAGACCGCCGGCGGCTGCCGGAAGGAGGCGTGTCACGTATTTCCAGGCCGTGGTGCCTGCTTCTGTCTGTGATACTGTCCATGATTTCATAGATTCACCTGCCTGTCCTCATAAAGAAATCCCGCTTTACGGAGCCCCTCTTCCACCATGTCCATTTCCTTCTCCCCCTTCGTTTCGATGAGATGACTGTGAATGCCGCCGCTTATGGTAGAAAGGAGAGGCGCCTTCTTCATCTTCATGCGGCGGATGAAATCATCCACGTCGTCCCTGTTTTTGATTTCCAAATTGGCGATGATGCTGCCATAGATTTCATGCTCCACAGACACATTATGCACCATGCCGCCCAGGGAAATAATGAGCCTCAGTTCCTCTGCCGTCCGCCGGCGGTTGTGGAAACACACCAGGGTGCGAAGATATCCCCGGGACTCCTTCTTCATGTAATACCCCCGGGGCGTGGAAATGACAGGCACGCCCCCTGCCTTCAGAAGAGCCACATCTCCTACAATGATCTGCCGGCTCACCCCCAGCGCCTTCGCCAGCTCCGTGCCTCTTACCCTTTCTCCCTCTTTCAGAATGTCTAAAACCCTCTGCCGCCGTTCCTGTGCATCCATCTCGACCACCTCTTACGAGTATTGTATCACATAGGGCCACGGAGTGGCCCGAGTTCAAAAGGTTCAGAGGGGAATGTTGACGGGGCGTCGCCCCGAAGGTTATGGCCGCCTGCGGCGGCGGAAGGGGTGCATTTCCCGCGCCCGCAGGGCGGTTGTAAAGGTTTTATCATACTGGCGCCCCTTCTATTATTTAAAAGGCGCCCACCACAACCCTCACGGCCATAGGCCGTGTCAAACCTGAGAACCCTCAGCGCCAAAGGCGCTGTCAAACTTTGCCTGCACAGCAGGCGTCAACCCTGGCGCCGAGAGGCGCCTTTGCCATTTCCACCAGTTTCTTCCTATCCGTCTTCCCTGTAGAAGTTCTGGGGATGGCGGGAAGGGAGATGAAGCGGGAGGGGATTTCCCAAGGCTTCAGGTGGGCGGAGAGATTTTTTACGATGTCCCTTGTTTCCCTTTCCGGGCCTGCCAGAAAGGCGATGATGCGGTCGTCGCCGTTTTCCTGTTTCATGGCCACGATTTCCGCGTCTTCCACACCTTCTGTCATAAGGAGGCAGGAAAGGACTTTCTGCCGGGGCACGTGGTTGCCCTGAATATGGTACATATCTTCCCGCCGCCCCAGGAAATGGAGGTTTCCTTTTTCGTCGAGCCTTCCCAGGTCGTGGCAGGTGCAGGGCATGGAAATGCCTTCGATGCCGTAGGGGGTGTCCACCATGATTTCCCCCTTTTCGATGGACACTTTGACGCCGGGGAAGGGGCGGCCTACGCTGTCCGGGGCCTGGAGGATATCTTTCCCTTCAATGTAGGAAATATAGGAGAGTTCCGAGGCGCCGTAGTAGAGGACTACATGGCCCGCCGGAAATCTTCCTGTGAGCCGCCGGAAAAGGGAGGCGGTCATAAGCTGGGAGCCGGTGAGGATGTGGGTGACGGTTTCTGCTTTTCTTTTCACTTTGGACAGGGGGGACAGTTTAGAGGGAATCATGTAGATATGGGTGATACCTTCTTTCTGAAGGCGGCCCATCCATACCTTCGGGGAAAGGCGGTTTGTGCCATGGAGGGAGGCGCCTTCGGAGAGGAAGTCCATCACCATGTTCAGATTGCCTGTGAAGGCCAGGGAGCCGTGGAAGAAGAGGCGGGATGTTTCGTCCACTTGAAATATGCGATCCTGCACAGGGAAGAAGTCCGCCCAGCTTTCATCCCTGCGGTAGAGGACTTTAGGAAGTCCTGTGCTGCCGGAGGTGAGGACGCCAAAGTCTGCGGCAGGAGAGGATGCTTTCCCCGCCCAGAAATAGAGATTTCCTTCTTTTTCAAGTTTCAGGGACGGCAGAGGGCTGTCGGAGAGGATGGCTCCTATATGCTGTTCCTCTATGAGGGCTCCGATTTCCTCTTCCTTCAGGTATTCATGGAAAAGGACGGGCACCATGCCGGCATATTCCGCCGCCAGGAAATAGAGAAGCTGTTTTTCATTCCGGTGCATGTAAATGGCAAGGAGGGAGGAGGCAGGCATATGGCGCTCCATCCATTCTTTTTCCGCTTCCATCTTTTCCACAGCCTCTTTCCAGGTCATGGTGAAATCGTCTCCCTGGTAGAAGAGGCTGTCCGGCTTTTTCTTTCCCCAATGGAGAAGGTACTCATACAGTTTCAAAATGCTGCCTCCCAGGTCTTTTCTTTTAGCGGTTCTTTCCAGCCGCTTCCCCACGAGCGGATGAGGATGGCTTCCCCCACGCCGCCGGCGGCGGGAATGGCGGCCACACCGTACCTGCCGCCTTCCTTTTCCAGGATTTTCATGAGGTGAATCATAATTTCCGCGCCGCTGGCGCCGTAGGGGTGGCCGTAGGCCAAAGCTCCGCCCCAGAGGTTCAGCCGGTCCGCCACGTCTCTGTGTTTTTTCCGAAAATCGGCGCTGATGACTGCAAAGGCTTCGTTATACTCAAAGGCATCCACATCGCTGTAGAAAAGGCCTTTATCCCGAAGGAGGGAAGAAACGGCCCGATCCGCCGACAGGGGCGGCACGGCAGAGTCGCTCCCCACCATGGAAAAGCCTTCGATTTCCGCCACAGGGGAAAGTCCCCTTTCCTTCATCCACCTTTCGGAAGCCAGAAGGACGAAGGCGGCGCCGTCATTAATGGTGCAGGTATTGGCGGCGGTCAAGATGCCGCCGGGAAAATCGGTGACCCGGGGCGCCCTTTCCAGGAGCTTCAGAGACATGCGCTTCCTGATGGCTTCATCCCGGCTGCTTCCGAAAAGGGGAAGGATGACATCATCCAGAAGACCCTCCTCTGCCGTTTTCTTCGCCCTTTCCTGGCTTAAAAGGGCCGCCTCATCCGCTTCCTCTCTGGAAATGCCCGCCGCCTTCGCCGCCCTTTCCGCTCCCAGCAGCATGGCGTCATCGCCGAATTCGCCGGGCCGGAATTGGGCCGCTGTGAAAACAGGATTTCTAAGATGGCTTCTTTCATCATTGTCTGCATACCGCCGGATGGGCTGGAGGGATGCGCTTTCCGCCCCGCCTGCCAGCACGGCGTCCCACTCCCCAGCCATAATTGCAAGGGCAGCCATGTGGATAGCCGCCAGTCCCGAAGCACACTGGAGATCTATAGTAAAGGCAGGCACCCGCTCCGGGAGTCCTCCTTCCAGAAGAAGAAGGCGGCCTATATTTCCTCCAGGGCCCACGGCGTTGCCGCAGATGAGGGCGTCCGGGCAGGTAAGGTCATACCTTTCACAGAGCGCCTTCGCTACCATGCCTCCCAGCACCTCGGGCCTTACTTTTTTGAAGATGCCGTTCCTGATGCCTATATGGCTCCGAAGGCCGCCTACAAGAAATACCCGGTTCATTCCATCACCGCCTCAAAACACAAAACCTGGGAAGACCCGTAAAACGTATTTCCCTCTTTTTTCAAATACACCGCATCTCCCGCATAGAGGAGATGGTGAAAACGGATACGGATCCTTTCAAAATTTTTTCCCTTCGTAAGAGCATAGGCAGTCTGGAATCCGCTCACCACAGGATGGGCGGACTGATGAATTGCATTGTGGTCCCCCAGGGCAAGGCTGAAGGAACGGACCTCCTCTGCGGGGAATGTATGCCAAAAGGTTCCCTTATCCTCCCTTTTCTTCCCCTCTGTTTTTCCGGAAAAAGGAAAAAGAAGGATTTCCATGCGCCCAGTTCCCTTCACCGCCCGAATCCTGATGATTTTTCTGCCGGACCAGGAAATTTCACAGGGTCCATCGGCTTCTCCCTCACCTTTGCTGTATCGGAGCTCTCCCATCACCATGCCCTGCCACTCGTCCTCCCAGGCCGTGCAGAGGGCTTTCATCAATTCTTCCATATTGTCTCCCTTATCAAAAAAGCGGAAGGTTTCCCTTCCGCTGCATGATCTCTTAAAATTCTCCCACCAGTCTTCTTCTGTACTTGCTCACCAGGAAAGAAGCCAAAAGGATTTTGGCAAAGTCACCGGGCAGGAAGGGGAACATGCACATCACCATGGACGCCCAAATACCGGTACCGGTGAGGAACATAAACCATGCCAGCCCCAAAATGTAGCATACCGCCGTACCTGCAATGGTGGCAGCCATCATATTCTTAAAGGAATAGCCCAGTTTTTCGGAAATCAGCCCCACCACAAAGGCCATGGGTGCAAAGCCGATGATAAATCCGCCCGACGGACCTGCAATCACCGAAAAGCCGGCCCGCATCATGGAAAACACCGGAACTCCTGCCATACCGAGAAGGAGATAAATGATAATGGCCAGAAGCCCGTACCTCTTCCCCAGGAACCCGCCGGCCATGAGCACCGCGAAAGTACCAAGGGTAATGGGCACCGGCTGGATAGGAATAGTAATCTGCGAACAAACTGCAGTGACAGCTGCAAACAGGGCGCACAGCACCTGCATACGGATAGAATGATTCTGATTCATGATAACCTCCTGTTGATGGATACATTATAAAATCATGCGAGCCGTTTGTCAACTGTCTACATTATGTAGTTTACAAATGATGACGACTTTCCTTTCCCCTATTGTGCCCCTTTTGGCCCCAAGGGTTCAGAGGGGAAGGTTGACGCCCGCTCCGCGGGCGAGGGTTATGGCCGCCTTACGGCGGCAGGTTGTGTTCGCTTCGCTCAGGGGGCGACAGCCCTTCGGGCTGAGGGTGGTGGTATCGCCCTTGCGGGCGATGAGTATGAAGTCAGCGTTACGGGATGAGCTTTCTGCTGCATGAGGTAGTGCGTTAGCCCCCTTCCTCTGGAAGGGGGGTGTCGCCGGAAGCGACGGAGGATAGCGGATTTTCGCAGAAAATCCGAGGCCCCAATGGGGCCTAATTTGACTCATATTGGCTTGGAGCTATCTTCAAGACCTATCCTCAGGGCTCCGCCCAGCTCCTTTCTGAGAAAGGAGCCTTACGTTACGGGAATACCTTTTGTGTCACCAAGGGTACATGGCGAAGTGCAAAAGCCTTCTTCCTCTGGAAGGAGGTGTCGCCGCAGGCGACGGAGGATAGCATGCCTTTCGCAGAAAGGCCGAGGCCCCATCGGGGCCTGATGTGACACATTCGTGAAAATCCGCCTATCGGCGGCGCCTTTGCTCAGCAAAGGCCTATCCTCAGCCCTATCGGGCAGCTCCTTCCAGTGGAAGGAGCCTTACGTTACAGGAATACCTTTCTTCTGCATAAATCGTGCCGAACATTCTGCGGAATTGGCCGCTAACGCGGCCACCCCCTATCCGGCTGCGCCGGACTCCCCCCTATTCAGGGGGGAGAATAAGCCTCTCAATGCTTTCCATTAGAGTCATGTGGCACATTGCTGAGCGTCCATAGTGCCCCCTGAACAGGGGGAAAGGTGGTGGCGCCAACCACCAAAGGGGGTGCCGCTTTTACATCGCCCGCAAGGGCGGTTGTGAAGGTTTTATCAGAATGGCGCCCCTTCTTTTTAAAGGGCGCCCACAACCTGCCGCCGCTGGCGGCCTCCCGATCCTCGATCCCGATCTTCGAACCCAGCCGCTCCGCGGCTGCACGCCCACCAAGGCGGTCAGCCGACAGCCGATAGCCGGCAGCAGTGCCACTAGCCACCAGCCACTAAATTATCCCAATCCACGCCCCCTATCCTTCATAGAGCACCGGCATCCAGTACGCTTCATTTCCTGCAATTTTTTCTTCGCTGAACCGGGCGTAAATGGCGGAGGGTTTATCTCCCAGCATGAAGCAGGAGAGGGTGACATATCCTTCCAGTACACCCACGTCCGTTTTGGTCACGATTTTCTGCTGGGGCACGTACTGCTGCACCAGGGAGGATTCGCTGTTCCGGCACACTACGTCTTCCGGATCTTCCACTTCTTTCCGGTACAGGGTTTCCCCTTTTTCGTTGATAATGTCGATGCCCCTTCCTTCCCTGCCCCAGATGGGTTTCCTGATCCACAGGGAGGGCATTCTTTCATCCATCCGGAAATCCCGCATAAAAAAGCTGGCGGGAATGTAGGTCCTGATAATTTCCTGTTCTCTTTCGCTGAAGAAGGCGTGGTCTTCCATGAGGGCGTAGAGAAGGGCTTGGAAGCCTTTGGACTGCATGATAATGGATTCGGGGGGATTCATCATGTGGAAACGGTGATTCCTGTAGCCTTCCATCATGAGCTCTCCCAGGGAGGAGCCGTCCTGGTCCGCTGTTTCTTCGATGAGGATTTCCATGGGGTGCATGCGGTAGAGGAAGGAAACGGTCCTTCCGTCAGGGAGGGCCACGCTGCCGTCTTCCATGACGGCCAGGTTGTAGAAAGTCTCAAAGAGGATATGGGGCCTCACGTCCTCCGGCACCGCTTCTTTCATGGCATTCATGAGAAATTTTGTGGTTCCAAAATCTTCGATGTAGTCATGGAAACAGGAAAAGAGGATGGGATGGGCTTCCAGCTCTTCACCGCTCATATTTCCACAGCACCGGAGATACACATCCAGCAGGAAGCTGCGGAGACCGTTCATTTCAAAGGCATTTGGATTATCCTTTCCGAAATAGCGGGCCGCCACGCCGTTGGCATAGTAGGCCTCGATTTCCGCGCAGGGGGTATCCGCATTGATTTCCACCATGCGGATGCGTCCTGTCTTCTCTTCAATGACGTAGTCAAAGCGGGAAATCCAGGTGGGCAGGTCCTTCATGGCATTGCCGCCGTGGAGATATTTCCGAAGCTTTTTGGGGATTTCCATATCGTCCATAAAGGAATCATCACATTCCATGGCCCGCTTCACCGCCTTGGCAAAGATACGGTAAAGTTCTCCGCTCACGCGGCGCACTTCTTCTATCTGCTTTCTATTCACAATGAGAGGCAGATGGGTGGGATAGCGGAAGGGGTAGCCCGGGTATTCCACATAGGGAAATATGTTTCTGTCCAGGTCGTCCATAAATGTTTTTTCCATCAGGACGCACCTCCCCTCACACCGGCGCCGCCAAAGCCGGTCTTCCCGCCGGCAGGGGCCTTCACCGTGGAATTACCGGAAGATTTGCCGGACTCATAGGAATTCTTATTCCCTGCATAGGTTCCCGAGCCGCTTCCCGTATTCTGCTGCTGTTTCTGCTCCGTATAGGCAGGCCGGTCATTCAGCACACTTCCTGTGTTCCTGTCATAATGGCCGGAGTAGCCCGGCAGGCCGTGGAACATGAAATAGCTCATCATGAGCAGGGGCAGCAGGCTGGAGACGCCGGACACGTACTGCAGGTTATCGTTCTCATCCCTGCGGAAGGTTACTTCCTCGCCGTTGTCATACCGGGCTGTTTCCGTGCCGTCCTCATTTTTCACCAAGTGGTAGGTCCGGCCGTTCTCATCCTTCAGCTCATCCCCCTGGGCCTTCTCTTCCTGTCCGCAGCCTGCCATCATCACCGCCGCGCTGCCGGCCGCCATAAAAGCAGCCAGAATGGCCGCTGTCTTTGCACTTCTATACATGTGTGTCTCCTTTATTTCTATTTGATGAAATATGATTTGTTCTTTATGTATCATACCATATGAAGGGATTTCCGGTTTCCTGTTTTTTATTTCCGCTTTTGCCATCCAATACAAAGACGGCGTCTCTAAGACGCCGTCTTCCTCATAGATAAAACATGCATTTACAACATTCCAAGAAGGTCATTGAGCCCTTCTGTCATGGTAGGATGAGTGTAAATGCTGTCGCGAAGGACAGAATATGGAATCTTCCGGTCCATTGCCAGTCTCACCAGGTTAATCATTTCATAGGATTCCAGGCAGAAGAAATGGGCTCCCAGAATGAGACCGCTCTCCTCATCCACAATGATTTTAAGAAGGCCTGATGGATTTTTCAGTACATGGGCTTTGGGAATCGCTGCCGCTGGCATGGAGGCAGTCAGGACTTTCCGGCCCGATGCCCGGGCTTCCTCTTCCGTCATCCCCACCCTGGCCAGCGGCGGATCCAGAAAGAGGGCGTAAGGAACAGGGCCGCGGTTTTCTGTCGTTCTCTTCAAGTCCCCGTTGAAATTGCTCTTCAGGATGCGGAAATCATCCAGGGAAATATAGGTAAACTGCATGCCTCCCGTCACATCTCCGGCTGCCATGATGTGAGGTTTGGATGTATGAAGGCGGCTGTCTACTTTCACTGCTCCTCGAGGCGTCATTTCCACCCCTGCTTTTTCCAGGACAAGAGAAGATACATTAGGCTGCCGTCCCGTAGCTGCCAGCAGGACATCAGCGTGAAGGATTTCTTCTCCGTTCTTTGTCTTTACATGAATCAAGGCCTCTTCTTTCTCATCTTCCACCCGATGGACGTCTGCTTCTTCCAGAATGCGAATGCCCTGTTTTTCCAGATGTCCTTTCACCGCCGCTGCCATTTCCCTGTCTTCCTTCGGAAGGAAAACAGAGCCCTTCTGGATGACGGTCACCTGGGCACCGAAATTGTTATAATAGGACGCAAATTCCAAACCAATATAGCCGGCTCCTAGAATCACCAGATGACGGGGCAGCTTTTTCTCATCCATCAGGGTCTCGCTGGTGTAGACAAAGGCGCTCCGGTCAAGCCCTTCCACCTTCGGCATGACAGGGGCTGCGCCTGTATTGATGACAATATGCTCTGCCCGGATGATTTCTTCTTTTTCATCAGAGGAAATCAGGATTTCATGGTCATTCACAAAGGACGCCGTGCCGTCATATACGGTCACTCCTGCCTGTACCAGCTTGTCATAATTTTTCCCGCGAAGCATGGCGGTGAGACGATTCTTCTCCTCCACCGCTTCTGCATACCGCTTTTCTTTTTCTTCCCAAGAACCATCCCGTCCATGAGACAGACGGGCGCTGTATTCCAGAGATTTACTGGGTATGCAGGCTACATTGATGCAGGTGCCGCCATACCGTTCTTTTGATTTTTCAATGAGCGCCGTTTTGATGCCCTGGGATGCCAGAAAAGAAGCAAATGTTTTTCCCGCCTTGCCAAATCCGATAATTACGTATTCATAGGCTGTCATAGGTTTCCTCATTTCTTTTAAATAGGTAAATCTATAAATATCTATTTATATTTTACATCAGGAGGAAGAATGATGTCAATTTCAAAATGGGGGCGGACATGCCGGCAGCGTGCAGCGTGAAGGTTCAGAGAGTTGTGAAAGGAAGGTTCTAAAGTTTGACCGGCCTTTGGCCAAAGGGTTCTTATGTTTGACGGACCTTTTGGGCCCGAGGGTAATGGTATCGCCCTTCGGGCAATGAGTATAAAGTCAGCGTTACGGGAATGCCTTTTGTGTCACCAAGGGGCTATTGCGAAGTGCAAAAGCCCCCTTCCTCTGGAAGGGGGTGTCGCCGGAGGCGACGGAGGATAGCAGCCTTTTGAAAAAAGGCCGAGGCCCTAAAAGGGCCTAAGATAGCTCATAATGGCTTGGAGCTATCTTCAAGTGTTCCTCAGGGCTCCGCCCAGCTCCTTCCTGAGGAAGGAGCCTTCCGTTACGGTAATGCCCGCCTGCTACTTAATTCTCGCTATGCATTACGGTGTTAGAGCCCGGCAAATATAGCCATTTTTAGCCCGTCAAATTTAGCCAATT
>ERZ1034920.2259-NODE-2259-length-11126-cov-6.701834_pt1 | contig 11126 bp, 7 predicted proteins | sample MGYA00520688_ERZ1034920 | MGnify/ENA primary metagenome ERZ1034920 (study PRJEB33766, sample SAMN09781785) | gut metagenome | biome: gut microbiome | host: Homo sapiens | place: Madagascar | study: EMG produced TPA metagenomics assembly of the PRJNA485056 data...
GCGCACCCACGACGCATCATGAATCGCACGTGCCGGGTCCGACATCCGCGCGTGATCCATACGCATTCGAAAGGCGATCATGGCGCAGGATTTCATCTCGTTGTTCGTCATAGCCCTGGTGGCGCTGGCCTGCCCCGTCGCGGCGCGCCTCGTGCCGGGCAAGCTCGTCCCCGAGACCGTGTTCCTGCTCATCGGCGGCATGGTGCTCGGACCCCATCTCGTCGGCGTCATCCACCTCACCGAACCCGTCCAGCTGATATCCGAGCTGGGCCTGGCGTTTTTGTTCCTGCTCGCCGGCTACGAGATCAACCCGTCGAACCTCACCGGCTCCCAGGGCAAGCGGGGCATCCTCACCTGGATCGTGTCGATCATCCTCGCGTTCATCGCCGTGCGGCTCTCCCCCGACTTCTCCATCAGCCACATCGACGGCATCGCCGTCGCCATCGCGCTCACCACCACCGCGCTCGGCACGTTGCTTCCCATCCTCGATGAGCGCGGGCTCTCCGGCACGCGCGTCGGTAACGCCATCCTGGCGTACGGCACCTGGGGCGAGCTGTGCCCTGTGCTCGCCATGGCGATCCTGCTCTCGACGCGCAGCACGTGGCAGACCTTCGCGATCCTGGCGGTCTTCATCGCCGTCGCCGTGCTCGCCGCCATCATCCCCGCCAAGATGCATCGTGCGGGCAGCCGCCTGTTCGAGTTCGCCAGCAAAACGCGCCACACCAACTCGCAGACGCTCGTGCGCGCCGTCGTCGTGCTCCTCGTGGGGCTGGTCGCGCTCTCCGCCGTGTTCCAGCTCGACATCGTGCTCGGCGCGTTCGCCGCGGGATTCGTGCTGCGCTACATCGTCCCCGAGGGCGACCACGAGCTTGAACGCAAGCTCGAGGGCATGGCGTACGGCTTCTTCATCCCGTTGTTCTTCATCGTGAGCGGCGCCAAGATCGACGTGATGGCGGTCTTCGAGCAGCCCGCCCTGCTCGTCGCGTTCATCGTGCTCCTGCTCATCGTCAGAGCGCTGCCGATCTTCGTGTCGCTCTCGGCGGGCGAGAAGGCGCGCTCCGAGCTGTGCGTGCACGAGCGCCTCACCGTCTCGCTGTACTGCACGACGGCGCTGCCCATCATCGTCGCCGTCACCACCGTGGCGGTGAACGCAGGCGCCATGACCTCCGGCACCGCGGGCACCCTGGTCGCAGCCGGCGCCGTGACCGTGTTCCTCATGCCCCTGCTCGCATCCGTCATCGACCGCTTCTACGCGCATCGCGAGGGATGCTGCGGCACGCACCGGCATGACGGAGATGACGGAACGGCGGCGAAGCGATGATCGGAACCATAGCCAACACCCTCGCCATCCTCGCGGGCAGCCTCATCGGCGGCACGGTGCGCCGCGGACTCAAGGAGAAGTACCAAAACGTCCTCTACGTTGCGATGGGCCTGGCCGCGACGGGCCTGGGCATCAACGCCGTCGTCCAGAACATGCCGAACAGCCCCTACCCCGTCCTGTTCATCGCGAGCCTCGCCATCGGCAGCGTCGTCGGCACCGCGATCGACCTCGAAGGGCGGTTCAACAGGCTCGTGGAGGGCGGCCAGCGCAAACGCCGGAAGAACGTCGTCGCAGGAACGACGCTCGTTTCGGGCGCGGCCGGAACCTCGTCGGTGGAGACGGCAGGGGCAGCATGCGTTGCCTCCGGCGAGCAGACCACTCCCGCGATGGAAGCCGGCTTCGACGCCCCTGCCGGCAAACCGCCCCTCGCGCGGGGGCTCTCGACCGGCATCATGCTGTTCTGCATCGGCACCCTGTCGATCCTCGGGCCGGTCAACAGCGCGCTGTACGGAGACGAGACGTTCCTGTTCACCAACGCGACGCTCGACTTCGTCACCTCGATGGTGCTCGCCTCGACGTTCGGCTACAGCATGGCGTTCGCCGCGCCCGTGCTGTTCTGCTGGCAGGGCGCGATCTACCTGATCGCCACCTTCGCCGCGCCCTATCTGACCGGCGGCCTTATGACCGAGATCTCGATCGTCGGCGGCTTCCTCATCCTGGCGTCGGGACTGTCCATCCTCAAGATCAAGGAGATCTCCACGATGAACCTGCTGCCTGGCCTGTTCGTCCCACCCGTCTGGTTCGCCCTCATGGAGCTCACCGGCAACCTGGGCGGCTTGCTGTAGCGCTTCGGTCGCCAATCGCCGATCTCCGACCGACTGCCGCGGCGGACGCGCGCATGGCGGCAAACGTAGCACGAAAAAAGCGATGCCCGCCTCGAATACGGCGGGCATCGCATGATTGTCGCGGGTGTCGAACGAAGCCTCGGTTACAGAGCCGCCTCGCGGATGACCTCGACGAGCTTCTCGACGGGCCAGGAGCCCTGGTCGCCCTCGTGGCGATCGCGAACGCTGACGGTGCCCTCCTCGACCTCCTTGTCGCCCAGGACCACCATGTAGGGGATCTTCTGGCTTTGGGCCTTGGCGATCTTCACGCGCATCGGCTCGTTCTGCTCATAGACCTCGACGCGGCCGCCGGCGGCCTTGAGCTTGCGCTCGAGATCGTGCGCCGCCTCGATATGACGGTCGGCGATCGGCAGGATGGCAACCTGCAGCGGAGCCAGCCACAGCGGCAGCGCGCCGGCGTAGTGCTCGATCAGGATGCCGAGGAAACGCTCGATGGAGCCGAAGATGGCGCGATGAAGCATCCACGGACGCTCCTCGGTGTTGTCCTCGGTGCGGTAGGTCAGGCCGAAACGCTCAGGCAGGTTGAAGTCGACCTGCACCGTGGAGCACTGCCACGTGCGGCCGATGGCGTCCTTGACCTTGATGTCGATCTTGGGGCCGTAGAACGCGCCGTCGCCCTCGTTGATGTCGTAGGCGAGGTCGTGGCGCGCGCACGCCTCCTTGAGCGCGTTGGTCGCATGCTCCCACATGTCATCGGTGCCGATGGACTTCTCGGGACGCGTCGAGATCTCGGCGGAGTACTCGAAGCCGAAGGTCTTCATGATATGGTCGACCAGATCCAGGATCGCGACGACCTCGTCCACCACCTGGTCGCGCGTGCAGAACACATGCGCATCGTCCTGCGTGAACCCGCGAGCGCGCAGAAGGCCGTGCACCACGCCGCTCATCTCGTGGCGGTAGACGGTGCCGAACTCGAAGTAGCGCAGCGGCAGGTCGCGGTAGGAGTGGATCTCGTTGCGGTACAGCATCACGTGGCCCGGGCAGTTCATGGGCTTCACGCCGTACTCGGACAGGCGCGGCTCCTCGTCGGTGCCCTCGTTGATGTTGAAGAAATACATGTTCTCTTTGTAGTAGTCGTAGTGGCCCGAGGTCTTCCACACGTCGGCCTTGTAGATGTGCGGGGTGATGACCTCCTCGTAGCCGCGCTCGTACAGGTCGCGGCGCAGCCACTCCTGCAGCAGGCGGATGACGCGCGCGCCACGGGGCAGGTACAGCGGCAGGCCCACGCCGGCGTCCTCGTCCATCATGTAGATGCCCAGCTCGCGGCCCAGCTTGCGATGGTCGCGCTTCTCGGCTTCGGCGAGGTTGTGCAGGTGCTCGTCGAGCTCCTTCTGCTTGAAGAAGGCGGTGCCGTAGACGCGCTGGAGTTGCTCGCGCTCGGCGTCGCCCTTCCAGTAGGCGCCGGCCAGCTTCATGACCTTGAACGCGCCGATCTTGCCCGCGGAGGGCAGATGCGGGCCGCTGCACAGGTCGACGAAGCTGCCGTGGCGGTAGATGCTGATCTCCTCGTCGGCGGGAAGCTCGTCGATGTGCTCGAGTTTGAAGCGCTGGTCGGCGAAGATCTCCTTGGCCTGGTCGCGGGAGACGACCTCGCGGACGAACGGCTCGTCGGCCTTGACGATCGCGGCCATCTTCTCCTCGATGGCGGCGAAATCGTCCGGCGTGAGCGAACGGGACAGCTCGAAGTCGTAGAAGAAGCCGTCCTCGGTCGCCGGGCCGAACGCGATCTGGGCGCCGGGGAACAGCTCCTGGACGGCCTCGGCCATCACATGGGCGCACGAGTGGCGCATGATGCCGAGCGCCTCCGCGGATTTGGAGGTGATGATCTCGACGGTGGCACCGTCATGGACGGGCGCGTTGAGGTCGGCCGGAGCGCCGTCGATCTTGCCGGCGAGCGCGGCCTTCGCCAGGCCCGCGCCGATGGAGGCTGCCACGTCGGCGATCGTGGCGCCCTCGGCGAGTTCCTTGACGGATCCGTCGGGAAGGATGATGTTCATGTCGTTTCCTTTCTTGCGCCGGGCGCGCACAAAGCGCCTGCGCTTATCTGGTGCCGGGCGCGCACAAAGCGCCTGCACTGAGGGATGTTCGCGCCGCCTCCCGCCCTCGGAAGGCAGCCGCATCAGTATGCCACTATCCGCGGGCGCGCGCCATCGCGAACACCGTACCAACACGGGAACGGTGACGAAAACGGATGCGCCGATCGCGTTCCGATGCCACGCCGACAAAGCGCATGGCGAGCGGGCGATGCGCTCTCGCGATCCAAAAATGCCGCATTTTGCATAGATTTCGATCGCGGCGGCGCTCATGGATCCCGCCCATCGCCGCAAGTGTCAACGATAATCCCAGGTCAGCGATTCCTGCGAAGTTCTCAAACTCCGGATGGGATCTGACGACATGCGCAAAACGTCTCGTTTTTGGAGCAGGACGTCGGTTTTGACGCACGGATGCATCCGACGCAAGAAGAAAGCCGCCCGAAGGCGGCTTTCTCAAGTTGCGCATCTGCTCGCATGGCGACGCCGGAACCTGACGCCGTCTTCGGGCGTTCGCCCGGCGCTGCCGGACGCATGCCCGCGCTACTGCTGGGGCTGCTCCGCGTGCTGCTCGGCCTGGGGCGCCTGCTGCGGGCGCGGACGGCGCTGGCGGCGCTGCGCGGGCTGCTGCATCGGCGTCGCGCAGTACGGGCACACGGTCCAGGAAGGATCGAGGGCGCGATGGCACGTCGGGCACATGTTCTTCAGGCGCGAATGGCAGTTCGGGCACAGGATGTAGTCGTCCTCCACCGGATAGCCGCAGTTGGCGCACTCGCCGTACTTCATGAGCTGGCGCTGCTTGAGCGCGATCTCGAGCTCCTGCTCGTCGCGGTCGATCTGCAGCAGCGACGGGCGCAGCAGGCAGTACGCGACCACGCCCAAAAACGGGATGAGCGCGATCAGGCACCACACCCACGACGTGCCGCGCTGGTAGGCATCGCGGGCGACCCACACGATGGACAGCACGTACAGGATGACGAGCACCACCACGACGACGGTGAACGCCGCCTGGAGCTCGGGCGTCCACAGTTGGGACAGCAGCTCGCTCATATCCACCTCTTCTTCTACAGGCTGAAGCGGCCAAGAGCAGCAACAACCACCGGCATTGGCGCAAGGGAGCCTCACGCAACGACAGATTATACCAAAAGTGCGGATTATCGGGTCGAATACCGCCGCACACGCATTTTCTTCGACGACAAGGCGGTATCCCGCGCCCTGCGGCGCATCGCGGCACTATAATGATCGGCTCGTTGTCGAGATAACCGACTGGCACCATATCATGCGATCCGCGGGATCCGATGCACGGATCTCCGTCCGCGTCGCCACGTACCAAGGGAGATGAGTGAAACTGTGAGTTCTGAAGTTCTGCAGATCTTCGCCGAGATGATCACGCTGTTCGTTATCGTCGCCGCCGGATACGCCGGCAAGCGCCTCGGCATGATGAACGAGGATTTCGATGCCAAGCTTTCGAAAGTGATCCTCAACCTTTCGTTGCCCGGGATGATCATCGGCTCAGTCCTCACCGCCGAGGAGCTCCCCTCGCTTCAAGACATCCTGCTCACGCTCGTATTCTCATGCCTGAGTTTCATCCTCGTCATCGCCATCGCCTATGGCATCACCGCCCTCATGCGCATCTCGATAGGACACCGCGGAGTATTCAGGTTCATGCTGTGCTTCGGAAACGTGGGATTCATCGGGTTCCCGGTTCTCTCGGCGATCTACGGATCCGACGCGCTTATCTACGCGACCATCTTCAATCTCCCGTTCAATTTCCTAGTGTTCACCGTGGGCGCCTGGTTCCTCACTCAAGACAGCGAGGACGGCTCCGAGGTCAAGGTGTCGTGGCGAACCTTCGTTTCCCCCGTCATCGTCAGCTGCGTCATCGCGATCGCGCTCGCGCTGACGAACGTCCACAACATCCCCGTCGTCGGCGAGGCGTTCGTTTCCCTAGGATCGCTCACCACGCCTGCCGCTCTGCTTATCATCGGCTCCTCTTTGGCCAATCTTCCGGCAAAGGAACTCATCGGAGGGTTCCGCCTTTGGATGACCTCGGTCTTCCGCCTTATCATCATCCCGCTTGCTGTGTGGGGAGTGTTCCATTTCTTCATCGAGAACCCGTTGCTGCTTGGCGTGATCGTCGTGATTTCAGGCATGCCCGTCGCGACGAACGGCACGATGCTCTGCTATCAATACGGCGGCAATTCGCATGATATGGCGCAGGGAACCTTCGTCACCACCGTCGCCTCGTTGGTGTCCATCCCCCTGCTCGTCATGTTCCTCAGCACGGTGGGCTAGCCGCGCAGCTGCTTGCTCGATAAAAAAGCCGCCTGCTTTCCGAACCTGTCATGCAAGTCCGGAAAGCAGGCGGCCGAGTATCCCTCAGCGTCCGTTCGGATACGGCGCGATGCGGCACATCCTATCCCAGTTCGGCAAGCTGCGCATCGACGCGCTGGAGCTTGTCGGACATCTCGGAAAGCTTGGCCTTGTCCTTCTGAATGATCTCGGGAGCCGCCTTCGAGAGGAATCCGGGATTGGAGAGCTTCTTCTCGAACTTGGCGACATCGGCGGAAAGCTTCTTACGCTCCTTCTGGAGCCGCGCGCGTTCCGCATCGAAATCCACCAAACCGGAAAGCCTGACGAACACCTCGGCGCCTTCCACGACGACTGCGGCGCACTCGGAAGGCTTATCGGCATCCCGTTCGATGGAAAGCGACGACACGCGCGCCATCGATGCTATCTGGGACTCAAGACCGCGCAGCACCTCAACCACGCTCTCCTGGGCGTTGATGACGACATCGAGTTCCTGGCGCGGAGCGATGCCATAGCGTGCGCGCGTCGAACGCACGGCGCCCACCACGGAGCACAAAAGCCCGACGGCACGCTCGGCATCCTCGTCGATCCACTTTTCGAGGCTTTCGGGCTCAGGCCATTTCGCGATCATCAACGCCGGTGCCTCCTCGGCCTCATGCGGCAGATGTTCCCAGATCGCCTCAGTGACAAACGGCATCGCCGGATGCAGAAGCCGCAATGCGGTATCCAGCACGAACACCAGGTTGCGCTGGGACTGCAGACGCGACGTGGGATCGGCATCCTCGCGCAGATCCGCTTTGGTGAACTCGATGTACCAGTCGCAGAACTCGCTCCAGAAAAACGCGTTGAGCTCGCGGGCGACCTCGCCGAACTGGTACGTCTCGATGCCGCGCGTGACCTGCTGGGACAGCTTCGCCAAGCGGCTGAAGATCCACGCGTCGGCCTGGGTGCGCGCCATCGGGGCGCCCGGCTTATAGCCCTCGAGGTTGCCCAGCACGAAGCGGCTCGCGTTCCAGATCTTGGTGACGAACGCGCGCGCCTGCTCGGTGCGGGGGCTGCCGAGGAGCTTGTGCGTCTTCTTGTCGATGTCGGCGTCGAAGCGCACGTCCTGGTTGTTGGTCACCAGCGTCAGCAGGTTGAAGCGCATCGCGTCGGCGCCGTACATGTCGATGAGGTCCATCGGGTCGACGCCGTTGCCCTTGGACTTGGACATGCGCGTGCCGTCCTTGGCCAGGATCGTCGCGTAGATGACCACGTCCTTGAACGGGATCTCCTTGCAGAAATACGTCGACGCCATGATCATGCGCGCCACCCACAGCGCGATGATGTCGCGCGCGGTCACGAGCGCGGTCGTGGGATGGTGCCCCTCCATCAGCTCCGGATGGGTCGGCCAGCCCTGCGTGGCGAACGTCCACAGCTGGCTGGAGAACCAGGTGTCGAGCACGTCCTCGTCCTGGCGCAGCTTGGCGCCGCATTTGGGGCACGTGTCCGCGTCCTCCATGAGCGCGTCGGTCCAGCCGCACTCGTCGCAGTAGAACACCGGGATGCGGTGGCCCCACCACAGCTGGCGGCTGATGCACCAGTCCTTGAGGTTGTCCATCCAGGTGAGGTAGGTCTGGGTCCAGCGCGCGGGATGGAACGTCACCGCGCCGCTCGTGACGGCCTCGGTCGCGGGGCCCTTGAGCGCCTCGACCGCGACGAACCACTGCTCGGACAGCCACGGCTCGAGCGTCGTGTCGCAGCGGTAGCAGTGCATGACGGAATGGTGGTGGTCCTCCACGTGGTCGAGCAGCCCGTGCTCCTCGAACCACGCCACGACCGCCTCGCGGCACTCCTCGCGGCTCATGCCCGTGAACGCGCCGTAGCCCTCGACCACGTGCGCGGTCTCGTCGAAGATGTTGACCTTCTCGAGCCCGTGGCGCTCGCCCATGCCGAAGTCGTTGGGGTCGTGAGCCGGCGTCACCTTGACGAAGCCGGTGCCGAAGCCCGCATCGACGTAGAAGTCGCTGAAGATCGGAATCTCGCGGTCGACGATGGGCAGCTTCACCTTCGCGCCGACGAACTTCTCCTTGTCGTGGTCCTTGGGCGAGACGGCGACACCGGTGTCGCCGAGCATCGTCTCGGGACGCGTGGTCGCCACCACGATGTAGTCGACGCCGTCGACCGGCTCGACGAGCGGGTAGCGCAGATGCCAGAGGTGGCCGTCCTCCTCTTTGTACTCGGCCTCGTCGTCGGCGATCGCGGTGGTGCAGTGCGGGCACCAGTTGACGATGCGCTTGCCGCGGTAGATCAGCCCGTCGTGGTACCAGTCGCAGAACACCTTGCGCACGGCGGTGGCGTAATCGGGATCCATCGTGAAATGCGGGTCGGAGAAGTCGATCGAGCATCCCATGCGCTTGATCTGCTCGACGATGTGGCCGCCGTACTCGCGCGTCCAGTCCCAGCACGCCTCGATGAACTTCTCGCGGCCGATCTCGCGGCGCGAGATGCCCTCGCTCGCGAGCTTCTTGTCCACCTTGGTCTGGGTGGCGATGCCGGCATGGTCGGTGCCCAGCACCCAGCGCGTCGAGACGCCGCGCATGCGGTTCATGCGGATCAGCGTGTCCTGGATGGTGTCGTCGAGCGCATGGCCCATGTGCAGCACGCCGGTGACGTTGGGGGGCGGGATGGTGACGGTGCAGTCGCCGACGCCGGGATTGCGGCGGTAGTACTCCCCCTCCATCCACTTGTCGAGCATGCGCTGCTCGACGGCGGCGGCATCGTAGGTCTTGGGCATGGTTTCCATGGTTGTCGTTTCCCTTTCCAGGTGCTTCGTGGGTGCTTGCGTCTCGGTGGATGCGGCATGCGCCATCGCGCCCAAACGGATGCGGCCCCGTCCATCCGGGGCCGCCGCGGGGCTCTCCCTCCCCTGCTAGGCGCTCTGCTCGTCGGCCGCCTCGGCGGGCGCGTCGGCGCCGAACGCGTCGCGCACGACCGAGCAGCCCTCCGTCTCGACCGGGACGATGTCGGGCTTGGTCTCGCCGGTGACGTCGCTTTCGCGCACCGTCACGGCGGTGGGCCCGTCCACCTCGGGCAGATCGTACATCACGTCCTGCAGCACGCGCTCGCAGATGGAGCGCAGGCCGCGGGCGCCCGTGGCGCGCTCGACCGCCTCGCGGGCGATGGCGGAGAGCGCCTCGGGAGTGAACTCGAGCTTGGAATTCTCGAACTCGAACATCTTGGTGTACTGCTTGACCAGGGCGTTCTTCGGCTCGGTGAGGATGCGGACCAGATCCTCCTCGGACAGCTCGTCAAGCGAGGTGATGACGGGGATGCGGCCCACGAACTCGGGGATCATGCCGTACTTGTTGAGGTCCTCGGGCAGCACCTGCGCCAGAAGCTCCGCCTCGGCGTGCTTCTTGCTCTCGGGCAGCTCGGCGGAGAATCCCAGCCCGCTTTTGCCCACGCGCTGCGCGATGATGTCGGCCAGCCCGACGAACGCGCCGCCCAGGATGAACAGGATGTTGGTGGTGTCGATGTGGATGAGCTCCTGCTGGGGATGCTTGCGCCCGCCCTGAGGCGGAACGCTCGCCTCGGTGCCCTCGACGATCTTGAGCAGCGCCTGCTGGACGCCCTCGCCCGACACGTCGCGCGTGATGGAGAGGTTCTCGGCCTTGCGCGCGATCTTGTCGATCTCGTCCACGTAGATGATGCCGATCTGGGCGCACTCGACGTCGAAGTCGGCGGCCGTGATCAGCTTAAGCAGGATGTTCTCGACGTCCTCGCCCACATAGCCCGCCTCGGTGAGCGTGGTGGCGTCCGCGATGGCGAACGGCACGCGCAGCGTGCGCGCGAGCGTCTGGGCGAGCAGCGTCTTGCCCGAGCCGGTGGGGCCGAGCAGCATGATGTTGCTCTTGGCGAGCTCCACATCGCCGTCGTGCGCGTCGGCGCCCAGGCTGATGCGCTTGTAGTGATTGTAAACGGCGACGGAAAGCGCGCGTTTAGCCTGCTCCTGGCCCACCACGTGCTCCGAGAGCCTCTCGTAGAGCTCGTGAGGGGTCGGCAGCGACCCGAGCACCTCGGCGGGGCTTGCCGCCTCGCCGCCGGCCGCCTCGCCCGCGCGGCGCGCATGGCGCCCGGCGGGCTCGGCCTCGGGCTCGGGCTGCATCGCGGCGACCGGGAGCCCCAGGTCGCGCATCATCGCGTCCGCGCACACCGAGATGCACTCGTCGCAGATGTAGATGCCGTTGGGGCCCGAGATCATCGCGGCGACCTGCCCGGGGCGCTTCCCGCAGAACGCGCAGGTGATGTCGTCTTCGGACTCGAAGCCGTCCATTCTGTCCTTAGCCATCGCTTGCTATTCGCTCTTCTCTTCGGAGGAGCCGGCGCGGGAGGTGGTGATGCGATCCACCAGGCCGTACGCCACCGCTTCCTCGGCGGTCATCCACTTGTCGCGCTCGCAGTCGGCATGCAGCTGCTCGGGCGCCTTGCCGCAGTGCTTGGCCAGGATGCCCTCCAGGCGGTCGCGCGTCTTCTTGATCTCCTCGGCCATGATCTGGATGTCGGTCTGCTGGGTGTGGC
>ERZ1034920.2260-NODE-2260-length-11123-cov-17.648536_pt1 | contig 11123 bp, 7 predicted proteins | sample MGYA00520688_ERZ1034920 | MGnify/ENA primary metagenome ERZ1034920 (study PRJEB33766, sample SAMN09781785) | gut metagenome | biome: gut microbiome | host: Homo sapiens | place: Madagascar | study: EMG produced TPA metagenomics assembly of the PRJNA485056 data...
ACCCCGACCCCGTTTCCGCCGTCAGGCGTCGCCCCAGCCCACTGTTAAAAGGCGCCCTTTTTAAAAGGCGCCTTCTTCTTTTACCATTTACAATTTATCATTTGTCCCATTTACCATTGCCCTGCCTTCGGCAATCTCCCTGCCGCCGCGCAGCCCTCTCCCGCTCCGGTGGCAAAAAAAGGGGGAGTGAGGCCTCCGGCCCCGAAACTTGCCCACCCCCGCACTCGGGGGTGGGGGGACCACGAAGTGGTGGAAGGGGGAGGCCGCCGTAGGCGGCCTGTGCCCGCCTTGCGGGCACAAATTGCTAAAAGCTGACTGCTATCGCTCCTACGCCGCAAGACAATAGCGGCATTTATTATTTACCATTTCCAAAGCATCCTTATGCCTTCTTGAAAGGGTCGTCCTCCGGGTTCCTGTTGTTCAGGATTTCATCCAGTGTCTTCATGGGGCACATGGAGCCGCACATGGTGCAGGTGAATTCATCCTCCGGCTGGCTGCTTTCCCGGTAGCGGCGGGCCTTGGCGGGGTCGATGGCCAGGGGAATCATTTCCTTGAAGTCCACCTTTCTTCTGGCCCAGGACATTTTTTCATCCCACAGGGCAGCCCCCTTCACTCCTTTCGCCAGGTCTGCCGCATGGCAGGCGATTTTGGAAGCCACGATGCCTTCATGCACATCGTCCAGATCCGGGAGACGGAGATGTTCCGCCGGCGTCACGTAGCAGAGGAAATCGGCGCCGCAGGCCGCGGACAGGGTACCTCCGATGGCAGCGGTAATGTGGTCATAGCCCGGTGCCACGTCGGTGACAATGGGCCCCAGCACGTAGAGCGGTGCCCCATGGGTGAGTTTCTTGGCAATTTCCACATTCATGCGGATATCAGACACCGGCATATGGCCCGGTCCTTCCACCATCACCTGCACCCCCGCCTTCCGGGCGCGAACCACCAGTTCGCCCAGATTGATGAGCTCGGAAATCTGGATGGCGTCGGTGGAGTCGTGGCCGCTTCCGCTGCGGCAGCCATCCCCCAGAGACAGGGTGACATCATATTTCTTCAGGAGTTCCAGCAGCCGGTCATACTGCTCATAGAAAGGATTTTCCTTTCCATGCATGTACATCCAGGCAAAAAGAATGGAGCCGCCCCGGGAAACGAGATTTGTGATTCTCTTATTTCTCATAATATGCTTTGCCGTCTCCCGGTTCAGTCCTGCATGAATGGTCATGAAATCCACGCCGTCCTTCGCATGCTGTTCCACCACGGAAAAAAGGTCATCGGCAGTCATATCCTTGAGGCCCTTATGAAGCACGCCTTTCACATCGTACATGGGCACCGTGCCGATGGCAGCAGGACTGTTCTTCACCAGCCACTGCCGGAAAGGCGCCGTCTCCCCGTAGCAGGACAGATCCATAATGGCCTCCGCCTTCATCTCCCAGGCCATCTTCGCCTTCGCCTGCTCCGTTTCATAATTGCACACATCCTCAGAAATCCCCAGATTCACATTCATCTTCGTGCGAAGCCCCTTGCCGATGGCATAGGGATGAAGGGATGTATGATACTTATTGGCAGGAATGACGATGGTGCCCTCCGCAATCCCCTGACGGATAAACTCCGCAGAAACGCCTTCCTCCCGCGCCGCTGTCTCCATTTCCTTCGTAATGATACCCTGCTTGGCCGCTTCCAGCTGTGTCATATGTGCCTCCCATTTCATGCATAATAAAAAGCCCGCCATGGCGGGCTTTGAACAAACAGATTTTCTGCTTCCTTACGTCGGTATAAACCGCATCAAGTTCAAAGGGTCGGATCCATCCTCTCAGTCTTTCGACTCCCCCAGCATGAACTTATTATACCATATGGCGTCTATCTGGAAGCAAAAAGACTCACAGCTTTCATATTTTAAATTCATTGAACTGGTCAAAAAAGTAGTGGAGGAATCATCCGATGAAAACGATTGATTATTACATGCATCTGCCTTACCGACTGGAAATCGTGCCGGATCCGGATGCATAATCACCGGCGATACCTTAAAAAGTGTTGTCGAAAACGCGGAAGACGCCAAAAAGGAATGGCTCACCGCAGCTCTGGATATGGGAGCCCCCATTGCTGAACCAACACCGGCAACGGAGCCGAGAAATCCCCCCTGCCGCTCTATTCAAATGGCCTCAAAGCATAGCACGTAACACAGGCTCCTTCCCCAGGAAGAAGCTGGGCGAAGCCCTGAGGAATACCGAAATCTGATGTCTGACCGTCTAATCCCTCAAACCTCAAATCTCTCTTTCCCAACAAAAAAGCCGGAACCTGAAGTTCCGACTACATCATCATTGGTGCCGAGGACCGGAATCGAACCGGTACGAATCTCACGATTCGAGGGATTTTAAGTCCCTTGCGTCTGCCAGTTCCGCCACCCCGGCAGGTAAACACTATGATGTTCATAATTAATATGGAGGCGGCACCCAGAATCGAACTGGGGATAAAGGTTTTGCAGACCTCTGCCTTACCGCTTGGCTATGCCGCCATATGGAGCGGAAAACGGGACTCGAACCCGCGACCCCAACCTTGGCAAGGTTGTGCTCTACCACTGAGCTACTTCCGCGCTGGCGACCCGGATCAGATTTGAACTGACGATCTCCGCCGTGACAGGGCGGCATGTTAGACCACTACACCACCGGGCCGCACGTAAGTTACTTAATAAGTATACCCATCCTGCCCCTTTTTGTCAAGGGAATGGATGGATTTGTCATTTTATGGTAAAAATGAAAGAAAAAGAGAGGAAATCATAGTATAGGTCACATTTCCCAAAATCTTCTGAAAAAATTTTTTCATTTTTATGAAAAGAAATTGGGTCTCTGCCCCTATGACCCCCATCTGTCTCATGACGAACAGGAAACCTTTCACAAATAGTTTCCTACTGGTATGAATCGCAGAAGCGTCAAGTCGAGTAGGAAACTTTTCACATACAGCTCCCTGTCGGAATGAATTGCAGAAGCATCAAGTCGAGTAGGAAACTTTTCGCATACCGTTTCCTGCCCCTATGACTCATCTCATCATCTGACGTCTGCCCCTTCTACTCCAGCTGCTCCACTGCCCATTCCACTTCCTCCGAAGGAATCCGTTCCTGTTCCAGACGCCAGCCATGGTCGTGCACTTCTTTCCAGGCCATTTTCTCGCTCACCGTCAGTCTGTCAGGGATAACGGCGGTGTTTCCGGTATCTTTGATTTCCTTATCCACGTAGGCAAGAAGGGTGTCTCTATCCATGAGGAAGGAGTGAACATTGGGTAGGATGTGGCGGAGGGAGGATAGGATGTTAAAGCCGTCGGAATCCAGATCTCCCCAGTAGTACACTTCTTTATCTGCCAGCCATTTGGCCTGTCTGGCCAGTTCCAGCACGCCGTAGCCCATGCCGAAGAGGATGAGGCTGCCCCTGCAGTCGGGGAAGGTGTAGCCGTTGACCTTGTTTTCCGTAATGAATATCCGTTTATGAGGCGGGTTGAAACGGGCCACATCGTCGTTGGAGAGGAAGAATTTCCGCACGCCGTAGAAGAGCATGGACGCATCCAGACTTCTGGCACAGATGGAGGGGGTAGGCACGTCTTTGACGAAAAGTTTTTCCTTCATTTCTTCATTGCTGTCCACCTGATTATCCGGAAAAAGGGCATTCCACAGGGTGCGCACCAGGAAGGCATGTCTTTCCAGAAATTTGGTATCCACGCCGGGAATGGAGATTTCCCGAAGGTATCCCTCCTTCTCTTCCTGTTTTTGGAAGAAATCGGCGATATTAAAGAAAAGGGGATAAAATTCTTCGCTGCGGATGCGGGGATAGTAATGGATGAACCAATCTTTCAAAGCGCCGTTTTTCTCATCCACTTCCTTCAAGGAGGAGAGGAATTCTCTTTTCTCCCCGTTCATGCCAAGGAGGGCAAAGGCATCCTCCGGGCGGTCCACGAAGACCCGTACCGGCAGTGTCTGGCGGCCGAAGGTTTTCGTGTTCTTTCCCTTTTCATCAATGCGCCACAGAGGCTTTCCACTGCCGTCTTTCACCGGATGGCGCCAGTAGTCGGACCAGGAAAGGAGGAGGCTCCAGTCCTCTTCCGTTTCCTCCGGCCGTTTCAGTACCATGCGGAAATAGGGCTCTTCCCGCTCTTTGGTCAGGGCCTCGTAGAGGGTGCCCTTCTCTTCCTGTTTTTTCAGTTTTTTCAGAAGCTCTTCGTCATACCGTCTTCTTCTCATGGGCCAGGAATTCCTTTCTGTATTCGCCGATGGTCATATTTCTCAGCTCCGACTGCCTGTTTTCGTTCTGGCTCACGTAGCCCAGATGGGAAATGAAAGGTTCGATGGTGGGAATCTTGGCAAGCGGCGTCACCACCAGAAGCTGCAGTCCCATGCGGCGGAAAAGGGAAAGGCCGAACCTTGCCGATTCGTCGGAGCTCTTCAGGAAGGCTTCGTCGATGACGGTGAACCGGAATGTGGGCAGCCTGCCGCTTCCTGCAATGCCGAAGCTGTACACGAAGCTGGCCGCCAGAATGGTGTAGGCCAGTTTTTCCTTCTGGCCGCCGGATTTGCCGGAGGAATCGGTGTAATGTTCGAATTCTTCTCCCCGGGAGCCATCGGGCTTTCTGATTCTTTCGGAAACGGCAAAGGTGAACCAGTTCCGCACGTCCGTCACCAGGCGGGTCCATTTCCTGTCTTCCTCCGCCTGTCCCGGCCGGCTGGAGCTGAAACGGTCCAGAATTTTTTCGATTTCCAGGAATTTTTCCTCATTATAAAGGTCGTCACTGCCGGAGAGGCTGCTGTCGGTGCATTTCTTCAGCTGCTGACGGAATTTTTTGATTTCCATGTTCAGCGTTTCCACACATTCGATCTCGATATAGTGTCCCTTGTTGTAATCGATATCGTAGAGAGAATGGTTGATTTCCTCGATTTTCTCCCGGATCCGGTCCCGGGCGGTGAAAAGCTTGGACTGGAAAATGGCCATATCCTGGATGGTATTTTCCCGGAGACGCTTCTGGAATTTCGGAAGCAGCCGGGGCAGGTCGTCTTCCTTGATACGGCGGAAGATTTCCTTGTATTCATTGCGGTTGGCCCTGTTCATGTCGGTGGTAAGGTTCGGGTCCGACTCGTTGTGAAGAGTCAGGTACTGCAGGTAGTGGGTCATGCCTTTGGCCATTTCTCCCGATGATTTTCCCTTCTTTTCATCGTTGGCCTCCCGGGCCTTCCGTATCCACCGGTTGTAGTCGGCGTTCTTGTCCTGCATGGATTTCAGGGTGAAAAGGCCCTTCTTGCCGATAATGTCCGTCCGGTGAGCTTCCAGAAAGTCGAAGGCCTTTGTACGGATCTGGTCGGATGCCCTTTCCAGAGTATTTTCATCGGCCCGCTTCTTTTCCTCGTGCATATCCATCAGAGCCTGCAGTTTCCCCTTCTCGCTGCGTAGGCTGCTCATATCGTCCTGATTGTCCTGCCAGTCTGCTTTCAGCTTTTTGATTTCCGCTTCCAGCCGGGAAAGGATATTGTCGTGGCCGGTGAGGCTCTGGATGAGTTTCTTCTGCCGGCGCACCCGGTCTTCGAAGGATTTCCTGTCGATATCCTTGAAATTGTGGATGGTGAGAAGCCTTGCTGCCGCATTTCTCTGTTCATTGTACCGGTCACGTTCTGCCTTCACCTGCCGGATATGCTTTCTTGCTTCTTCCCTGTCTTTGGCCAGCTGGTCCAGTTCTTTGGAAATGAGAACAATCTTTTCCTTGTTCGAAAAGCCCAGCACATAATGACGGCGGTCGTCGATACGATAGCGGTCATCCTTCTTGTGCCATTTCCCCTGGGCCTTGATCTGCCCCTCCGGAGAGAGGGCGAAGGATGCCTTTTTGAAATCGGCAGTGCTTTCTGCGCAGATATGGTCAAAGCGGTGATACAGCTCCCCTGCCAGCCAGGAGGCAAAGGGAGAGTCCTTCTTGATATTCAGCTTCCGGGCAGCCGCTTTGGCAGGAAGGTCCGTCATGCGCACAGGCTGGGTGTATTCTTCCACCCGGTAGTACACAATGCGCTGATGGAGAAAATGGTGCTCCATCCAGCCGATGACCTTTTCGTAGAGGGACTCCGGCACCAGCATGGACACGCCGAATTCCGACAGCAGTCGTTCCAGGGCACCTTCCCATTTCTGCTCCTCCGGCTTCACTTCCATGATTTCACCGGCAAAGGGCATATCGCTTTCCGGCACCACCAGGTCCGAAGCCAGCTGCTTTCGGATGGCTACGAACCTTTCAGGAATATTGGAATCCCGCTTCTTCAAAGATTCCAGTTCCATGCGGTCCTGGCCGATTTTTTCAACGATTTCTCTTTCCTTACTGTCTGCCGCCGATTTCTCTGCATCCAGACGGTCATACTCCTTTTCCAGCTTATCCGCCAGATCCGACAGCTCCTGCCGCCTTTTGATGAATTCATCCAGAGACACGGGCAGCGCAAGGCCCAGGGCATCTGCCAGCACCCTGTATTCTTCCGCCTTCTGGGAAACGATTTTCAGGTCCTTCTCGTAGCCTGCCAGGTCCTTTCTGGCTCCTTCCAGACGGGCGCCGCCGTTTTCCCACATTTCCTTCTTCTTGTTGTCGATTTCATCGGACAGATGGCTGGACTCATCCTGCAGCGTTGCCAGCCGGCTGTCCAGATCCCCCATCTGGCGGCCGCATTTTTCCAGCTCCTCCGACAGGATTTTGATTTCCTCTCTGGCCAGGTAGGGTCCCACACCGTCGGCCATAAGGGAAAGCTCCGACTCCTTTGTCAGACACTCATCATAGCTGTCCGACGCCGCTGCCAGAGGCTCCAGGATTTCCATCTTCTCCCGGTCCCTGACGATGGCATCGTGAATGCTCTTTAAATCATGGAAACGGGACAGAAGGTGCTGGATATTTTCCTCCATGCTGCTCATATCCATTTCCCCCAGCATGTTCCGGCGCACGAAGTCCGTAATGCCGTTCACCTTCTTCATGGACACGGTCTGCTGGAAAAGGTCCAGCGCATTGTCCTGGGTAATGCCGAAGAGGGATTTAAACTTCACCGCATATTCGCCGTAATCATTGAAAATGTGCACATAGGGCAGGCGCTTCAGCTTTTTCTTCAGGTCCCCAATGTTGGTGCCGAAGTTTCCGAAGTCCTGGCGGATGGACATATCCCTTTCCCCCACCACGAAAAAGCGGGTAGGCTTTTCACTGCCCGGGGTGAAATAGAAGACCTGGGCGAGGCTCACATAGTTTTCGCTGATTTCATCGAAAAAGACGCCGAGGATGACGGAGTACTGATTCTTGTCCCGGAGGGCCACCGGCTCCTCCTCCCCCTCCGCATTGCTCCTCTTGGCATAGTAGCCGCGGACGTAGGAGTTGAGGCTTCTTTCCTTGCTGCCGGAATCGGCGGCTTTATTGTAGTTGATTTTCTGCTGTGAAATGAGCAGGGTGAGGATGGCATCTACCAGGGTGGATTTTCCTGAGCCGATTTCACCGGTGAGGAGGGAGGTGTCGCCGCCCAGTTCAAAGGGCCACACCGCCTGGTCGAAGGTACCCCAGTTATAGACCTCCAGCCGCCGGAGCCGGTACCCCGGCCGGGCCATGGAGCTTTCATCAAACAGATTCATCTTCCTTCGCCTCCTCTTCCTTCTTCACGGTCAGTCCGTTTTCTTCCATATATTTATCCAGCTGCCTGTTGAACTCCGACAGCCACTCCGCATCAATGAAACGGCGGAGCACCGGCTGCACTTCATATTCATACTCATTGTCCTTCACCGGCACCAGGATTTTCATTTCCAAAGCCTTGGAAAAACAGCGGTCGATGGAGTTGGTAAACTTGACTTCATCCGATACATCGGGGAAATAGGGCTTCATGCGCCGTACCATTTCCTCTTCACGAATCACCAGGGCCCCTTCGCCGCTTCCGCTGTCGTACTCATTGATTTCATTTCTGAGAAGGGCCAGAAAAAGGCTCATGCGGAAGGTCAGAGGCTGCTTCTTCACCAGATGGGGCAGCACATCATCGTCCCGCTGCTTCAGGAAGGCAAAGCCTCCTTCATCATCAATGACCAGCGACAGGCCGATTTTCTCCATATATTCGTCGATGCGGAACTGCTGGCTCCGGATGGTGTTCCAGATTTCCGCATTGTCTTCCTTCCGCACCACCCCCTGCAGCAGGTTGATAAGCGTCGTGGAAAATAGTATGTCTGCCTTATCCATTCCTGTCCCTCTTTTCAAATACGATACGGTCCATGTCCACATACCGGTTTCGTCCGTCAATGCCCTGGAAGACAATGCGGTCCTTCACCGGCAGGAACCGGTGATGCTCGCTTTTGGCGATTTCCATGTAGGCCAGAAGCTCAAACAGTCCCTTTTCCAGGGGATACATGTCCAGCACATCCTTCAGCGTCACCGTGTCCCAGGTCTCCAGCATTTCATCGATATGATTCTTCAGTACCTTCTTATCCACATACACCTGGTTGAAAATGGCATCCAGACTGCCATGGTGGGTCCCCAGCTCCAGACTGTGGGTCTCAAGCTCCATCTTCGCCGGCGGCATGCGGGGCACCCGCTCCAGCGGCAGGGAAACGCTAGGCGAAAGCTCGCTCACTTCCATGAAATCCTTCGCCTTTGGCTCCGAGCCCTTTATGGAAAGGGCCTTCTTTTCGATTTCCTTGATCTGGAAATAAATATTCTTCTTTTCCTGCAGATTGTTCTCATTCACATACCAACTGATCTGCTCCGACAGCTTGGCAATGGTCTGCTGCACATCTTCTGCGCCGTCCACCCAGGCCTGCTTGATATGGAGGGCATCGTAGCGGTCCATATCCTTCGACAGGGCGGAAAGCTTTAAAATCTTCCTCATGGTCTCATCGAAATCCCGCTGCTGGGAAAAGGCCATAAGATAGTCGAAGAAGGCGGCAAAACTCTTCCCCTGCTCCGACTCCTCGATCACTTCCCGGTCCGCAATGAACTGCTCCAGGAGAGCCCCCTTGCCATGCTCCCATTCGTTCACCTCATCCCGGAACTGGGTATAAATCTGCTGGAACTTATCCTTTACCTCCCGGAAATCGGACAGAATGCCGCCGGCAATATCCATGGCCTCCATGAACCGTTCCTTGATCTGCACATCGTCCAGCACTTCCACCCGGCCGCCTGCCTTCAGATCCCGGATTTTCCTGTTCAGCTCGTTTCTCTGCTTTTCCAGATACTTCAGCCTTTCCTCACGGTCCGGATTGGCCTGATGCTCGATTTCATGAAGCAAATGGAAAAACGTATGAAGGCGGGACTCGGTGCCGATAAAGGACCGGCTCTTCAGACTGGCCAGCCACTCCACCGCCTTCTGCCCTGCGGTGGTCAGATCATAGAAGGTCTGCCGGTTCTGGTAAAACCGCCGAAGCCAGCGGTGATCCTCATCGGACCACCGGCGAAGATACAGCTTTGCCTCATCGGCAAGGTCATCATCATCGGGAATGGCCTCGCCGGCAAGACTGTGCTTCTCCGAAAGAAAAGAGCGCATATCCAGCACCAGCCTGGCCTCGCTCAGATTGCGCACGTTGTTTTCAATAAATTCACGATAAAAAAAAGAACAACAGAAAGCTGCATCATCAGAAGCCAGAAGCTTCCACGATGGACTGTTTGTTCTTAAAACTGCCAGGGAGTCCAGGTCCATAAAGCTGTCATTTGCCATGGACATCCTCCTTATTTAAAAATTCGACAAAAAAGAGCCAGGCTGCACCTTACCGCCCTTTGGCACCACGAAGAAATCCTCATCAAAGATGCCTTTGGCTATTTTCCTCAAAATGCCGTAATTCCCCTTGATGACATGAAGCTTCCTTCCCAGAAGCTCCACCAGCGGCTCAATATACGCCTTCACCGGCGCCGTATCATAGCAGCCCGTATCTATAATATAGAAATCATGCACCGGAGCGTACAATTTTTTAAGATACTCATGGGCCTCGTCCCTGCCCATCTTCTTCTCCAGCTTTGCCATATCAAGGGAAGATTCTTGGGTAAACTTCATCCAGCTCTCCGTCATGAATACGCCATATATATCCCGCTTCAGATTATCCAGCGAATCATCGGACAAAAGAATGTCCAGACAGTCCCGGGTCTTTGGATACACCAGAGGCGCCGAAGACGCAGTAATGCCGATATTTCCGCCGCCGCATCCCGTAGTGCACACCACGATACGGTCTATATTGTAGAAATGGTCGATCTTATCCTGCACATAATGATGAAGAGCCTTGGGATCCCGATGAAGACCGGGCGGCATGAAATACACCACACTCTCCGACGAAGCCTCCTTCAAAGCTGCCTTCAGCTCCCCCTCCAGCGTAGGGCAGGCCAAAATCACCGTCTGATTGCCCATGATACATTACCTCATCATATAAAGAACAGCCGCCCACATAAGAACCGTAGCAGCTGCCCCAAGAAATACAATCATACCCCTGCCGCTTCCGCTGTCCGCACCAGCCACTTTCCTGCCAAACCGGGACTTCGTCCCGTCCAGAAAAAGAAGCCCGCCGAAAGCTGCTATCTGGGCATACAGGAAATAAGAAAGCAAGCCATCCGGCACTCCTGAAACAGTCACCAGAATACAGGGAAGAAGAATCAGGCACATAAAAAGCACCCGAAGCCCCCGGTACCACAAAGGATACCGCCGCTCCGGCCCCTTTCCCTTCACTGCCTGATAACTCCAGATAGTCATCAGAAACCCGATGGCCAGCAGGATAAAATTCAGCTCATCCATAAAAATCGCCCATCCGGACAAAAACAAAACTGCTGCCTTTATTGTGGCATAAGAGAAGAGATTTGTAAATCGCTGAGGGAGAAATTTTTAGAGAAAAATTCTCCAAAAATTCACGAAATGTAGAAATGGTAAATGATAAATGAAAGTAGTGCCTTTTAGCAGGGCAGTATTAGCAGGGCAGCATTTAGCAATTGTGCCCGCCTTGCGGGCACCGGCCGCCTACGGCGGCCTCCCCCTTCCACCACTAACGTGGTCCCCCCACCCCCGAGTGCGGGGGTGGGCAAGTTTATGGAGGAAAAGGAAACCACGCCACTACGCCTCTTGCCCACCCCTGGCAAGGGGTGGGTGGCGAGCGCAGCGAGCCGGAAGGGGTCGGCAGAGGGGGGGAAGG
>ERZ1034920.2264-NODE-2264-length-11107-cov-14.282483_pt1 | contig 11107 bp, 8 predicted proteins | sample MGYA00520688_ERZ1034920 | MGnify/ENA primary metagenome ERZ1034920 (study PRJEB33766, sample SAMN09781785) | gut metagenome | biome: gut microbiome | host: Homo sapiens | place: Madagascar | study: EMG produced TPA metagenomics assembly of the PRJNA485056 data...
AGGATCCGATTGGGCTGAAGGGGGGATGGAATTTTTATCAGTATCCGTTGAATCCAGTTACGAATACAGATCCTCTGGGGTTAGAAGTTTTTCCTAGACCATTCCCCTTGCCAATTCCATGGCCCAAAAGCCCTGCACAGCAGCAAGCAGATGATAATGCTGCAAAAGCATTGACAAAATGGTGGAACGATACAGCATCACAAAGAATATTTGACTCTCTAATATTGAATAATCCGGGACTAGCATTAGATATAACAATGATAGCTTCTCGTGGAAATGTTGCAGACACAGGGATAACTGATCGTGTCAATGACATAATAAATGACAGATTCTGGAGTGATGGGAAAAAACCCGACAGATGTGACGTACTTCAGGAACTAATTGATTGTGGTGATATTAGTGCTAAAGATGCAAAAAGCACACAGAAAGCCTGGAATTGTCGTCACTCCAGACAGTCAAACGATAAAAAAAGATAGCCCTTGTGGAGGTTCCTGCAATGTCAAATACATACCAGAAAAGAAAGGCAAGTAAAGAGTATGGTTTATATAATCAATGTAAGAAACTAAATGATGATGAATTATTTCGCTTACTTGATGATCACAATTCCTTGAAAAGGATTTCATCTGCCAGAGTATTACAGTTAAGAGGTGGGCAAGACGCTGTTAGATTGGCAATTGAGTTCTGCTCTGATAAAAATTATATCCGTAGAGATATCGGAGCATTTATACTCGGGCAAATAAAAATTTGCAAAAAATGCGAAGATAATGTTTTTAATATTTTGAACAATATGGCATTGAATGATAAGAGCGCTTGCGTTCGAGCTACGGCAATCGAGTCAACGGCTCAGCGATGCAAGAAAAACCCAATTTATTCACCTAAAATAGTAGAACAATCTCAAATTACTGCTTTTGATAAATCGACTAATGTCAGACGTGCTACAGCATTTGCTATTTCTGTTATCAATGATAAAGCAACAATTCCACTATTGATTAATCTGTTAAAAGATCCAAATGGAGATGTCAGAAACTGGGCCGCATTTGCAATAAATATCAATAAATATGATAATAGTGATATTAGGGATTGTTTTGTGGAGATGCTTCAGGATAAAAATGAGGAAGTCCGTATTGAAGCAATAATCGGACTTTCCTACAGAAAAGATAAAAGGGTTTTATCTGTTTTATGCGATGAGTTAAAAAAAAATACTGTTTATGATGATATCATTGAAGCTGCGGGTGAATTAGGTGATAAAACGCTACTTCCTGTTTTAGATACTATGTTGTACAAGTTTGATGACAATGAAATTATAACTTCCGCTATTGATAAGCTGAAGCGTTCATAGCGTGAGTTGCCTATGCACAGTGGGGGATTCCCGCCGGCACGGTGCAGATGCTCGACCGGCTGGAAAGTGAAATCCTGGCTGACCGGGTGAGTGAGGAAAGCCGCCGCTGGCTGGCATCGTGCGGCCTGACCGTGGAGCAGATGCAAAACCAGATGGACCCGGTGTACACGCCGGCGCGAAAAATCCACCTGTACCACTGCGACCATCGCGGCCTGCCGCTGGCCCTTATCAGCAAGGAAGGGGCAACAGAATGGTGCGCAGAATACGATGAATGGGGCAACCTGCTGAATGAAGAGAACCCGCATCAGCTGCAGCAGCTTATCCGCCTGCCGGGGCAGCAGTATGATGAGGAGTCCGGCCTGTATTACAACCGCCACCGCTATTATGACCCGCTGCAGGGGAGGTATATCACTCAGGATCCGATTGGGCTGAAGGGGGGATGGAATTTTTATCAGTATCCGTTGAATCCGGTCATAAATGTAGATCCGCAAGGTTTGGTTGATATAAATTTATACCCCGAAAGTGATCTTATCCATTCTGTAGCTGATGAGATTAATATCCCAGGCGTTTTCACAATCGGGGGGCATGGTACCCCCACATCTATTGAATCCGCAACGCGCAGTATCATGACAGCTAAAGATCTAGCATATCTAATTAAATTTGATGGGAATTATAAAGATGGGATGACAGTTTGGTTATTTTCTTGTAATACAGGTAAAGGACAAAATTCATTTGCTAGCCAATTAGCTAAAGAGTTACATACAAATGTAATAGGACCTGACACGCTATGGACGTGGTGGGGGCGAGGAACTAATGGTAAGTTAAAAATGGATACAGTGCTAACAGCACCAACGAACCTTAATTCAAATAAGGATCTAATGGCTATAACAACAAAAGACCTTGGTAATTGGATAACATATGGGCCATCTGGGCACCCCATTTCTAATATGCAAGGTACGCCAGAAAAACCCAGTGATATAAGATAGGTTGTAGATGTATGAAAGCATGCTTGTTACTATTTTTTTATTTTTCTCTTATTGGTCAATTGCATGGTGCTGATGTGAAAATAAAAGAAAACGAAAGTGTGATGGGATCTACAGCAATGACCTATGATTTAAGTGAAGAAAAGCTGATGAAACTGAAGTATAAATCACAACATGGTGATTCAGAGGCATCATTTCGACTATATCAATATTACTGCTTTACTAAAAATAATATTGATAAACAATTGCGATTCTTGGAAAGATCAGCATCTCAGGGGAATGTTACAGCGCAGTTTAATTATGGGGTCTTTTTATCAGATACAAATCCAACATTATCAGAATATTATAATTTGAATAGAGCTATTTATTGGATGGAATTCGCTGTAAATAACGGTAATATTGATGCAAAGAGCAAACTTCAAGAGCTCAAAAAGCTAAAGCGAATGGATAGAAGGAAGAATAAGGAGAATCCGTAAAAGCAATAGTTCATCAGACTGCCGCAGCAGTAGTATGATGATGAATCAGGGCTGTACTATAACTATTATCGGTAACATTAACCGCAGCAGGGGCGGTATAACACTCAGGCTCCGATTGGGCTGGAAGGTAGGTGGAATTTTTATCAGTATCCGTTGAACCCGATTTCTGGAATCGATCCCCTTGGGATTAGCCACCTGTTTATACAGCATAACTTTAGGTATGCTTTCGTGTGTTTCAGATATACCATGTGATGATAATTTTTATGATGTGCTTAGTATTCCAGTCGCTTCTGGTAATAATATGCAATGTAAAAATAATCCCCGTTGTACACATTTATAAATAGATGGCCAATACCTCAAGGCCTATGGAGTTGGAATGTTAATGACCCGGGAGCAAGCAATAGAAAACCTGACGGCATACGATTAGTACCGTCAGTTAATACAGGAACTTATAATCGCAATGGATTTTCAATACATAGTTGTTTAAACGCTTTTGGTCCGTCTTTAGGACCTCGATTCTGTTCCGAGGGTTGTATAACTGGTTTATCTAATGACATGCAAAAATTAAATGAGTTAATATTTTCAGAGCCAGATAGCACATTAACAGTTACGGACTAAAAAATATGGCAAGGTTATTAACAATTGTATTTTTTTCTCTATTTCTGCGAGTGCAGTTACTGCAAGACAATTTCAGAGAGAGTTAGATTTGGCAGACAAAGCAATATTATGGGCACTAATATCAGCCAGTACTAAAGAGGGACGAAAAGCGTGTTCACTAAGCTATTTTGCCTGTAAGGCCGCAGAGGCTGAACTCGGACTGGCATATATGGCTGCGAATGATAACAAGGAATTTCTCACATCCTTATCTAATATAATGAGGTACAAAATAGATGCTGGACTTTCCGAATCCTATACATGCTATTTATTAAGTAAGGGAAAGATCATAAGACCATATCTGAAAAATCTAAATCCACTCCAACTTGCCGCTGATTGCATTGAAACAGTAAATAAAATAAAAGATAAGAATAAAAAAATCATTGATATAAATTCAGTTAATATTTGTTGTGATGATAAAAATATAAAATTGAGAGTTAATAGTACTATTATGGCCATTGATGATTCTATAAAGTGCATCGATGAATGATAACTTAATTTTATTTAAAAATATATTAATAACTCACTCTCCAGGAGTTTTTTTAACTTAGTTTTATAATGAATACGATAATTAAAAGTGAAGAAGAAAATAGTTGTATACATATATTCCATGACCCTACATTGTGATCTATAGATTAAATATTTTTTAAATGTGACTGTCATCCTTCAGATAATAAAGCCATCATCGCAATAGATGGAAAAGCACTCCTGCTCTTTTTTGATTAGAGCCGTCGCAGGAGGAACAACTCATATCATCATTGCGATCTCGACGATGTATAGTCTCATCCTGCGGCAGAACAAGACGGATAAAAAATCCAATGAGAGCACACTCATCCAGAACTTATTAACATAATGAATATTAAAGAAAAATCATCGCAGCTAATGAAGTAATATGCAAAAATAATTAGTCCTTACAAGGAGCAAAGTTCCATAATCTCCCCCCTCCCCCTCAATGATCCAAATAAAGATAATGCATCCAGCTGGTCATTCTTAGCAGCACTTTCCGCATCACCGAAACATGGCTGAAATGGTCGGAGTAAACCGCCACCTGGGCGTAGATGCCGTCGGGTAAGGCATCGATATCATCGTTAGGGTCCAGTTCAATGGTTCCCAGCACACCGTCCGTGCCGGGCACGACCGTTAATGATTGCAATACCCCCTGCGCCTGATAAGAACCGCCTGGCACGACAGGTAAAATACTGGTCAGTTTGCCGTGGAACACCTGCCCAGGTAGCGCGTTAAACACCACTTCTGCATCATCACCAGGTTTCAGACGTAACAGCGAGTTTTGCCGAAATTGGGCGACAATTTGCCGTTTTTGCTCGGGGATGAAAACCATCACCGGACGCAACGGCAAGGCAGCTGCGTATGTGCCTGGGCGGATCAGTACCTGAGTGACGTAGCCATTGCTTGGTGCGCGAATGACAGTCTGCTCAAGATTATATTTTGCTTCAGTAAGTTGCGCTCTTAAGCTCACAATCTGCGATTGCTCGCCGTTAACCATACTGTCGAGCTGGCTCTGGATCTGCGCCTGCTCCGCCACCGAGCCTTTCACCAGCGCATCCTGCGCGAGGAAATTTTGCCGCGCATCGTCGATGTCACGTTCCGAGAACGGATTCACCGCCGCCTGGCTGCCTTTCAGATAACGTTGATAATTTTTAAACAGACGGTCGCGCTCCGCTGAAACCTGGGTGGTGTTGGCCTGCGCTTCTGTGAGCTGCGCGCGCAGAGTCTTTATATTATGCGTCGCCGTCATCAGGTCAGCCTGAAGCCTGTCAACTCGCGCCTGGTAACGAACCGGGTCGAGCTTAAAAAGCACCTCGCCCTTTTGAATAAGCTGATTATTCTTGTCAGTGACTTCAGTAACAATTCCCGTCACCTGTGGCGTGATGGGGATCGCTATCACTGCCTTTTGCGCGGTAAAAGTGTAAGGGTGGTTGTAGTTCATCAACAAAATCAAACCACTCACCAGAAACACGCCACCCAGCGCCGCCGTCGCCAGCGTCCACTGATTCACCGGAATACGAAAGATTTTAAAGACCGCCCACGCCAGCGCCACGTAAGTTAAAACAATCAATAGATCCATAATTAGATCTCCGGGAACGTGGAATAGTCAGTCTTTTTCTCGGCGGCGAGTTGATGCTCCAGCCGGGAAATTCGGTCAGAAAGTGCGGCGATTTCCGGGTCAGTCGCTTTCTCCTGCGACGCAACATGTGACTGCATACCCCAGCCACGCTCCGGTTGATAGAGCGTCGCCCAGATCCACAGAAACGGCCAGATAACATGCAGAGTAAACAGGCTCACCCAGCCCGCCGTATGAATAGCGTCGGCATGGGGATGGTTGCGCTTTTTGGCAATCAGATAAGGGATGTCATGTATCGCGATGATTCCATAAAAAATCACCAGAAAGACGAAGATCAGCACTCCCAACGCGAAATAGTTTAGAAACATATCTGCCTCGGATTCACGTTTATCAGTGTTGTTTTTGGGCTGGCAGCCAGAAGGGAGTCAGGCTGATATTTTGACAATAATCCGGGTTCGCGATTCTCGCCATAACACCAAAGAATAATTTTTAGAGGTGATGAGTTGCTTAGTTACATAACGATTGTATGACGAAGGCATAACATGCTGTAGATCACATCAGGTGAACGCCGTAAGAAAATATCTTGTGATTCAGATCACAAAGATTCAACAAACCATCAAAACAAAAATGTGACACTACTCACATTTAAATGCCATTTTTAGCGAAAATCGCCGCCTTGTTGCTTTTTTACACAAGCGTTTTGTGATGAACGTCACGTCAATTACCTCTCTACCCCCTATATTTATGTGATTGATATCACACAAAAGGCCGTCGACTGGACAGTTAACCGATTCAGTGCCAGATTTCGCAGTATCTACAAGGTCCGGCTACCTCTGCCGCCACATTAACAAAAAACCTCGGGCTTCCAGCCTGCGCGACAGCAAACATAAGAAGGGGTGTTTTTATGTCATCCGATATTAAGATCAAAGTGCAAAGCTTTGGTCGTTTCCTCAGCAACATGGTGATGCCAAATATCGGCGCGTTTATCGCGTGGGGTATCATCACCGCGTTATTTATTCCAACAGGGTGGTTACCGAACGAGACGCTGGCGAAGCTGGTCGGGCCGATGATCACTTATCTCCTGCCGCTGCTGATCGGTTATACCGGTGGTAAGCTGGTAGGCGGCGAACGTGGCGGCGTAGTCGGTGCCATCACCACCATGGGCGTTATCGTCGGCGCAGACATGCCGATGTTCCTCGGTTCTATGATTGCAGGTCCGCTGGGCGGCTGGTGCATTAAGCACTTCGACCGCTGGGTAGACGGTAAGATCAAATCCGGTTTTGAGATGCTGGTGAATAACTTCTCCGCAGGCATCATCGGGATGATCCTCGCTATTCTGGCATTCCTCGGCATTGGCCCGATTGTTGAAGCCCTGTCCAAAATGCTGGCTGCGGGCGTTAACTTCATGGTTGTCCATGACATGCTGCCGCTGGCGTCTATCTTTGTTGAACCGGCGAAAATCCTGTTCCTCAACAACGCCATTAACCACGGTATCTTCTCGCCGCTGGGTATTCAGCAGTCCCATGAACTGGGTAAATCAATCTTCTTCCTGATTGAAGCTAACCCAGGTCCAGGTATGGGCGTGCTGCTGGCGTACATGTTCTTTGGTCGTGGTAGCGCTAAACAGTCTGCGGGCGGTGCGGCAATCATCCACTTCCTGGGGGGTATCCACGAAATCTACTTCCCGTATGTGCTGATGAATCCGCGTCTGATCCTCGCAGTCATCCTCGGCGGTATGACTGGCGTGTTCACGCTGACTATCCTGGGCGGTGGTCTGGTTTCTCCGGCATCTCCGGGTTCTATCCTTGCTGTACTGGCGATGACACCAAAAGGTGCTTACTTCGCTAACATCGCGGGTGTGTGTGCGGCGATGGCTGTCTCCTTCGTTGTCTCTGCTATTTTGCTGAAAACCAGCAAAGTGAAAGAAGAAGATGATATTGAAGCAGCAACTCGTCGTATGCAGGACATGAAAGCTGAGTCTAAAGGCGCATCTCCGCTGTCTGCTGGCGATGTGACTAACGACCTGAGCCACGTACGTAAAATCATCGTTGCCTGTGACGCCGGTATGGGTTCCAGTGCGATGGGCGCAGGCGTTCTGCGTAAGAAAATTCAGGATGCAGGTCTGTCGCAGATTTCTGTTACTAACAGCGCGATCAACAACCTGCCGCCAGATGTGGACCTCGTCATCACTCACCGTGACCTGACCGAACGCGCTATGCGCCAGGTTCCGCAGGCACAGCATATTTCGCTGACCAACTTCCTCGACAGCGGCCTGTACACCAGCCTGACCGAACGTCTGGTTGCTGCCCAACGCCACACGGCAAACGAAGAGAAAGTAAAAGACAGCCTGAAAGACAGCTTTGACGATTCCAGTGCTAACCTGTTCAAGCTAGGCGCGGAGAACATCTTCCTCGGTCGCAAAGCGGCAACCAAAGAAGAAGCGATTCGTTTTGCTGGCGAGCAGCTGGTGAAAGGCGGTTACGTTGAGCCGGAATACGTTCAGGCGATGCTGGATCGTGAAAAACTGACCCCGACTTATCTGGGTGAGTCTATCGCGGTGCCACACGGTACGGTTGAAGCGAAAGATCGCGTACTGAAAACGGGCGTCGTGTTCTGCCAGTACCCGGAAGGCGTGCGCTTCGGTGAAGAAGAAGATGACATTGCCCGTCTGGTGATTGGTATTGCTGCCCGTAACAACGAGCACATTCAGGTTATCACCAGCCTGACCAATGCACTGGATGATGAGTCCGTCATCGAGCGTCTGGCACACACCACCAGCGTGGATGAAGTGCTGGAACTGCTGGCAGGTCGTAAGTAATCCAATCCCACCCTCTCCACATGGAGAAGGTGGGGTTAATTGCCTGATGCGCTACGCTTATCAGGCCTACAGGATGCATCACAATTTGTTGAATTTGCACGTTCTTGTAGGCCGGATAAGGCGCTTACGCCGCATCCGGCGCTGCCCCTCTCCTCACGGAGAGGGTTTGGGTGAGGGAAAAGCCTCACCCCAGCCCTCTCGGGTAAAAACATTGATGAAGGTTAATACTATGAAAGCATTACATTTTGGCGCAGGTAATATCGGTCGTGGCTTTATCGGTAAACTGCTGGCAGACGCGGGTATCCAACTGACGTTTGCCGATGTCAATCAGGTGGTACTTGATGCCCTGAATGCCCGTCATAGCTATCAGGTACATGTGGTTGGTGAAACCGAGCAGGTAGATACCGTTTCCGGCGTCAATGCTGTCAGCAGCATTGGTGATGATGTCGTTGATCTGATTGCTCAGGTTGATTTAGTCACTACCGCCGTTGGCCCGGTTGTGCTGGAACGTATTGCTCCGGCAATCGCCAAAGGGCTGGTGAAACGTAAAGAACAAGGTAATGAATCCCCGCTGAACATCATCGCCTGTGAAAACATGGTACGCGGTACCACGCAGCTGAAAGGCCATGTGATGAACGCCCTGCCGGAAGACGCCAAAGCGTGGGTAGAAGAACACGTTGGCTTTGTCGATTCCGCCGTTGACCGCATCGTACCGCCTTCGGCTTCGGCAACTAACGATCCGCTGGAAGTGACGGTAGAAACTTTCAGCGAATGGATTGTCGATAAAACGCAGTTCAAAGGCGCACTGCCGAACATCCCAGGCATGGAGTTAACCGACAACCTGATGGCATTTGTCGAACGTAAACTCTTCACCCTGAACACGGGTCATGCTATAACCGCGTACCTCGGAAAACTGGCCGGTCATCAGACCATTCGTGACGCGATTCTCGACGAGAAAATCCGCGCGGTGGTAAAAGGTGCGATGGAAGAAAGTGGTGCAGTATTGATCAAGCGCTACGGCTTTGACGCTGACAAGCATGCGGCGTACATCCAGAAAATCCTCGGTCGTTTTGAGAACCCGTATCTGAAAGATGATGTAGAGCGCGTAGGCCGTCAGCCGCTGCGTAAACTGAGTGCTGGCGACCGTCTGATCAAGCCACTGCTCGGTACGCTGGAATATGGTCTGCCACATAAAAACCTGATTGAAGGTATTGCCGCTGCAATGCACTTCCGCAGTGAAGATGATCCGCAGGCTCAGGAACTGGCAGCACTGATCGCTGACAAAGGTCCGCAGGCGGCGCTGGCACAGATTTCCGGTCTTGATGCCAACAGCGAGGTTGTATCCGAGGCGGTAACCGCTTATAAAGCAATGCAATAATGGTGGACCAGGCGCAGGACACCCTGCGCCCGAATAACAGATTGTCAGATATGCAGGCAACAATGGAACAAACCCAGGCCTTTGAAAACCGTGTGCTTGAGCGTCTGAATGCTGGCAAAACCGTGCGAAGCTTTCTGATCACCGCCGTCGAGCTCCTGACCGAGGCGGTAAATCTTCTGGTGCTTCAGGTATTCCGCAAAGACGATTACGCGGTGAAGTATGCTGTAGAACCGTTACTCGACGGCGATGGTCCGCTGGGCGATCTTTCTGTGCGTTTAAAACTCATTTACGGGTTGGGCGTCATTAACCGCCAGGAATACGAAGATGCGGAACTGCTGATGGCATTGCGTGAAGAGCTAAATCACGACGGCAACGAGTACGCCTTTACCGACGACGAAATCCTTGGACCCTTTGGTGAACTGCACTGCGTGGCGGCGTTACCACCGCCGCCACAGTTTGAACCAGCAGACTCCAGTTTGTATGCAATGCAAATTCAGCGCTATCAACAGGCTGTGCGATCAACAATGGTCCTTTCACTGACTGAGCTGATTTCCAAAATCAGCTTAAAAAAAGCCTTTCAAAAGTAAGCAACGTCTGCTTACTGCCCCTCTACCTGCTTCGGCCGATAAAGCCGACGATAATACTCCAGACGTTGTAGATATAACGGCACGCTTTCATCGGGTATTCCGGACGGAATCGCGTTACGGGGAGGAAGTTTTTTCAGATACTCCCGGAACGCCTGGCTTGATGCCATGAAATCTACGGCTTTATCGATAAGAAGCGGAACGTTTTCACCTAATTTGCCCATGATGATATCTCCGTATTACCCCGCGCCGGGAATGCGCGGCCGCCAATTTTAGTTTAGGTTCCCGGTAAAGATGACATTAAGGAAAACGTGCTGAATCCTCAATAATCATCCGCTGCTGTTTATTATCTTTTTTCTATAGATTTCTTAATTAATCAACGAATTGCGTAGTTTTTGAGCATGTTAATGATTACGTTACAGAACTATTACAATGTCATTAGTTGTGAACAAAGCACCTGGTCGCGCATACTAGGGGCTATAAATTTATCTTTATCAGAAGCCATCACATGAAAGAAGTCGAAAAAAACGAAATCAAACGTCTCAGCGATCGCCTGGACGCCATCCGCCACCAGCAGGCCGATCTGTCGCTGGTTGAAGCCGCAGACAAATATGCCGAGCTGGAAAAAGAGAAAGCCACGCTGGAAGCAGAAATTGCTCGCCTGCGTGAAGTTCATAGCCAAAAACTGAGTAAAGAAGCACAGAAGCTGATGAAGATGCCATTCCAGCGCGCAATTACCAAAAAAGAGCAGGCTGATATGGGCAAGCTGAAGAAAAGTGTTCGCGGACTGGT
>ERZ1034920.2265-NODE-2265-length-11103-cov-7.887853_pt1 | contig 11103 bp, 10 predicted proteins | sample MGYA00520688_ERZ1034920 | MGnify/ENA primary metagenome ERZ1034920 (study PRJEB33766, sample SAMN09781785) | gut metagenome | biome: gut microbiome | host: Homo sapiens | place: Madagascar | study: EMG produced TPA metagenomics assembly of the PRJNA485056 data...
ATATAGAATAAGTAATTTTCTTATCCCATTTATATTTTCTGTAAAATTTTTCATATTTAATACAATTATCTTGAACAAATTGCAAAGCTTCTATAGAAGCTCTATTTCTGTCAGCAAGACGCTTTTCTGAATCAACATTTACAGTTGATAAAGGATTATCATAGTAATAATATGTAACATTAGGAACAGTTACGAAATCTTTCATATAGAATAGAACTTTGTGGCTGAAAATGATATCTTCGTACAAAATTTCTTCTTGAAATTTCAAATCAATCTTTTCTAATTTTTTCCTATTATAAATTTTATTCCATATATAGCAATTCTCCGGAATTTCTGCTAATTTATATTTTTTATTAGTCTTTTTTGCAATCTTTTTTTCATCATATTTTATATAAAATTTGTTCTCTGCATTATCATGAACACGTAAAATATTCCCTGCTGCAATATCAGCTTTATACTCAATAGCAGCATCATACAATTTTTCATAAAAATCCTCGCCTATCCAATCATCGCTATCAACAAAACCTATAAACTCTCCTTTTGCAACAGATAAACCTTTATTTCTAGCAACAGATTGACCTGAATTTTTCTGGTCTATAATTATAAATCTTTTATCTTTTTCTGAATATTTTTGTAATATATTCAGAGAACCGTCAGTTGAGCCGTCATTTATACATATTATCTCAATATCTTTTAAAGTTTGTTTAATTACACTATTTAAACATTTCTCCAAATATTTTTCTGCATTATAAACTGGAATTATTATAGACACTTTACACATTTACACTCTCCTCACTTTTTGTCCAATTTTTATCAAATTAAAAAGATAATATTTTTTCGTCATTTTATATTGATATATGCGCAAAATTTTTATACCACAGAAAAATATATCTTCTTTAAACTCATAGTTATTTGAATTCTTTAACTTATATCTTTCACAAATTTCATTTAAAAATTCATGTGCAACATATTTATCAAACCTTGCCTTATCAGAATCAATTTTGATAAGCGAACCGGAATGTTTCCAATAATGATAATAAGTATTTGGAACTACAGCCAAGATTTTCGATTTTTCAATAATTTGTGGAGTGAAAATTACATCTTCATACAAAACACCGGCTTTAAATTCAACACTTTTTATCAATTCAGTTCTATATAATTTATTCCAAGAATAACAATGTTCAGGCACACCTGCCAAATTCATTTTTCTTAGCGTTTGACAAGTTAAAACAGTATCTTTGTAAGACAACAATATCTTTTGTTTTTTCTCATTTTCTCTGATAATTCCGGCACAAACAATATCTGCACTAGTTTTTTCTGCTGTATTATAGAGTTTTTCAAAGAAATTTTTATCTACAAAATCATCAGAATCCACTAGACCAATATATTTTGCAGAAGCATTTTTAATTCCACAATTTCTTGCACTTGAAATCCCTCTATTTTCTTGAGTTATAATTTTTATTCTTGAATATTGATTAGCATAGCTTTCCAAAATTTCTAAAGAGTCATCAGTAGAGCCATCATTAACACAAATTATTTCTATATCACTTAATGTCTGACAAATCAGACTATCCAAACAGCGATTCAAAAATTGAGCACTATTGTAAACAGGTACAATAATTGACACTTTATAATCCATACTATTACATCTCTTCCTTTAATAACACTTTTAAAAACGAATCTTTATAAGGATTTCTATGTAAATTTTTATACGTTAATTTATGAACCGGTGACATTAACTTTATGTTTTCAAAAAGTTTTGTATCAAATTTTTCAAACAAAGCTTCCTGCAACAACAAAACATTTTCCAAATAATAAATTGGCATATTCATAAATTCTTCTCGGCATTTTTCATCCTTGATTACAGCCAATGCAAAGAATTTATCTATCATTAAATAATCTACAGGTTTTTGTTCATTTTTCCAAAACTCTAAAATCAATTGCAAAATGGCATTAATCAATCTACTACCAGACTTTGCATGAATAAAATATGGAGATTCTATAGAAATAACTTTATTCAAGAAATTGCTAATAATCGCAAACTGTTCTACACTTTTTATATTATGCAGACATTCACTATCAAAAGACCTAAACATAAAAATTTCAGAATTTCTGATATCATCTGGCATTCTATCAGTTAACATTATTGTAGAATCAACCCAAGTACCACCATACTTTGCAAGAAGAATCAAGCGAACTATATCAGAATAATTAGCGTGACACATTCTGCCTTTTTGATATAATCGCTCAATGTAATCTGGTATTTCGACATAATCTACCAAATTATCCGAATTCAACATAATAACATCCTGCTCATGAAATTTCTTGACACTTTCTGTACATTTTTTCACAATTGCAGGCATATTATCTTCACCCTGAAACCATAATTGCCAAATTTTATTTGTATATAGATTGGAAGACTCGATTAGTTTTAAATCATCAAAAACATATGAATACTTTTCTAAATATTTGATAACATTTGAAAAATTCGTCTTCTTTTTTGTATTCAATAGAATGCCATTTATTAATGCAAAATACTTATAATTAATACTCTCAAATTTATGGAAAAATCTCATTTACGCCAACATCCCCCTAATCCCACTCATTCCAAAAATCTCTATCATGCTCAATTTTACAAATGGTGAATTTGTTGAATAGGCGATAAACATCGTGCAAGCCATCATAATATATACTTAGAAGCGGCACCACTAGGACTTCTAAGCTATATATATATATATCATGTTCCATACAACCTTCCTGTTGACTCAAATATTTTCAGTATACATATTATAATAAGCACTTGCATATTATAATATACACATATAATACCACAAAAATCTACATACGCACAACAAATTGTGCGTATGTTACAAATAAGTTTCATAAACTACTCAAGTTTAATAGCTCGGCGCAAAATGTAACACTAAAATTCTCTTGGGTTTACGCCTTTGCGCCAGTTTGATTCAATTTGTTCCAAAGAAATTCCTTTTGTTTCCGGCACGAAAAAGTAAACGAAAATTATACACAAGATTGACACGATTCCAAACATCCAGAATGTCCACGCACCGCCAATTCTATGCAAAAGCACAGGGAAACTTCCGACTACAAAGAAATTAAATGCAAAGTTCGAAACAGTACAAACGCTCATCGCAACTCCTCGAATCTTCAGCGGAAAAACTTCTGACACTAAAATCCATCCAATTGGTCCAAGGCTCATCGCAAAACAAATAATATAAGTTACCAAGCTACCTACTGCAACCCATTTTAAGCTTGAACCGAGTACTCCTGCCAAAGCAAAAGAAGTTCCGAGAGCAAACAAGCTCAGCATTACTCCGGTTAAGCCAAAATAAAGGAGAGGTTTTCTACCCAATTTATCAGTGAAATACACTGCAACAATCGTCATGATGAAATTCACAATACCAACACCTGTCGTTGCATATATTGCCGTAATATTACTATCAAAACCGGCAGTCTTAAATATAGTCGGTGCGTAATAAATAATCGTATTAATGCCTGTACAAATTTGCGCAAACATAATTCCTATGCCAACAACAAACGGCATCAACATCCATTTTTTAAAACAGAATTTTTTCTCTTGATTGTCGTTACGCAGAGTATCTTTAATTTCTGCAACTTCCTTTTTTACATCAATATCCGGTTCAATTTTAGCAAAAACTTTTTCAGCTTCTTCTTCTCTTCCTTTGGACACAAGCCAACGTGGAGTATCATTCATAAAACACATTCCAATGAACAAAATTACCCCAGGGAGAACACCGGCAAATAGCATCCATCTCCAATTGTAAACAGCGTGAGCAAAAATTGCGTTTATAAAATAAGAAAATAAAATACCTGCCGTTATCGCCCATTGATACAAAGAAACAAGTGTTCCACGCAATTGTTTTGGAGAAATCTCAGATAAATACAATGGCACAATAAAATTAACAATACCAACTGCGAAGCCGACAAAGATTCTGGAGATTATAAGAATATAAACATTTGGTGCAAAAGCGCAAAGAATTGAACCAAGAATAAAAATTACAGCCGTTGCCATAATAATCTTTTTACGCCCAAAAACATCCGCCAAAATTCCATTCGTCGCAGCACCAACAACTGCACCAATTAATACAGAGCTTACCAAAAATCCTTGCAATGTATCAGGTAATAACCAAGTATCATTTATAAACAACAACGCACCCGAAATTACACCCGTATCATAACCTGATAACAAGCCGCCCAAAGACGCTACAATTGCAACAACATAAAGCCAAATGTACTTCATATAAATTCCTCATTGCACACATAATTTGTAATAAACTCTATATCATTATTATAACATATTTTGTAAATTACGCATGTGACAAAACAATAATAAGGGAACCCTCCCTCGTTAGGGAGGTCGCAGCTGTTAGCGAAGCTGTGCTGAGCTTTACAGATGCGGGTGGGTTGCTGTAAATACATTATAGATGATTCCCTACGGGTAAGCCCCCACCCTTCCCTCTCTGTCACTAACGTGACATCTCTCCCGCTCAATGGATGTTGCGGGCGAGAATTAAGTTTTAGAAAAATCTGTACCTCCCCCAAGGAGAGGGAACAAGAAATGCGCTATTCAATGGCAATCCATACTTAACACAGAGAAAAGTTTTTTGATAAAAAATCGCGACCGACTTAAATAAGTCGGTCGCGATTTTTAATGTATTCATTTCTTAAAACTAAGAAATTCTACCCGGAACAACAACTCCACCTTTCAAATTCTTTTTGTAGAATTCAACGTGTGGTTGAAGTACGCTATCAAGAACTTCCGGAAGTTGTTTGTTTTGCATAACAGCTTCAACGATTTCTTGGTAACAAGTTGCAAATGCTCTCAATTGAGTTACAGCACCGGCAGCTTCCGGAGTTAAACCAAGTTTAGAAGTTTCAACATATTCTTTGAAGAATGCACCTGTTGATTCATAAGACTTAGTCAAAGCACCGATATAAGCTTCTGCATTTTCAGAACAAACACCTTTATCTACAGGAACTGTTAGAGCAAAAACTAATTTGTTTGCAGGATTAAAGTGCGCTTCCGCAGAGTGGTGCATTGCATCAGGAACTTTAGCAATCTGTTTAAGAGTATCTTTTACAGATTCATTTTGCATTTGAGCATGCCAGTAAACTGTGTTTTCAAACATTGAACCCATATATTGGTGAACAGAAGCAGAAATACCGTTAAGTTTAGCATCAGCCCAGAAAATACCTTCTTTTAATGCGTCATTCAATTCTAAATCTTCAGACAATGACAATGAAGAAATTTCTTGAGCTGACATTAACATAGATTTCATATCCTCTTTGCTCATGCCTGCAAATGCAAGTGTAAATAAAGCGTGATCATCAAAAGCAGAGAATCTTCCGCCAACATCATCATGGATGAACAAATCGCCCAACCAGCCATTTTCGTTAGAAGTTCTTCTTAATTCGCTCTTTTCTGCATTCTTATCAGTTACAGCGATAAAGTGTTTGGCAGTTGATTTTTTAGCTTCTTCTACTGATTGACCTTGAGCAATATAAGCATCTTCTACCATTTTTTGAATTCTTAAGAAACCATCTTTTGTTTCAAAAGTAGAACCTGATTTAGAAGCGATTAGATAGTTTGATGATAGAACATCATTACCTAATTTTTCTAAAAATCTTGCAAAACTGATTGAATCAACATCTGAATAGAAATAAATTTTATCAGAATTGATATTCAAACCATTAATACCCAACATATGTTCAACAGTGTGTTTAGAACCGCCAATACCCATTACACTAAGTTTTTCAACACCTGTTTGAGATTTTAATTTTGAAGCCAAAGCATAGATATCATCTAATCTCTTAGCTTGTTCTTGTGGTAAGTTTACCCAATTTAAGAATTTGCCTTCTTTGTATGCACGAGAAGCAAATTCTTTAACAAATTCAGATGTTTTAGAAGAATATTTTGAAAAATCTACACCTGAAAAAGTTGTTTTTAATGATGAAATTTTTGTTAACATAATTAACTCTCCTTTTTGTACCTACTTTGCACTAATAGTTAACTATATGATAGCATAAAAGAATTATTATCATTTATTTTTTTAAGTTTTTCTTGTAGAATGAGAAAAAGCAAACCCTTAAACTATAAGTGTGGGGAAAGCGTAAGTGTCCCCGCAAAAATACGTGAAAATAAGAATAGAGGAATTTATGGAATACATTAATTTAATCATCACACATTTAGTAAGTTTTATTGAACATATAGTTACTGCAATGGGGCCATTCGGCATAAGCTTATTAATGGCAATCGAATCTTGTAACATTCCGCTTCCGAGTGAAGCTATCTTACCTTTTGCAGGTTATATCGTAAGCAAAGGAGAAATGAATTTCCACTTAGCAGCTTGGGCTGGAGCTTTCGGCTGTGTTCTGGGTTCAATTCCATCATATTATTTAGGCTTCTTTGGCGGACGTAAGTTTGTTGAAAAATATGGAAAATATTTCTTAATCTCACATAAAGATTTGGATGAAGCTGATAAATGGGTTGATAAGTATGGAGATTGGGCATTTTTCGTTTGCAGAATGTTACCTGTCGTAAGAACATTTATCTCACTTCCTGCCGGAATTCTAAGAGCAAGAAAAAGAATATTTTTCACCCTTACTTTTCTGGGTTCACTGGTTTGGAGCTATGTATTGGTTTATGTCGGTGTAAAAATGGGACAAAACATGGAAGCATTCAAGCACATTTGGCACAAATTCGATATTCTTATCGTTGTTGTGTTTGGCATTCTAGGTGTACTTTATATCTACAAACACGTTAAACATTTGAAGGAATCCTAGTGCTACGCACGTAGACAAAAAGATGGGAACCCCTCGCCCCTTGAGGGAGAGGGTAAAAAAATCAAGTTGAGCTATGCGAAACTTAGATTTTTGGGTGAGGGGTAAAATAAATTGTAATAAGAAGGCGGCTGCATCGCAGCCGCCTTCTTATTTTATACAACTTTCCATTTCCAAATTATAAAATGGTTTTAGAACCCCAGACCATCAATCCACTTTTTAACCTCAACTTCGTTAGCAGAATCTTCATATGAAGTATACCCTTCTAATACATCTGCTGCCGGTGCTAATTTTTTAATATCAGAATAAGTGTTAGAAGCTCCACCGCCACCATGAGTACAGAATGGAACAATAGTCTTACCTGCAAAATCGTTTTCTTTCAAAAATGTTTTTAAAGGCCCTGCCATTGTGTACCACCAAACCAGAGTGCCGACAAAAATTGTATCATACGCAGTCAAGTCAGCATTTTCATTGATTTCAGGATAAATATTTTGTTCTTTTTCTTGCTTACCAACTTGAACAAGAGAATTGTAATCATTTGGATAAGCTTTTGTTGGAACAATTTCAAAAACATCACCACCAAGTTGCGCATGAATAAGCTCTGCCACTTTCTTTGTATTACCGGAATGTGAATAATACGCAACTAAGATTTTCTTTTCAGCCATAAAACACCTCGTTTCAAAAAAATAAAAACACTATTTACATATTCATTTTACAACCTGATACCAACTCTCAGTCAAGCCCCGATTGCATCATCCCTAGCCATATATCCAAATTTCATCCATATTTCGAGAAGTTTTGCAAAGATTTTATTCTTGTTATCATATATAAAAAGGAAGTTGCAAAAATGTTTTTCAATACCGTATATCAATCACCCGTTGGTGAAATTACACTTGCTTGTAATGAACAAGAAAAACTAGTCGGAGCGTGGCTTAAAGGACAAAAATATTTTGGTGGAACAATTGGTTCAGAATTTACTGCAAACGATAATCTTGAAATATTTAGACTGACTAAAGATTGGCTTAATAGATACTTTAAAGGAGATAAGCCTGAAATTTCAGAGATTCCACTAGCACCAATTGGTAATACTTTTAGACAACGAATTTGGCAAATACTTTGCGAAATCCCGTATGGAGAAGTATGGACTTATGGAAAAATCACTCAAATTATTGCCCAAGAAAGAGGCAAAACAATGTCCGCTCAAGCAGTGGGTGGAGCCGTCGGGCATAATCCAATATCTATAATAATTCCTTGCCATAGAGTTGTAGGCACAAACGGCAATCTGACAGGTTATGCAGGTGGAATACAAACAAAAATTGCACTTCTTACGCTAGAAGGGGTCAATATGAAAAAATTGTTTATCCCTAAAAAATAAATTTTATGTCTTGTTCTACAAAAACTTTGTACATTGTCAATTAGCACTTGGTTTGAGATTTTTGGACTGCAAGTATGATAATGAAACTCATAAAAACTCCTAAAAACACTGTAAATATTTAATATTTCTTAATATTATTAAGTAAACTCCCAATATTGTTACAATTGGCGCAAACGTAGTAGTAGTAGTAGTAAATTGTGCCTTTGTGAAAATTGTTAAGCAATTTTCTAATAATTAATTTCTTTAAATATACGTACGGAATATTAAAGAAAAGGAGTATAATATGGCAATGCAAACTGAAACCAAGTTGATAGCTACCGAAAAAATGAGCGTGAAAGTGATTAGAGAAAATGGTAATACTGCACAAAAATATGCTGTTGGTATTTTTGATGCTGACGATAATGGCATACTTGAAGGTCGCGAAGTAAGTCTTTTTAACAACTGTCAATTTTCATATGACAAAAAGAGCGGACAATTAAGGATTTATGATAATCAAATTAGAAAAAATGGGCAAGGAGGTCAAATTGTTATTAATCCATATACACACGAACATGGAGTAGATAAATATTTAAATGAAGGGTGTGAAACTGGGTATTATTCTGATAATGTTAAAAAAGGAAATATGGAATCTTATGGCAACTATAAATATGAACAAGATTCATTTGGTAATAAACATTTTTACAAGTATGGCAGTAACCGTAGTCCTTACACATTGAGCAGTTTTGATAAAATAGAAGTAACTCCAGATTATCAGACAGGACATGATAAAATAAGTACAAAAGGAATTTCTGAACCTTTTGTACATAGACTTAGCAAAGGAATAAAAAAAGGAATAGAAAAATTTGCTAAATATTGCTATGAGCATTCAAGAGAATATGAAATTCAACAAATGAAAGATAGAAACAATGCTATGTATTACTAAATAGTTTGTAACAAGTAGGTTGGGCTTTAACCCAACGATTAATTAATATACCTGTAATTTAACATACAGAACAAGATTAAATTAACTATGAGATGGAGGTATAAAGATTAAAAAATAATTAACAATCATCATATTTTTAACGATACATAATATAATTATCATGAGGTTATTTAATTGCAGGAATAATTTAATAATAAGATGGATGATATTGAGATTGAAAGAATCAATGAATATAATTTAAAAACTATTGAGTTACAAAGACAACTCTTACAAGAAAATGAACGATATAATTCAACCGTATGCTCAATAGGTTATGTTTCTATGATAGCAATATTATGTTATACATATAATGATATTGAAGAAAATGCTCTTATATGGATTCTTATTTTATTTGGGTTATCTGTGTTTGTTTTTGTTATATTCGAGATTATTAAAATTTTTAGATATAACAGAATCGCCGAAAAACAACTTCTTAATTATGATAAATATATAAAGGGCGGCATAAAAAAACATAGTGAATTGATTGAGGAAAATAATAAGTCCGCATATAATACTTGGTCCTGGTTTATAAAATATGGAAATATTTTCTTTTTAGTTGCTGCTTTTTGTGGAGTATCAGCGGGATTTATTATGTTTGCCCAGTTGTTTCTACTATTAAGATATTAAAACAAAAGAATATTATTTATGAGTAACATTAACATTATTCAACAGAAAATCAAAGAATTAAGTGGTGGGGAATTTCAGACACTTTTTGATAGATACTTATACAAAAAATATCAATTAGATAAAATATGTCCTCTTGGTGCTGAAGATGGAACAAATAAGCCAACAAAAGGAATACCTGATTCATATGTAATCATGCCAAATGGGAAATATATTTACATAATGTATGGTACTGTAAAAAGTAATCCTTATAAAAAAATAGAAAAAGATATCAAAGATTGCATTAATTCAATAGATAAAAATAAAATAGAAAAAATTATATGTGCTTATTCTTCTACAAATATTACTCCTAAACAACAAGAGGAACTAAAGAATATAGTAAATGAAATACCCTTAGAAATAATTAACTTAGGAATGATTTCTCATGATTTATTAGAACATTATCCTTCACTTTGTTATGAAGAACTTGGGATTTCAATAGATAGTCATCAGATTTTTTCTATTGACGATTTCATTGAATTTTCTAATAAAAAGTCTGCTTCGTCACCGTTAGATACCGAATTTATATTCAGAGAAAATGAAGTCGCTGAACTAAAAAAATCCATTACAACATCATTTGCTACAATTGTGATAGGAGCTCCCGGAGTTGGTAAAACTAAATTAGTATTAGAAACCTGTAAATTATTTAATGAAAAAGAGTATAAAACATACTGTATTAAGTCAAACGGAGCTTCTATTGAAGCCGATTTACATGCTAACTTTGATGAACCCGGCAACTATATTTTATTTTTAGATGATATAAATGAAATTAGAGAAATTGAATACATCTTAAGCTTTATAAATATACAAAAACAAGATACCAACATAAAAATAGTCGCTACAGTTCGTGATTATGCAAAAAATAAAATTATAACCACTTTATCAGAATATAATGAGCCTTCAATAATTCGTTTAGAAAAATTTTCTAACGAGCAAATTAGACAATTTCTACAAAAAAATTATGGTATTAACAATTCAAAATACATAGAACAAATTTGTAAAATATCTCAAGGTAATATGCGGTTAGCTGTAATGGCAGCACACAAAGCAATAAATGAAGGTTTTAATTCTATAATAAACACAGAACAGCTGTTTCAATCTTATTATGGCGGTATTTTAACAAGTTTAAATTCATCAAAAGATGCGTGCTGTATCCTATTTATTATAGGATTTCTGGGAACTGCACCTTATAAATTAAACGAAATTACACAAGTGTTATTAAATAATTTCGATATCGATAAAAAAACATTTACAGAAATATGTGATTATTTATATTCATTAGAAA
>ERZ1034920.2267-NODE-2267-length-11095-cov-18.962862_pt1 | contig 11095 bp, 9 predicted proteins | sample MGYA00520688_ERZ1034920 | MGnify/ENA primary metagenome ERZ1034920 (study PRJEB33766, sample SAMN09781785) | gut metagenome | biome: gut microbiome | host: Homo sapiens | place: Madagascar | study: EMG produced TPA metagenomics assembly of the PRJNA485056 data...
AACTTCGCGGGGCCGCCGCTCTCGCGGCGACAGGTATGATGATACCATGGATGGGAGTTTGTGTCAACAGGGTTTTTGAATTTTTTTGCTTTGGTGTCACTTACGGCACTATGCTGTATTTCCAAAGTTTGACGGGGCTTCGCCCCGAAGGTTCTTAAGGTTCTGAAGTTTGACAGCGCCTCCGGCACTGAGGGTTGTGGTATTGCCGCCGGAGGCGGCAATGAGTATATGTTTAAAACCATACAACCGGGCTTCGCCCGTGGAAAACAAGCCAACCGCCCTGACGGGCGATGGAAATGCACTCCTTCTGCCGCAGGGCGGAATATAGTCATCGCCGCTCACAGCAGACTCTATCTCTCTTCCCCTTCTCTCCTGTATAATAATGACAGCTTTGGTTTCATATATTATATAAGGAGGTTCTCTATGCCCTACGTCAATATCAAGATTACGAAGGAAGGAAATGTTACGCCGGAGCAGAAGGCGCAGCTTATCAGCGGCGTGACCGGTCTTCTGGCTGATGTGCTTCACAAGAATCCTGCCACCACGGTGGTGGTAATTGATGAGGTTCCGCTGGAGAACTGGGGACTGGGCGGGGACCCCATTCTGGTGGCGAGGGAGAAAAGGAAAAAATAAAAAGGCCCCAGGGGCCTTGTATGAACAGGAAAGAGTATTCGCCGGCGGTCATGGGCAGAACAGGGAAGGCGGGGTCTCACCCTTCTACCCTTCCCTGATTTCCCATTGCGTCATGTTTCTATCCGCGAAATGACCATAGGGCGAAGAGGCGGGAAGTCTGATTTCTGTCCTCTGATTGTCTGACTTCTATTGTCTATCTTCTAATTTCTGCCATCTATCCCGTCCACCATATCCAGGAGGCGGGAGAGGACTTCTTCCTCTCTGCCCCGGTTTTCCAGTATCCGGTCTGCTGCTTTTCTATAAAGGGTGATTCTTTCTTTATAGAGGGCAAATACCTTTTCCGGCCCTTCCTTCAGGAGGGGCCTTTTTTCTACTTCCACGTCGCCTGCAATGTCTTCCGCTTTCCGGTCGATGAAGATGATGAGGCCCGTTTTGTGAAGTCTTTCCACATTGATTTCCCGCTTGACCACACCGCCGCCGGTGGCTATGATGAGTCCCTCTTTCCCGGCCAGGTCGCGGATGGTTCTTTCTTCCGCATCCCGGAAGGCTTTTTCGCTTTCTGCAAAGAAGCTCTTGATTGTCCGCTGTTCCTTTGCCTCCAGGTAGAGGTCCGCATCCACGAAGGGACGGGAGAGTCTTTCTGCCAGCGCCTTTCCGAAGGTGGTTTTGCCTGAGCCCGGCATGCCGATGAGGACGATGTTTTTCATTGGGTCATTTCCTCCACGATTTCATCTATTACTTTTCCGGGAATGTCCCTTCCCATCCAGATTTCCTCTGCCGCCATGGCCTGCATGACCAGCATGTACATGCCGTTGATTCGTCTGCCTCTGGCATCATGGAGGAGCTTCGTTTCCGCCGGATTGTAGATAATATCCACCACTTTGGGAAAAGCGGCGGCGATGTCCGAGGGGAGAGGGGATACGCCGGTTTTGGGATACATGCCTACGGGGGTGGCGTTCACCAGAAGGTATCTTTCCCCTTTTCCCTGCAGACTGTCATAGCTCTCGATTTTTACATTTCTTTTTTCTGCAAAGGAAAGGAAATCTTCATCCACCCTGTCCGGATGGCGGCTGATGACATGAATAGCGCCGGCCTTCCGGTCGAAGAGGCACTGGATGATGGCCCGGGACGCGCCGCCGTGGCCCAGCACCACCGCGTCTTTTCCTTCCATGCGGCAGTCGATGCGGTCAAGGGTGCGGGAAAATCCCATGTAGTCCGTATTGAAGCCCAGGAGCCTGCCCTTTTTGCAGGCGATGGTGTTCACGGCGCCGATGGTGGCTGCCTCCTTCGACAGTCCGTCCAGGAAGGGAATGACATCCACCTTGTAGGGAATGGTCACGTTCAGCCCGTCATAGGAAGCAAGAAGGGACGGCAGGTCCTTTTGCAATGTATCTTTCGGGATTTCGATGAGTTTGTAGGTGGATGAAATCCCCATCTTTTGAAATAGTTTTTCGTGAATCACAGGAGACAGGCTGTGTCCCAGCACTTCTCCCAAAAGGCCCAGTTTCATGGTTGGCTCCTTTCTATATGATGGGCGGCATTGCCCAAAGGGCCGCTGGGCGGCCCAGGTTCAGAGGATTCAGAGGGTTCAGAAGGTTCAAAAGAAAAAAAATGGGGGGCAGCTTCGCCGCAGGTTATGCAGAAGGGTTGTGTCCGCTCCGCCCAGGGGAGGACAGCCGCCTTCAGCGGCTGAGGCTTGTGAACCGCCCGACAGGGCGACGATTTTTATAGTCAGCGTTACGTGCTGAGGGTAGAGGCAGCAGCGGCTCGCAATTAGCAGTTAGCTGAGTTCGGCATGATACATTAAATTTATAAGCAAGAATAGCATTACGGCGATTGGCCGTCTAACGGCGGCCACCCCCTATCCGCCTACGGCGGACTTCCCCCTGTTCAGGGGGCAGAATAGGCCGTTCTACACTTACCATTAGAGGCATGGGATACGATAATGAGTGTCCTGCCCCCTGAGCGGCAGCGATGCACAGCGAACACATTTTGCGCTATGCGAGCTGGATTCGTAGGGGGCAAAGCGACACGCAAAATCCAGTGAGCCGTTTCCCCCTTTAGGAACACAACCCTTGTATACAACCTGCCGCGCCAGCGGCGCCCCTTTTCCCCTATCTGGAATACATCCCAGCGCCGCTATGTCTCCTTCCCTTACGCCTTACAGGCGGGATAGTTCCCCAGAATTTTGAAATAGGTGCACATGGACTTTAATCCCCGAAGGGTCTGGGCGTTGGAGGGATCTTCCAGGCGGCCCATGACATCGATGTGGAAGAAGTATTCGAAGGGTCTTCCTTCCATGGGGCGGGATTCCAGGTGGGTCATGTTCATGCCGCCGTAGAAGAAGTAGCCCAGCACGTGGTAGAGGGCGCCCGGTTCGTGGCGTACGGAGATGACCAGGGTGATTTTGTCCGCTTCCGGCTTGATTTCCATTTTCGGCCCGATGATGAAGAAGCGGGTGTAGTTGCTGGCGTTGAAGAAGATATTTTCCGCCAGCACGGTGAGGCCGTAGAGGCGGGCGGCGGTGCGGCTGGCCACGGCGGCCTGGTTCTTCTTTCCGTCCTGGGCCACTTTTTCAGCGCTCCTGGAGGTGGAGAAATAGGGCTTCAGCGTCCAGTCCCGGTGCTTGTTGAAGAAGGGGCGGCACTGGGCAAAGCCCTGGGGATGGGAGAAGACGGTGTCAATGTCTTCCAGCTTCGCTCCCGGCAGTCCCAAGAGGTTGTGCTCGATTTTCACAATCTGCTCTCCCACCACGGCACAGCCGTAGCGCTGGATGAGGTCGTACACTTCGGTGATGCCGCCGGTGGAGGAGTTTTCGATGGGCACCACGCCGTAGTCGATGTCCCCTTCCTGCACCGCTTTCACCACATCTTCAAAGAGAGGAAAATAGGATTCCTCTCTTTTTCTATTTCCAAACTGCTGCTCCATGGCTTCATAGGTATAGGAACCCTTGGCGCCGTAGCAGCCTACCCGAATCGCTTTATCCGACATGGGAATTCCTCCTGTCCGTAAGAATCAAATCCAGAATCACCAGGGCTGCCGCGTTTTCGATGACCGGAATGGCCCTTGGAATGATGCAGGGGTCGTGACGGCCGCCAATGGAAAGGTCCGTATCTTCCTTTGTTGAAATATTGATGGTCCGCTGCCGCTTGCCGATGGAGGCGGTGGGCTTCACCGCCAGGGTGAAGAGAAGGGGACTGCCGCTGGAAATACCGCCCAGCACGCCGCCGTTGTGGTTGGTGAGGGCCACGGGTTTCCCCTCTTCATAATGGAGGCTGTCATTGGCTTCAGAGCCATAGAGGGAGGCAAAGCCGAAGCCTTCTCCAAATTCGATGGCCTTCACCGCCGGCACGGAAAACATGATGTGGGCCATTTCACTTTCCAGGGAATCAAAGAAGGGGTCCCCCAGTCCCACCGGAAGGCCTTGGGCCATGCATTCCACCACGCCGCCTACGGAATCCCCTTCCTTCTGGGCGGAAAGGATGGCGTCTTCCATGGCCTTTCCCGCCGCTTCATCCACCACGGGAAGCTTCATGGTATCCAGCCTGTCAAACAAAGCCTTCTCCTCGCCTAATGGATGGAAGGGCCTGTCCTTGATGCCGTGAATCTCCAGGGCATGGGCGCCGATGAAAATGCCCTCCTTCTCCAGTACCTGCCGGGCAATGGCGCCGGCAAAGGTGAGGGGCGCTGTAATGCGGCCGGAAAAATGGCCGCCGCCTCTGTAATCGTTGAAGCCGCCATATTTCACAAAGCCCGTATAATCCGCATGCCCCGGACGCATGTGGTCCTTTAAAATGTCATAATCTTTGGAATGCTGGTTTCCATTCCTGATTTCCATGGCCATGGGAGTGCCGGTGGTGTGGTCATTGAAATAACCCGAAAGGATTTCGAAGCTGTCCTTCTCCTTCCGCGGCGTGGCCAGGTTCGAACTCCCCGGCGCCCGGCGGGCCATCTCCCGCCTCACCGCCTCGAAGTCAAAGGAAATCCCCGCAGGGAGGCCGTCAATCACGGCGCCGATGGCGGTGCCGTGGGATTCGCCAAAGATAGTGACTTTCAGTGTTTCTCCAAATGTATTGCTCATGGTGTTCTCCTGTAATAATTAGTGGGCTGGTGGTGATTTAAGGAAAAGGTTCTTAGGTTTGACCGGCCCCATGGGCCGGAGGGTTCTTAAGTTTGACGGGCCTGTGGCCCGAGGGTTGTGGATTGCCCTTCGGGCAATCATTTTATATGCCGCCTTTGCTCCGCAAAGGCCTATCCTCCGCCCTGCCCCCCAGCTCCTTCCAGTGGAAGGAGCCTGCGTTACGCGCTATACTTCCCGCCCTCAACTGTCATCTGAGCCGCAGGCGAAGAATGGCCGGAGGGAGGCGGGAAGTCTGACTGTCTGAGGTCTGACCGTCTGATTTCTGAATAACTCTCTTGCAATCGGGCATACAGCAAGCAGCCATTAGCCAGCGGTAAGCCGATAGCCGATAGCGGATAGCTTTCTCACTCTTCCACGATCTCCCCTCCCACTTTCCGGAAGTCTTCCCAGAAGCGGGGGTACGATTTCTTTACGCTTTCCGCCCCTTCTATGGTGAGGGGGCCGGTGAGCCTGGGGGTGATGGCAGCCATGGCCATGGCTATGCGGTGGTCGTTCCAGGAGGATACGGTGCCGCCGGAAAGGGCAGGTTTCCCCCGGATGACAAGGCCTTCGGGCTTTTCTTCTATGTCTGCCCCCAGTTTATGGAGTTCCACCGCCATGGCGTGGAGGCGGTCGCACTCTTTGAGCCGCACCCTGCCGGCGTGGATGATTTCCGTCACCCCTTCGCTTACGGCGGCCATGGCGGCAAAGGCAGGCACCAGGTCAGGCACGTTTTCCGCGTCCATGGTCATGCCATGCAGGCTGCTCCGGCTGGCGGCAAGTCCTTTTTCCGTCTTTTCCATATGACCGCCCATGTGCTGAAACAGGCTTACAATGGCCTTGTCTCCCTGAAGGGAGGTGTCGGAGAGGCCGGTGAGGGTGATATTTCCGCCGGAAAGAGCGGCGGTGAGCCAGAAGGCGGCCTGGGAGTAGTCTCCTTCCACGGCGAAGGTGCCTTTTTGATAGTGCTGTCCGCCGGGGATGTCATAGCGTCCCTCTCCCCTGTCGTAAATGGTAATGCCGTGGCGGGAGAGGGTGTCCACTGTCATATCCACGTAGCTCTTCGATTCCAGAGCCGTGGTGCTCTGCAGGACGGAGTCTTCTTCCGCCAGGGGAAGGGCGAAGAGAAGGCCTGTGAAGAACTGGGAGCTCACGTCGCCGGGAAGTTCGTAGAGACCGCCGGTGAGTTTGCCGGATACCTCCAGCGGAAGGCCTCCCTGGGTATGGTATGAAATCCCCTTTTTGTCAAAGAGGCGGTAGTAGGGAGTAAGAGGCCGCTCTGCCAGACGGCCGTGACCGGTGTAGACCACATGATTCCCGGAGGACAGGCCCAGGGGAATAAGGAAACGGAGGGTGGAGCCCGATTCGCCGGCGTCGGCATGAAGGATTCCTTCCTGCCTTTTAAGACCGCCGCGGATAGAAAGGGTGAGGCTCCCTTCTTCTTCCTTCTTTTCTATATCGGCCCCCAAAAGGGAAAGGATGCGTACCGTGGCTTCGATATCTTCGGACCAGGTGACGCCGGTGACCTCCGACACCCCTTCTGCCAGGGCGGCGGCTATGATTTCCCGATGGGTCATGCTCTTAGACGATGGTACCCGAAGGGTGCCGGAGAGGGGACCCGGGTGGATGGTGATTTTCATGAAATCCTCCTCAGCCTGTCACAATGTATTTGGAAAGTTCGTCGGTAGGAATGGTGAGAAGCTCCGCTTCCCCGATTTTCTTCAGCACCACCAGGGTAATGTTCTTTCCCCTTCTTTTCTTGTCGTGCATAATCTGGGGAATGAGTTCCTCCGCCGGAACGCCGATGGAGGTGGGGAGCGACAGCTTATGAAGCACCCGGATGAGGCGGCTGGCGGTGCCCTTTTCGGTGAGGCCCATCCTTTCGGTCTGCTCCGTCAAAAGGCTCATGCCCATGGCCACCCCTTCGCCGTGGGTGAAGGTGGAGTAGTGGAAATACCGTTCCACGGCGTGGCCGATGGTGTGGCCGAAATTGAGAATCTGCCGCTGGCCGTTGTCAAATTCGTCTTCCTCCACCACCCTTGTTTTCTGCAGCACGCTGTGGAGGATGATTTCTTCCATGCGGCTTTCCAGATCCGCTTCCGTTTCCAGGGATTCAAAGATTTCAAAAAGTTCCCGGTCTCCGATGCAGCCGTACTTCACCGCTTCCGCCAGTCCGTCATGGACGTAGCGGGTAGGAAGGGTCTTCAGCAGGTCCGGGTCGATGAAGACCCCTTTGGGCTGGTAGAAGGCGCCGGCCAGATTCTTCCCGCTGGGAAGGTCCACTGCCACCTTGCCGCCGACGGAGCTGTCAATCTGGGCCAGGATGGTGGTGGGAATCTGGAAGAAGGGAATGCCCCGCATGTAGGTGGCCGCCGCAAAGCCGCCCAAATCCCCCGGCACGCCGCCGGAGAGTGTGACAAGGGCGTCGCTTCGGGACATATTGAACTCCGATAAAGCGTCGTACACGTCGGCAAGGACCTTCATATTCTTGCTTTCCTCTCCCGCCGGAATGGCGATGACCCGCACGTCGAAACCCGCTTCCGTAAGCACATTCCGGATGCGCTCTCCATAGAGGGGTTCCACATGGTCGTCGGTGATGACGGCGATTTTTTCCGCCTTCGTGAGAGCGCGAATTTTGCGGCCCACCTTGTCAAGGAGGCCCCGCTCGATTTCAATCTGATAGGAATCTTTCCCAAGATTTACATTAACTGTTGCCACGATGTATCATTTCCCTTCTTCTTCTGCCCGCCTCTTCCAGAAAGGCGGTGATTTCCTCTTCCTTTTCTTCTGCAATGGCACCCCGGAGCTGCTGCAGCGCTTCGCTGAACCGGTCGATTTCCTCCAGGAGCTTCTCCCGGTTGGCCAGGAAAAGGGAGGTCCAGAGCTTTCCATTAATATCGGCCACCCGGGTCTCGTCCCGGAAGGAGCCTCCGATGAAATACTTTGTCTTTTCCGAATAGGAGCTGCTGTTCATGAGGGCGGTGGCCACTGCGTGGGTGAGGTCGCTGGTGTAGGCAATGGCCCGATCATGCTCCTCTGCCGTCACCACCGGCACATGGGCACAGCCCAGCTCCTCCGCCATGCGCTTCACCAGGGAAAGGTGGGCAGGGCTGTTCCAGGGCTCCGGAATGAGCACATAATTGGCGCCGTCAAAAATGGCGCCATCCGACTGGGCAAGGCCTGCCCCTTCCTTCCCGCACATGGGATGGCCGGACACGAAGTCCAAACCTTCCGGAAGGAGGGCCTTCACTTCCTTGGCAAAGCCGTTCTTCACGCCGGCAATGTCGGTGAGCACCGCCCTTTCATGAAGGAGGGGGAGATGCTCTTTGATAAAGGAGAGGGTCCCCTTCTCCGGCGTGCAGAAAATGACGATTTCCGCCTTCTTCAAATCCATGGGGTCGATAGAGTCCACGATTCCCATGGCCAAGGCCTCCTTCGCCACACTTTCCGTGCGGTTCAGACCAATCACCGGATGGCCCAGCTCCTTCAGCCTTTTGGCAAAGGAGCCTCCCATGAGGCCAAGGCCGATGACGGCGATGGGGATCTTTCTAAAGTCACTGTTCATAATGGTTTCCTTTGTATGGTAAGAATAAGGGTTCAAAGGGGGCGCGGCTGGCGCCGCAGGTTGTGTAGAAAGGTTGTGAAAAAAGGTTCTTAGGATTGACCGGCCCCATGGGCCGGAGGGTTCTTACGTTTGACGGGCCTTTGGCCCGAGGGTTGTGGTATCGCCGCTTCGCGGCGATGAGTATAAAGACAGCGTTACGTACCTACCTTCCCGCCAAACCCGTCATTCTGAACGAAGTGAAGAATGGCCGGTCGACCAACCAAAAGGAAAGCCCTCTTATGAGCAGGCTAAGGGCCAACTTTGGTCGACTCGCGCATTCTATGCAGAATGCGCGCAGTACATGTCGTATATGAGACAAATGGTAATAAATACCAGTCGGCGGGAAGGCGCCGCTAAAATCAGAGACGCAACAGGCAGCAACCAGCTGCCAGCTCCCGGCCGATTCCGGCTTGATGCCTTTGGATTCATAAGCAAGATATGCATCTCGGTGATTAGCGGCCTTTGGCCGCTTTCCCCCTTTGGTGCCTTACGGCACCACCTTTCCCCCGCAAGCGGGGGCACAACAACCCGTGCTTAAATTAGAGCAACTTATGAGATATCAGGCCCGCGAAGCTTTATTGTCCCACCACGAAGTGGAGGGGAAGGTGGTGGCGCCAGCCACCATAGGGGGCCTGCCGCAGGCAGTATTTATATTGCGCCCGACAGGGCGCCACCACAACCCTCAGACGCAGAGCGTCTGTCAAACCTGCGAACCCTCGGGGCGAAAGCCCCGTCAATCATAAGAACCTTTTCCCTTTGCGTCCGGGAATACCGGTAAGCATCGCAAGTGTCACAAAAGGCAGAGCCCCTATGAGCCCTGCCTTTTCTCCATTCCGAAAGAGCATGCAGGGCTTCTGATTACAGTTCTCTTCCCACAATGGGGGCCAGCTGTTTCAGCCTTCCCATGAGGTCATCAAAAGTCTTTGGCGTAATGGATTCCGCTCCATCACACCATGCATGTTCCGGATCATTATGAACTTCACACATAATGCCATCGGCACCGGCAGCAATGGCAGCCATGGCCATGGACGGTACCATTTCCCGATGGCCTGTGGCGTGGCTGGGGTCAACGATAATGGGCAGGTGGCTTCTTTCCTTCACCACTTCCACCGCCGACAGGTCCAGCGTATTTCTGGTCGCCTTTTCAAAGGTGCGGATGCCCCGTTCGCAGAGAATCACGTTGTGATTTCCTTCGGACATAATGTATTCCGCACTCATGAGCCATTCTTCGATGGTGGCGGACATGCCCCGCTTCAGGAGCACCGGCACGTTCAGACGGCCCACGGCCTTCAGGAGGTCGAAGTTCTGCATGTTCCTGGCACCGATCTGGATGATGTCCACGCCCTTTTCCAGGAACATACCGATTTTATCAGCACTCATGAGTTCCGTTACCACCGGCATGTTTTCCCTGTGGGCAGCGGAAATGAGAAGGTCCAGTCCTTTTTCTCCCAGCCCCTGGAAGGAGTAGGGAGACGTACGGGGCTTGAAAGCGCCGCCACGGAGCACCGCTGCTCCTGAAGATTTCACAGCTTTGGCAATGCCGCCGATCTGCTGTGGCGTTTCAATGGAGCAGGGACCTGCCATGACCACCAGTTTCTTCCCGCCGATTTTCACGCCCTTCACATCCACCACCGTATCGGCCGGATGGAAAGCGCGGCTGGCCCGTTTGTAGGGTTCCTGCACCCGCATCACCTTATCCACCCAGGGATTGCTGAGGAAATCCCTTTCATCCAGGGCAGACGTATCCCCCACAAGACCAAGCACTACTTTGCTGGAACCCTTGCTGCGGTCCACCTGGAATCCGCGGTCCCTCATTTCCTGTTCCAGCTGTTCGATAGCGGTAAGCGGTGCGTTCTGTTTCATTACAATAATCATGATGTTCCTCCTCTGCCTGTACAGGCTCCTTCAATTCTCCGGGATTTCCATCCCATTTCTCCTAACTCCTATCCTTCCATCCTTCTAAAAAGAAAAGGACAGGCTCTGTGAGTCTGTCCTTTCATTTTGGAAATACTTTATCTGGAAAGGGAACGAGACTCATCACAAGCGCAGCAAAAGTAACCGAAGCCATAATAATAGCTCCAGCCAAAGACATCATATGCCATTCCTGCGTTCATGGAATTGAGTCTCATGATTCCCTCTCCTTTCGTTAGAAGTTAGCTTAGTATAGGCTCATGGAATGGGTTTTGTCAAGGGGAAACTGCGGCTCCGGCGGTGGGAAGGGCTCAGAGGGGAAGGGGGCGCGGCTGGCGCCGCAGGTTATGGCCTGCTGACGCAGGCAGGTTATGTAGAAGGGTTGGGGGAAAAGGTTCTTAGGATTGACCGGCCCCATGGGCCGGAGGGTTCGCAGGTTTGACGGGCCTATGGCCCGAAGGTTGTAGATTGCCCTTGGAGCCACTGCGTGGCAGGGTTCTTAAGATTGACCGGCCTGTCGTCCGGAGGGTTCGCAGGTTTGACGGGCCTATGGCCCGAGGGTTGTGGATTGCCGCTTCGCGGCAATAAGTTTTTAATGACGCCTGTCGGCGGCCGACAGGCAGCATATACTCATCGCCGTCAGGCGATACCACAACCCTCAGACGCGAAGCGTCTGTCAAACCTAGGGAAGCGCTGATTCAATCACTGTCTGCTTTTATTCTTGAATTTTTATGTAATGCGAGGAATGGGGCGACGCGAATAGCAAGCTATTTAGTGGCTGTTAAAAAACCACCCTTTGCAAAAATAGACTAAAACACCCTCAAAAT
>ERZ1034920.2272-NODE-2272-length-11080-cov-4.033923_pt1 | contig 11080 bp, 10 predicted proteins | sample MGYA00520688_ERZ1034920 | MGnify/ENA primary metagenome ERZ1034920 (study PRJEB33766, sample SAMN09781785) | gut metagenome | biome: gut microbiome | host: Homo sapiens | place: Madagascar | study: EMG produced TPA metagenomics assembly of the PRJNA485056 data...
CCGGATTCTGCGAAATGATAAATACATCGGAGTGTACCGATACGATGATGTAGTATTAGAAGACGCAGTGCCGCCTATTATCGACAAGACCTTGTTCGATAAGGTGCAAGCAACCTTCCGGCACAACTACACAGCCCGGGCAAAAGCTAAAGCTATTGAAGACTACCTACTCACTACAAAGGTCTTCTGCGGTCACTGTGGCGAGCCTATGGTGGGTGAGAGCGGTACTTCAAAGACTGGAAAGGTTCACCATTACTACAAGTGCGTGAATCGTAAGAGAAAGCATAACTGCGAGAAGAAGGTCGAGAAAAAAGAATGGCTCGAGAGGATTGTCGTTGAGTTCACGGTGCAACAGGTACTCACCGATGAAAATATCGACAAAATACCCACTCGAGCCATGGAGCTGATTGAGAAGGAGCTTCAAGACACTTCCGTTCTCATAGGTTTACAGGAACGGTTGAAAGAAACCAACAAGAGAATCAAGAACCTCGTGTCTGCAATAGAGCAAGGCATTATCACACCGACAACGAAGGAACGTCTTGAGGAACTGGAAGAAGAACGCAGAGACCTCGAAGGGCAGATTGCCAGGGAGGAAATGAAAAAGCCCCTCTTGACGAAGGAGCGAATCATGTATTGGCTCGAATCGTTCAAGAGGGGTGATATAGAAGATGTTGAGTATCAGCGGCGTATCATCGACACGCTTGTCAACTCGGTTTATGTGTACGATGATGGGGACAAAGGGCGTAAGCTCGTGCTGACTTTCAATATTTCGGGGAACAATACGCTCACTATCTCGAGTTCGGATATTGAGCGCACAGCTCCACCAAATAGTGCAAATCCGAACTCATTCTTTTTCGTGAAGCACTGTGTCGGATTTGTTTTCATAGTAGAGGACGTAGGTTAAACTGCGTCCTCTTTTTTAGGTGTCTTGTAAGTAAGAGCCTGTTTGGAATCTCCAATGCCAGCAGTGGTCGGGTCAGTCACGATACCAAGAATCGTAAGGACTGCGAACAGGGCATTTACGACTGCCAACAGCTTGTCTCCCAGCTCGCCCAAATCGAGGGTGTAACCAAAGACAGCGGCAATCACCTGTACCAGCAAAAGCACCGCCGGAATCAGAGTAATCCAAAAGCTCTTGTTTTTGATACGCACTTTCCAGTTAATCATGTTGATTTCCTCCTTAAATTTGATGTTTGAAGTAGTTAAAGTAGTTGTTCTCAAGGTTTTTCGTATAACTTCCTCTTAGTACGCGCGTATCTATAAAAAGTTTACGCAAAAACCGATTTTCAACTACTTCTACTACTTCTATTTTTATACCTTCGCTCTCAGGAGATAATAGACCGGCTCTGTCCGGTCGTAGTACGGCGCGATGGGGCCGATGTTGGTGTAGCGCCCGTCCTTGGTATTCGACCGGAACGGCCCACCTGCGTCATACCACTTGCCATTACCGGCGTAGATTGCCAGATTGCTGTCCCACACGCACACGTCACCAGGCCGCAGATCGGGGAGCTTGTCCCAGGTCTTGCCGCCTGCCTGGATGACCTGGCAGCCCAGCAGGTTGCCAGTACCGGTGACCTTGCCATTGTCGTGGGAGATGCGCTTTCCGGGTGCCAACAGGCCAACGTCCTGCAAGACCCAGGATACAAAGTGGGAGCAGCTAGAGCCAGGCTTGCTCAACGCCTTGGTGGCCGCCCAGGTGTCCTTTGCTTTGTATGTGGTGTCCTTATAGTGCCACTTGTGCTTGACCATGTAAGCGCCGATTTCTGCCGCCCTGGCCAGGATTGCGTCCCGGATGAGCGCTGCCTGGGTCTTCGGGCCTACGATGCCGTCCACGGTCAGATCGGCCTTGTACTGGTAATTCCGCACGGCCTGGTCGGTCTTGACGCCCCAGATGCCGTCCTCCGTCAGCTGACCGCCCACCAGGTTGAGCCGGTGTTGGAGCAGCTTGACGTCATCGCCCCTGTCACCCTTGCGAAGCAGGTCGGTGTTGCCGGTCTGGGGCTGCGCAAAATACCCGTGATTGCAGTCCACGTTGCCCTTGATGCCGTTCACCCGCCCCTTGCTGGTGTACTGCCATGCCCAGACCTTGCCGGTGTAGTGGAGCTTGGAGCCGTATTCAGCCAGCCACAGGGGGTAGGCGGTCAGGCGATTTGCTTGGAGCTTGGTGGTGATAAAGTTGGTGGAGCTGTACAGGCCGACCTTGCGGCCAGCCCCTTTGACTGTCTCCAAAAACTTCAACACGATGTCCGTCCGTGTCTTGTTACTCAAGGCCAGGATGGATTTTTCATATTCTTGGTCGAAGAAAATGGGCAGCTCGAGGCGCTTGCCTTCCAGCACTTTCAGGCAGGTTCTTGCCTCCTGCTCGCCGCGCTCCACGCTGTTGGCGTAGCTGTACCAGTACGCCCCCACCTTGATGCCCACATCCTTCGCTCCGGCGTAATTGCGCTCAAAGTACTTGTCCTTCTGACTCAACTCCCGACCGTAGCCCGCTCGGATGATGGCAAACTGTACGCCGTCCTTGGCCACCTTTGTCCAGTCAATCACGCCTTGATGCTCGGATACGTCAATTCCCTTTGATCTCATTGTTCAGTCTCCCTTCTAATTCGGTCGAAATCGACCGGTTTACTCGTTTGCAATCATCCAGTCGTTAGATGCAACATTGCTCATCGTGTAGGCAACGTTTTCGGTGGCTCTAATGTCAATCACAGCCCCATCCTTACAGTGCATCATGATGGTGTTGGACTCAAATGCCCAGTAACCTGCCCAGGAGGGCAGCTTCACTTTTTTGCCGTTGAGCATTGCAAACCACGCTTCTCGAAAGGTCATACCAGTCTTCTTGTTCAAATCCATTTTTATTCCTCCTCATTCACTCGCAGGGTAACACCGATTTTCGAACTTTTTGTATGCGTCCAAATACAGCTCATGCTTGTCGCCGTTATAGGTTGCCTCATAGTACATCCCATCCGGCAGAGGAGTGCTCAGCAACGCTTTGCTGTTTTGGAGCGTCTTACACATCCACACGATGTACACGTCCTCCGGCTTGATCTCCTGCATATCTGTCTTGTCCATATGCTGGTTAGCGTAATCAGCTACGAGTTTCTTGGTCAGTGCTACAAATTCTGCATTATTCATGTTAAGCCCTCCGATTGTCATTTTACTGTATTTTACCAAAACTCAGGCCCCGAAGTGTGTACTAACAGCCCACAAGGCACCGTTCCCGCCATTTTAGGACCTAGATTTGCTCTGTTTGTCCGCAAATTTACAAGCAATTATTCCTTCTCAACTTCGGGCAGCCCTGCCAAACTGGTCAGCAGGGACAAGATGCCCGCCAGGACAGACGCGCTGCCCACCACCAGCCAATCTACGTCGGCCAGGACATAGGCGGTGCTGAGCGCTGCAAGAGCGGTCTGAGCAACCGTTTTCAGAGCTCTAATACCCGCTGCTTTCCACCAAATCTTACTCTTCATGGCTATGTTCCTTTCTGTGTTCCAGGTCGTCAATCCGATGGTTGGCGACTTTCATTTTTTCCTCCAACACCGGCACTCGGTCAGCGAAACCATTGTGATACCTGACTTCCCTGGTCAGCTCCTCAATCTTGGTGTCTGTGACCGCCTGCGCAATCTCCAACTGGTGCTGCACCTTCCGGGCGCTGCCTCGGTTGGTGATGATGACGCCGATCAGCGACAGGCCGCCGGTGATCAGCGCTACGATGATGCTTTCCACGTTCGTTCTCCTTCTCAGTCAATGGGGTACGCAATATTAAACACATAACTCCCCGCAGCGCCATAGACCAGTTGAAGCCCACCGTCCGGCGTGACCTTCCCGCGCAGGGGTCGCACATAGCTCGTCCCCCACTGAGACGCCTCAAACGGCACCAGCTCCCCGTGCTGCGGTGCCGGGACCTTGGAGCTGGACAGGATGGTAATCCAGGCGCTGATGCTCTTGGACAAGGTCACTGTGCCGCTGATGTAACACATCCCCAGCTTTTTGGTTACAGTCAGAGACCCACCGGATGTTATACCACCGAGAAAATTGGTGTATGTATTAACTGTTGCGATGATCCCACTACCGCCAGTATCAAAAATAGACATGATGTGGTTCAGAGCCTCGTTCATACGGTTAGCGTCTTTTGCACCGAAGAAGGATTTCTCCTTATTGGTGTAGGCCGTAACATCGTTGAACGACACCGTGCCATCGGAGTTATCGATCTGTGTGTATCTTTTCAGACCACTCCAAACAGCGTCCGTATAATCAGTAGGAAGTAATTTCCACGCCATTTATAACTCTCCCTTCATACCAAAATTCCATGTGAATGTCCTCCTTCCATTACTCTCATTGGTGAGCCTGTCGTAAAGGTCAAGGATTGCTCCCTCCAAACGATTGAGTTCTTTGAAATCCATCGTATTACCATTGGCGGTATAGGTAGGAGCAGTGCCGTAAGACCTCTTGAGACTGTTGGTATTGATGGTAACGAGGTTCGCTTCCAGTGCATTGATTTCATCAGCATAGAAGTAGTCCTTTACGGTCTTATCGCTCCCGACAGGCTGAATAGCGAACTCGTCATACATCTTGATAGCCAACTCACGGAGGTATTCGAGGTTGTTCTTAATTCGATTGAAGTCCACGGCATTGAATCTGTCCCCGGTGTAAACACCATCGACAGTCTCACCGTTCCAATCGGTTTTCGGTGTAGACCACGACATTTTAACCTCCAATCCTTCGGGCGGTTACCCGACCCGAAAATGCTTGCTTGAAATTGACGGTGTGACGGTAAATATTCACCCTCATGCCATCGTGGAACTCGTTTTCTTGGTACACAATATCGGTAGCGTCCAGCTCGGGATTTCCTCGAGTATCGTATTCGTACTCGATTCCGGCTGTGTAGTAATCAGCCAACCATGCGGCAAGCTCATTCGCCATCGTGGTATTACTTATCAGAGGATTCTTCCACTTGACTGTCTTACCACGAGCATTGAGAGACACCGTAGCGTACCTCTCAACAATTTTGTACCGATAACCCTGTACCTCGAGCTTAAACGAGCCAGTGACATTGAATTTAATAGTAACGAAGTAGTTACCCCACGCCACTACGGTTGCCTTACCTTCGACTTCATTGAGCTTCACCTTATAGCCATAGGAAGGATCTTGAATGTAATAGGTCTCGACCTCACCAGCGGTCACATCTATGTCCTCATAAACGAGGTTTTCTTCGTGATTATTTTTTTGGTAGATGTAACATGGGACAATGACCTCTTTGATAAGCTCCTGTTTAATAGCTTTCGGGGAGGAGGTCATGTCCCGGCGATTCATGGTGAAATCCACAACATCGTTCAAACCGAAATAGTTCAGCACGATGCGGTTGTACGGTTCTGCGGTTTTGGTAAACTCAATCTTCATCATATCGAAATCATCGAAATCTCGAAGAATAATCGAAGTAGTGTCGATTTCGTCCTTCTCAACAAGGTACTCATTCACAGGTTCGCTACCCTTGTACGTTCTGATTGTGAACGCCGCCGGGAGAACTGTACCGAAGACCAGTTTCAAACCGTAATAAGCCCGAATCGCTCCCATCGTAATAGTAACGATAGGGTTCTTTGTGAATGTTCCGTTTGCCCCGGAGATTTCCTTCGAGACATACCCAGTTGTCAGAACCGCCTTGCCATTTCTCGGAAGGAAGAACATCGTACCATCGGTGGGGGTATAATTCCCGGCGAGGGTTGCGTATTCAACCTTCGGTGTGTCCGTCAGCACGTTTGCGGCATTGGAGTAGACCTCCTCTCCGTTGGTTGCGATGGAAGCACTCGGCATGAAATTCGACTTAATCTGAATTTTACCGTTTCGAGACTGGGTGAGAACACATCGGCAAGCATTTGCGATAATCTGCAATGCTTCTTTGTGTTTCACTCTCGGAATCGGGTTGTTAGAGTAGAGCTTCTTCAAACGCGGGTCGATGTAGTAATCGCTCTTACCAGCGTCCTTCAAAACCTCCTCTGCCAGTGCGTAGCAACTCTTACCAGCGGCGCTATACACACCCTTCGCGTACTCACCGTCCATGTTGCGGAAAATGTCTTGGCAACGGATTGTAGCCGTGTTATCGTCACTTTCCCATTCAGAACACCACAGGTGATTACCTTGAATCCACTCGATAGTGTCAGAACCCGGGGTCTGATAACCGTACATAATATCCATTTCCTGTCCTGTCTCGAGGTAGTTGATAGCCGAGTTCGGGTTATCCACATTGAAGTAGTGGTCGTAGTTTTTCAGTGTTACCGAAAAATCGAACTGCGGAACATCAGCCCCGATAGGGGAAACGTAACTGTCAAGAGCGGAACTCATAACAGAATCGTTGTAATACACAAGTCCGTAACCAAACATGATGGAGTAGATACGCAAACGGCTTTGAGGGTTCTTCATCTTGTAGAACACCAGCTTGATATAGGTCGTGTTTTCCAATACTTCCTCGGTATTCCACTTAGATTTCGTATTCCCTCTAAACTCAATGGTCTGCCCGGTACTTCCGACAATATCGAAATCGACCGGGTAATTCTCACCGAAGTTAATCGTGAGACCTTTGAAATCCGTTGCGATTGTGTTTAAGCTGATAACCACTTCACATCGAGCTTCGGACACCAACTTATCCGAGACAATCCCGGTATCATAGTATCCCCCTCCCTCGGTTGCCCGAGGGAGAAAGAACATAGAACCATCTACTTTCGTGAACTCCTCCTCGAGAGTGGCATAGACCGTATCGTCAATATGCTCTCCGAAGATACTGTCCTTGTTCGAGTAGTAGGCATAACCGCCATTATCAACCGTAGCTTTCGCCTGTGCTTCTTGGTTCACAAGTCCGAAAGAAATCATAATGTATGCTCTCTCACGGAGAGAGGACTTCATGCTTTCCTTGTATGCTTTTGATACTTTCTGCATAAAACCCTCCTCCTTTACTTGCCAGTGTCGATAAGATTTACTTTGCAATTCCGATAATGCGTTGGAGTACCGTCTTTCGTTACCCAGTAGGGTTCTCCTGTACGATCTCCACAGTACATTCTTACGGTTTTGCGTTTGTTTGTTACCGGGTCATTAAATTCGACATAGACGAAGAAATTGCTCAAGATAGAGAGAATATGTTTCCATTGAGCCGCTGTGAGCCACGCCCACTCAAGCCCATCTATCTTGTACTGGTCTCGCCCAACTCTTTGACCCACAACAGCACCGTTAGCGTCTCGTCCGCTGTCAACCACGGTGGTTACGACCACGCTCACACCTCGTTTGCAAGGTGGTAGCTCATAACCATTTATCGCTAAATATGCCATCGCTACATACCTCCTTTACTCGGTGAAGCTGAAACCGTTCGCTTCCTTCTGCGTGACAACAGCGTCATTGATTGTACGGTTGCTGACATTTACGATGGTCTGTTCCTTCTTGTCAGCCTGTCTCTTGGTATCGGTAGCGATTTCCTTGAGGGTAGGTTCGACATACTCGTGGTAGAACTCACGCATATTGCGAGACCACGAATCATCGGAATATGCACCATCATAGGATTTCTTGGAATCTTCGTACACCGTCTGTGCCAGCGAGTTATAAGGATCATAACCGCTTGCCGAAGCCAGCACGAGGTTTTCGTTGATTCCGGCGGTACTTACGATAACGGCATTGATGATACCGTTTGCACAAGTCACAATGTCTCGAGACATGGACTGCCAGTACCCGGAGAACTGTGCCATACCGCTCACGATAGAGTTGCGCATGACGGAAGCAAGCTGGAATCGGTTCAGCACCTCGGTAGTACCATTTACATGACCCACCAGCTCTGCACCGCTCTCACCAGCCACAAACATAGAGCCATGCGCCCTGCTCGTACCGCCAGCGTATTTCGGCATTGCTTTCCACATATTCGGAGTGATGATACCGCCGGAAGCGAACATCTTCACGCCACCTTTTGCACCAACGACACCACCGTTCTCCAACCCGAAAAACTTCTTGATAGAAGTCCAGCCAGACTTAACAAGAGAAATGCCGACAGATACCGAATTGCCAACGAAGCTCGAAATAGACTTCCAACCCGATTTGAACAGGCTAATCCCCACGCTTACTGTGGGGCTATCAATCCAGTTCTTTACGGAAGTCCAACCTCTCTTAATGAGAGAAATACCTTGGCTGACAGCAGGAATGTTACCCATCCAACCCTTTACAGTAGTCCAACCTCTCTTTGCTAGAGAGACAGCTTGGTCTACTGTAGGGATATTACCCACCCAATTCTTAACGGTAGACCAGCCGGATTTCAGAAGGCCGACCCCCTGTTTCACAGCCGGAATGTTGCCAATCCAATTCTTCACAGTAGACCATCTGTCTTTAACGAGCTGTACGCCAGTTTTAAGGGAAAGACCATCTTTCGTCTCATTCGCCCACCATTCTTTGGCCTTTCCCCACAGGTCAGCGGCATTATTTTTTAGATTCACTGTGTATTCGGCAACTTTACTGCTTTTAATCGCATTGTTCAATGGGGTGGTGATTTTCTCATTGACCCAGCTTTTTGCATTATCGAATTTCTCGGAAAAACCTTCCTTGAAATTCTCTCCCCAGTCACCAGCCGCTTCCCTAATATTGTCGATCGCGTTCTTACCATCGGCTCCCTTGGTGAAGTATTCTTTCACGTTGCCAGCCCATGTGCTGATTTTTTCTCTTGCTCCTTCGAGCTTTTCACCCACAGCTTTTTTGAACTCACCGAACTTCTCGGAAATATTATTTAGACCTTCTTTTACCTTGGTTTGAATCGTGCCCCAGTTAAGAGCTACGCCAGCCGCCAGTGAAGCCGCACCAGCGGCAATCAGAGCTACACCGAGCGGGATACCTACGCCAGTCAGACACAGGATAACGCCGAGAGCCAGTAGAGCTGTACCAGCGATGACACCGATTTTCTTCAAGACTTCCTTAATCTTGCCTACGATGAAATCCCAGTTAAGGGCAATTCCGGCGGCAAGAGAAACAGCACCGGCGGCGATAAGGGCGATGCCCAGCGGAAGTGCCACGCCAGTAAAGGCGAGGATTGCACCGACCGCAATCAGAGCCGCACCGACCGCAATACCGATTTCTTTCAGAACGGTCTTGATTTTGTTAGTGATAGTATTCCAGTTCAGACTTGCAGTAGCCACGAGACCCACAGCACCAGCCGCAATCATCGCAATACCGAGAGGTGTTGCAACACCGGTCAGAGCGAGGATAGCACCGATACCGATAAGCGCACCGCTCACGATTGCCGTGATAGTACCGATGGATTTCTTCGTGTCACCCGTCAGCGCACCCCAGTTCAAGGCAACCGCCGATACCAACGATACCGCACCAGCGGCAATCATACCGATACCGAGAGGAATGTTCGCACCGGTCAAGGCGAGAATCGCACCGAAGGTGAGCAATGCACCACTCACGATAGCTTCCAGCGTACCGATAGCTTTTCGCATAGGCTCGGACATAGAGTTCCAGTTCAAACCGATTGCTGTAACCATGCCGACAGCACCGGCCACCATCAATGCGATACCGAGAGGAACATCAACGCCAGTAAAGGCGAACAATGCACCCATAGCCAGCAACGCACCGCTCACGATTGCCGTGAGAATGGACAGAGCGTTCGACAGGTCTCCGTTGAGGAACTTCCAGTTAATCGTAGCCGCTGTACCGAGAGCCACAGCACCAGCCACCATGAGACCAGCACCGAGAGGTACATTTACGCCGGAGAATACGAGGAAAGTACCGATAGCCAACAAGAAACCGCTAAGCACCCCGGTAACGACACTCAATACCTTCGCCAATCGTTTCGACATTCCGTTCCAATTTGCCGCTATAGAAGCCGCCAAACCGACAGCACCAACAGCCATGAGACCGATACCGAGAGGAATGTTTGCACCTGTGACAACAAGGATAGTACCGATTGCCAGTGAGAATCCGCTGATAACAGCAGTGATTTCCAGCATAGCGTCCTTAATCATCTGAACGATTTCGTCAACCCTAGAAGTGATTACATCACCGAGGAAATCGTAGGTAGGAAGGTCGATACCCAAATCACTGCCGCCAATAGTATCGAGTCCATCGGCACCAAGCCCACCCGTGCCAGTACCTGTTTTTCCACCAGGAGAGTCGTTATTGTACGAAATTACGTTCAATTCATCAATACCGAGTAGTGCATTTTTTAATTTTTTTGCCGCTTTTGTTGCACCATTCAACCCCTTAGTAGTTTTATTTAATTTGTCGTTTGCGTTTTTAGCATTGTCTGCCAAATTACCGACCGCCGAAGCACCGGTGGAAATACCGGAATAATCGACTTCTGGGAGTTTGAACCCAAACAGGCTTGCGATAGCGTTTGCTACCATACGAAGAACCTTCACCAAAGCAATCGCATAAGGTAAAACGGCGTTGAGCATGGGAATAAAGATATTACCCAAAGCTCTTGCACACTGCGTAACCTGTGCCTGTAAAACACGAAGCTGGTTTGCCGGAGCGTTCAGAGTACGAGCCATATCACCTTGAGCGGTAGTTACCTGTGTCATAATTGCGTAGTAACGCAACTGCGACTTTTCAGCCTGTGTCATAGCAGAGACCTTTTTATCTATACCGAGAGCAAGAGCTTCCTCTTGCAGTCTTGCAACAGACAGGTCGTAACCCAGTCTACGGAGTGGCTCAAGCTCGCCCGAGATACCCGACTGCAACTTCTGCATTGCGTCCTCGAACGAAATGTTGAAGAACGAAGAAATGTCGTAGCCGAGCTGTGTGAGGTTCTTGGACATAATGTACGCTTTATCGCTCGCCACGCCGAAACCGCTAATGATGGTGTTGAACACACCTTGATTTCGCATGAACTCACCCGGGTCGATACCGAGAGCTTCACTGACTGCTTCTGCGTATTTCTGTGCTTCTTGAGCATATTCACCCATAGAAGCGGTAAACAGGTTCAAATCCTCAATGTACTGGTTGGACTGTGTCATCCACGAAGCGATTACTCCCGCACCAGTACGAACAACACCCATAGCCATTTTGATTTTGGCATACAGATTCATGTAACTATTTACCGCCTTATCGTTCGCTTGCG
>ERZ1034920.2273-NODE-2273-length-11077-cov-4.985574_pt1 | contig 11077 bp, 7 predicted proteins | sample MGYA00520688_ERZ1034920 | MGnify/ENA primary metagenome ERZ1034920 (study PRJEB33766, sample SAMN09781785) | gut metagenome | biome: gut microbiome | host: Homo sapiens | place: Madagascar | study: EMG produced TPA metagenomics assembly of the PRJNA485056 data...
CTATGGAATTTGAATAAGTTTTTAAATATTTTTAGTAAAACTATTGCTATTTTTTGTTAAAAATGTTATAATATATATGTTCAAAGGTTTAATTTAAGATATGAAAAAATAACGCATAGTTATATGCGTTTTGTAATAGTGACATGATTCGGGTCGCTTGATTAAACTGTTTGTACAGCCGTATATTCAGTCTTTAAAGGACTCGAATATGCGGCTTTATTTTTTATATGAGGTGATGAATATGGCAGATGTAAATGACAATTATGTTAACTTGGAAAAACAGCGAAAAGAAAATAATACTTATTTTAATGAATATGTATTTTATCGTTGTGTTCGTAATCGTAACAGTCAGTTGAAAAGAGAAAATCGTGCACCATTGACAACTCAAGAGGTTTCGCAGTTGCGTGAGACATTTAAGACAGAATTACTCGGTGCGTTGGAAGCTGACGGTAAAAATGTATCCGCTCAAAAAGATTGGTCTGCGTCAGATGTGTTGAGAAAGGTTCGTCCGAACCTTTGTGTTGCTACATGCAGTCGTATGTTCGCTACAAACGGCAGAGAGTTGTTCAGAAATTATGATTATGTAAATGACCCGAATATGCGACTCATAATTGACGCATTCAGCAAAAATACCGGTTTGACAGCTAAATCAACTATGCGTGGTTCAAACATAGATTATATATGGAACTCATTTATATCAAATAAAAACAGACTGCCTGTATCTCCATACGATGACCGTTTTGCAGGTCGAAATCAGAATGAGATTACATGGGTTAATGTCAATGACGGTCGTTTTCGTATTGATAATATCGTGACGCTCACAAATGATATGCAGACAGTAAATCGGGCGTGTGGTACGAGCAGTCAAGAACAGCAGCAATCTCAAAATAATTCGGCTGAAAATAAAGATATACTTGATGTTTTGCAACCGTATATGACGGCGGCTGAATACGGCAATATCCGTCCGTATTTTGACAAAGATATGCACGGTAATGAACTTACAGAAATACCGCATGCAGAAACGGCTGTTGCCGTACTTGATTATCTCAGAAACAACGGTATTGAATATAAATTACAACCTGATACTTATAACGGTCAGATTAAATGCAGACTTACCGATACAAAGATTGATATTCGTTTGGTTGATGTGTCTGATTTACAAAATAAATCTGACCAGTATGTCGGTAGGGTGTATGAAGATGGTATCTCATATTATTACAAAGATATGAGAGCGACGAGTAAAGAAAATCGAAAAGAATTTCGTCCGGATGCCCGTCAAGTTATTGATTTAATTCGTTATGTCAGAGGTGAGAGCGTCGCAAGATTTGACGGCAAAGGTCATATCGGCGATGTTGTTACACGAAATAACAACAGATATAACGGCACATATTGGGCTGCTAAAACATCAACGGTGAACGGTCGTTCTTCTTCAGGCTTTACATCATATGCAGGCATTTATAACGGTGTGGAGTTCGGTATTCAGAAAATGGGTGATGAAACACCGTCAGCCATTGTGGATGAAACAACAAGCATATCATATCTCGACGGTGCTGTAAACTCAGCTCGTAATAACTTCAAGGATGAGATTGAGATTGATAATCTTGTTGAAATGGCAAAAGTTCATGCAAATGATGAAGATTATGAATATCCGTTCAGTGCAAATATGCAAATTCGTACATTACAGAGAGAATATTTTAATTTTCTTACAGGTAAAAACTCGGTGATTACGATGCCTGACGGTACACGCATTGACAGAGCAGACCTCGGTGATACGATAGACGATAATGTGATTAGTGCCATAGACAGACATGCTGATGCAACTGTTGATGACCTTATCGGCAAATGGGGAGAGAATGAAACATTCAATCCTGCCAATACAGCAGAGTGTATGAGTTCTGAATACGGCATATATCATAATAATGATGAACTTGTAAGAGCATTGCGTATTCTTGATTATTCGCCTGAGCGACTTAAAGGTGCAAATAATAATTTTTATAACAAAACATTTGTTGACAAACTTATTAAATTCGATGCTGATTCGGCGACACCGATGAAAAACAAATCACCGTTTATGAACAGTATGTTTGATAAGATTAAAACTACGCTTGAAGAAACAGGTTGTGCAGTCAAGGATTCCGATATTTTAATTGATAAAAACGGTATAGTACAGTATAAGGCTGTACAAGCGGCAAGTCTTATGCGTGGCAAAAACAGTCGTGTAATTAATGGACAAATCGGACAAATATTTGAGCCTGACGGAAAAGGTCTTGTTGAAACAAAGTTTTTCGGTAGGGGTGATGATAACTATTTATTCGTACCGGGATACGAAGCATATGTTGTGCCACAAAAAGACGGGGAAGATTTGTCGATGGAAGAGCGTACTCGTCTTGTAGGTTATGAGCAGTTGATGCGAGACACTATCGGTCATCAGATACGCAGAGACGTTATGATTCCATCAAGTCCTTTGGGTACAGGTTCACCTACAAATCTTAACAATACTTATTCCCGTCTGTATGTTGAGCGTTTCCCACTTAATTATATGGACTATATGCGTAATACAGTTGAACAGGCTCAACTCACTGACGCACGTATTGAAACATTATCTCGCAGAGTGCGTTATTCAAATGAGTTGCGTGACGGTTCAACAATTAATGCCGAATACAGAGATAATCACGGTCTTACAGATAATGATAATAGTAAGCGAGACCCATATAAACTGACAGGTACTAATATGTCGCTTATTTCTGAATCAAGTAACGGTTATTTTGACCCTGAAGCTACATCAACAAGTGTAAACCAAGGTGTTGTACGATATCTTGTTGAGTCCGCAAAGGTAAATGCTGATGGTAGTATTATAAAAGGTAATGAAAATGACCGTACACCGTTACTTAAAATGGATATGTGTAAATATATGACTGAATATAATGCAGGCGACCGTGTCACTATGACATTTAATAACTTACTGTCAGGTCTTGATGTCGGTCCAGCGAAAACAGCCTGTATGTCATTCGGTGGTTGGACATTTGATGATGGTTATGTTATTTCAAAGCGTTTTGCAGAAAAACGAACATTGCCAAATGCGAGTGGCGTAGGTCGTCCGTTAAAAACCGGCGATAAAATAAGTGACTTGAACGGTAACAAAGGTGTAATATCGGCTGTTGTTGACCCTGATATGCCACTCGAAGAGTCTGAAAAGCGGGGTATGACCGAAATGGTCAAATGGTTTAAAGCCAATCCTGACCTTGAGGTTGTTGGTGCACCGTATGCAGGTGTGAGTCGTTTTAACGGTGGTTCGGCACGTGAAGCTATTGCTAATCATTCTGATTTGCAGACGCCTGACGGCAATATTAAAAAAGGCTGTATGGGCACTATGTATTTTCTTACAAGTAATATGGTTGTTGACGAAAAAACCCATATGTACGGCATAGAAGAAGAAATGGTAGGCAAAGGCAGAAAAGTGTCAGGTCAAGCAGGTTGGGTATTACAATCAAAAGACGCACGAAATATTGCAAAAGAATTTTTTGGTCCGAATGACAGGGCATTGATGTCAACCCGTGAAATGCTTGTCACCTTGGGTCTTGATGTTAATGAATTAGGTGAATTACAACCTGAGTATGTTCCGCATAATGGTGAAAAGCGTAAGGTATTTGAATTACCTAAGGTTGAAGATACCATATCTGAATACGCTGTAAAGTCAAAGGGTAGCGATGAGGAACACACTGTGCATAGACGTGACCGCAAAAAATTCAACAGTCGTGAAGAGTTTATGCGTACAGTTGGTCGTGCCGGCGGCATACTTGAATTGCCGTTTTCGCTTAAATTGGCGACAGGTAACATTACACCACCGCTTAATGACGGTAAGACAGATGTTATCTATTCTAAACAAGAGTGGGAGCGTAAGGGTTATACCCGTAAAGACGGCGTATATGTAAAACCGACAATTGTTCATCGACATGCTGACGCAAACGCAAGTCGTAGTACAGATAAAGAAACTTATGGTTTGCCTATTATGAGTGCAACGCTTAGAAGCGGTCAGGAGTTTGCTGATGACGGTATAAGTACCGTTCATGATTATACTCGTGAATATATGAAAATATATGAGTCGGCTCTTAATTATCAATTAATGCAATATCGCATTGATAATAAAGAATATGATAATATATATCCGAATGAAAATGTGTTAACGAAGAAACAGGAAGAATTACAGGGTGATGCTCAGTCGAGCTATTCTGTAATCGCAAACGATTTAAAGCGTCGTAAATTCGAAGGCAAACATAATATTGCAAGAGATGAGCTTATGGCGAGACGTTTACCGAAGTCAGCTACGGCTGTATGGACAGCAAATCCGTCACTTGATTTGAATGAAGTTGCTATGAGTTCAAGTATGGCTGATATGCTTGGCGTTAAGCCTGACGGCAAAAAAGACGAATATGTACTTATATGGCGTGACCCGTTGCTTAGAGACGCCGGTATGAGATATTTAAAAGTTACAATTGATGATAATCTTACAGGTATTGCTGTAAACCCTGTTGTTGATAAATCGTTTGACGGTGATTTTGATGGCGATACTGTTGCAGTAGTTGCATTACAGACAGAAAAGGCTAAGAATGAAGCATATCGTAAGTTCTCAATGGAAGCTAATATGCTTGATTTAGGTTCTAAAGATAAAACAGGTATGTATAAACTTGCATATCATGTTGATGGACTTGATTTAGCCGGACCTATGGCAGCAGATGAAACTCTTGCAAAAAGACAGGCAGCAATTCAGAAAAAAGCAAACGAGATATATATGAACGAAAATATGAGCGAAAGCGAAAAGTTACATATAAATCGTCAGTTGCTTGATTATCAAAGTGACCTTACACACGAAGTATTTAATAAATCATATGGTAAGCACGTGCTGTCGTTTAATAATCTTACAGACCATATGCAATCGCTCGAACAGATGGTTCATGACGGAGCAAAGGGTAGTATGAAAAAACTTGGTGATTATGCGACATATATCGGTGCAGACCTTACGATGACATTTGAAAGAGACCATATTGCCAAGGTTGATGATTTGGTACATACAGCGGCAACACGAGATGATATTGTAAATACTCAGGTTGCTACAAGTGTCAAGGCTTTGGGTACAGGTATAGCAGGTTCATTCTCACAAAGAGCCGTTGTAGCGTTTAGAAATCAATGTATGAAGTCTGCTCTTGAGGTTACATATCCTGTAACACAAGCCGTATTACAGTCTAAACACGACCCGGCAGAAGCAAGACAGAAATATAATTTGATGATGGGTCCTGTTCGTCATTTGTGGCGAGGACATAAACTTGAAGAATCATATGACCCCGTTGACGGTATGACATGGACTCCTGTTAAGGAAAACGGAGAGTATGTACAGGTTACACCAAAAGAATTTAAGCAACAGTTTACGGATATTTATACAAGTTCAAACGGACTTAATGTTGCTATAAATCCTGATTGTGTGGACGAGATTACAAAGGTGCTTACTAACCCCGATACAGGTAAAATTATGGACGTTGAGGGCGAAGCACGTGATAAATATGCATGTACTCTTGACAGACTTGCATACGGCGGTACATTCGATACATGGGTAGAAATGGCTAAGGACGAAACCAGACGAGACATTTTCAACCAAAATTCGCTGTTCACACCATCAAAGGTACGTCGCAATCGTATGAAAATTGAAAACGGTTTGGGCAAAGAGTCATTGCAGCCGATTATGAAACAAGATGTTATGGATAAATCAATGCTGACAGCAAAGAAAAAACAGCTTGATGAAAGACCGGTTATTGATGATAAGAAATCTGTATCAAAATCAGATATTAAGGCTTTGGAAAATAAAATTCAAAACACGGGTTTGAATACAACCGATAGCTGTGATAAAAGTTTTGACGCAGGTGCGTAAATAATGTAGATGGGAATAATGGACATGACAAAACAGCAAAAATTGGCTCAAAAACGAGCCGAAGAGTATGCTCAAAAAAAAGCTGCCGCTGAACAAGCGGCAGTGGAGCATATGCAAAAAGAAAATGCTCCATATGTATTGGAACAAATTGAGCAAGAAATTGAACACGATTACGGTATTACAGATTTCAATCATAAATCATTGTCAGATGAGATTCCGAATTATTTGTATGAACAATGGCGTAAGTATAATGATATTGTAAATCCTACAGATACGGATGAACAAAGTGATAATGATAAAAAATCAAATGCATTTGGTATTGATTTTGGAAAATCAGCCAAATGCGAAAAAGAGCATGAATATACGCTTGACGATATATATGCAGAGGAATTTCAAGAGGAACCTGAAATACCAGCGGATGTTCCGCCATCGGTTCGACCGAGAAATTTACCGAGCGGTTATACAAATATATATGACCCGGATGATGATTTTTCATTCGATGAAACAGATGATGACGCTGATTACAGCAAGTGATGAAAGGACGGTTATGTATGAACGATAAATTTGATGATTTTATTATTGGTCCACAAGCAGACGAGTTAACTGATGAAGAGCCTGTTTCAGTTCAAACTGATGAGGATTTACGAAAACGATATGATGAGGAGTTTCGTAAAAATTCTGATGAAATGTACAGGCAGTGGTCAGACGAATTAATAAGAGAACGAATGGACAGAAATATGCAGAAACAAGAGAATAATCGTAGATTACCTTATGTTTCTGATGACATAGATGATGTCTATGATGATTTTGATTACGGTGATTGATTATGAGTAAAGCAGTAAGTACAAATAAGAGTAAAAGAGAATTGAAGCCAAAGCCTGTATATGTGACAGCAGGCAGTGAAGAAGAGACTCAATATCTGAATGAATTAAAAGATGATATTGTAAATGCTGATATTAGTTTTATGGACTACAATGCGTCTGTAAATCAATTCGACAACGATTATGATTCGCAAATGAACCGAATGAATGTAATGTATTATCGAATATTGCTCGGTCAATGTGTGCGTCCGTTGATGAATGGCATCAATCCGGCAACTGTAATGCAGTCTGTCGGAATGTATGCCGGAGCCGCTCTTATCAATAAAGAGTTCCGACAAAGCTGTCAGACAATGGTACAGCAACAGTTATATCCGATTGCTGATAAGTTGCCTATAAAATGGCAAAAGAAAATGATGCTTAATCATGAATTGCCTATAGGTCTTGAGTCAGCTGCAATGATGCAATTATCGTGGGCAAAACAGGCATATGATGATATGCGTGAACCGGGTGCAAACGCTGATGATATCATGACTGAATATAATAAAGCGATTGATAATTTGCAAAACCGTTGCACCAAGAGCGGTATTGCAACCGAAGATTTGAATAAAATGGTACGCATTAAGGTTGGACAGCTTGCTCAGAAAAACCCTGCTGTTTTGACTTTATTTAATGAAACTGTGTATCAAAATGTATCAATGGATAGTTTTCATGATGAAACCCATTACATACAAGGCAAACACGGTGTAGAAAAATATGTAGCTACTGTGTGGTCAGGTGAATTTACAGATAATGATAAAGCATCAGATAAAAAAGGACAGCAGGATATGCAATATACAGGGTCATTTACACCTCGACAGCCATGTGATATGACGGATTTGCTTACAGGTTATAAAGATTTGATTGCTGGTATGCAAAAGTGCGAAACAGTAAAAGACTTGGATACCTTTTTTACTGATTATGACGTAAACAGTGATTTATATGAACGTATGATGGTGTCTGACGGAGCTGATATAAATAAGGTCAACGATGCTATGGGCAGTATAAATAAGGAGTGTATGACTGAATGGTTAAATAATCACAAGTCGCAAGCTGATGAATTAAAAACATGGGCTGCTAAATGGGCAGATAAAGTCGCAAAACAAAGTGGTGCTCGACAAAAAGCCGGTGTATCTTCTCGTAAAATTCCAACGAAATTTGAAGATATTTTGCAGGACGAAGCCTATTATGATTATTCTATGGATAAAATGGAAGAAAGGAGTCAATAAATATGTTCGATAACGATAAACGCCGAAAATCCGGCAAATGGGAGAATACAGATAAAGAACAAATCTCTCTTGCAATGGGGTCTGCAGAATATAAAGAGAGGGTAAAGGACTTGCAAGAATCAAGTCCCGACCGTCCTGATGATAAGTTCCATGTAGAGAGGGAAAAAAGTCTTGAAGTGCAGGCGTCTGATGTTGCTCTCAGAAATCAAAAGAGAGATGAGCGTAACGATACGGCAGAGCGAAAGTATCGCAACCAAACAAGCAAAAGGGTACAGTTTGGCGATGTGAAAGACTCAGCTATTGACGCAGCTGCTGAAACTGAAACACCTGTTGATGATATTAAAGCAAAACGTATGTTGCCTAAGACACTTGACAATATTGTTTATGACGACGGCGTTACGGAAGATGACTATTTACCGACAGTGTTGAAAAAATATTTATAAAAAGTGAGGTTATATATATATGGGCTTATCCGATTTTATGAAACAAAGCGTGTATGAAATGTTTTCGAATGAATCATATCAAAATAGCGTTTTATCCCAAAAAGAACAACAAGAGAAAATTAACAAACAACAGAAAGCAGGCGTTGCAAAACAAGCAACTCAAGGCTTTGCTATGGGCGTACAAAGTAAAATGCATAGCAATCAAGTAATAGCTGATTCACCTATGCCAAAAAAGGAGCGAAAATTGCCGTCAACGCTTGCAAACGTGCGTAATGAAAAAGACGATTTACAAATGGGCGAATAAACGTCTGATAAATGAGAAAAAATATTGACATTGGCACTGATTTATAGTATACTCATATATGAGGGTATTGTATAATCAGTGCCTGTATTTTTTAATTTATTATGAAAGACGTGATATAGTGGATAAAATATATGCAACTCAATTTTTGCGTGAAGTCGCAAAAAAGAGCGGTGTAAAATATAAAGTTACTAAAGATGTATATGACGCAATGATTGAAGTGTTGCTTACAAATTTGGAAAATGATGTTTATGTACAATTGCGAAACTTCGGGTCATTTTACACGCATATACACAAAGGGCATCCGATACAATTTAATGAAAAAAAGAAAGCAATAAGCGATTACAGGGTTGTAAAGTTTTCGCCTGCTATTAAAACAAAACAACGATTTAAAGATAAAAAATAAAAAGAAAGCAGTAAGCACAATTATGCCTACTGCTTTTTTCACGAATACAAAACAAAGAAAGGAAAATGATTATACCTAACGGCAAATCATGAACACAAAATGAATTTTGTGTTACTATAATTACGATTATAGTATCAATATGGCTCTCGAATGTCGGAACGACATTCAAATGCCTTTATTGTGCTTGTATTTGCGTTCTGTTGCATTTTTATTTTAAATTAGATTAGTTATTTGATTGAGTGTTTTGTGCCGATACAGGTCAATTCTGACGATTAAAAAAAAGTTGCAACAAGTGCAACTTAGTTGGCTGAGCAGGCGGGGTTCGAACCCACGAATGACGGAGTCAAAGTCCGTTGCCTTACCGCTTGGCTACTGCTCAATATGTAAGCGAGGAATGCGATAACTAAACGGCGTGTAGGTCCTGCCCCTACCGGTTACTTTTCGTCTTAGAGGTAGTAACCTAACTATTAAGACGAGGAACTGCATGTCATATAGCCACGCTGACACCGTTTAGTTATCTTGGGCATGAGTGAAAAAAGAATGTTTTATGCAAATAGTGTGTTTTCATTCGTTTACACCAGTGGTTTGTTCATAATGAAGCTACCGATATACTCTATTTGCATATGGAGCTTTCCTGTATTTTATATCCCTCAAAGTTACAGGAAGAGCATGTCAGTTAATGTTTCAGATTGTTGTTTGTTAGCGGTAAGCGAAACATCAAAATGAACCCGCTATGGTGGACCGTCAAGGATTTGAACCTTGGATAAATCGGTTATGAGTCGATTGCTCTTGACCTGCTGAGCTAACGGACCGTATAAAGAGGGGATTGACAGCATTACATATAAGCAATTATGTTAATATGCAATGCTGCCTTAACAAAGGAAAAAAGATAGAATGGAATGGTATTGCGTCGAGTTGTTTACCCGACGACAAATATGTAGAAAGCGTTTGATTACTATATTTTTCATAATTAAACACATTTCAGGTGTAAGGAGAACCCGTGATAAAATAAATGTATAGACTGATTAATTTAGGAGCATTCTTATAAGATTTCTATGAAAACGTTATGTGTCACATTTGAGTATTGTTGTCAAGTCATATGTTAAAGGTAAATGGGGTTAATAGATTTTTTGTAAGAAGCATGGAAAAAAAGCACTATGTTAGAAAAGATTGTCTGAATATTTTATCACGGGCAGTGGAGCAGATGATGGGAATTGAACCCATACTGCCAGCTTGGGAAGCTGGGGTTCTGCCACTAAACTACATCTGCATAGAAAGCGGTGAGCTGTCGGTTTGCTTTATACCGCTTGGTGTGTCATCGGAGACTCGAACTCCGGACAAATAGATTAAAAGCCTACTGCTCTACCGACTGAGCTAATGACACATATTTAATAAAAAGATAGAAAGGCGGCGAGAAATCACCAAACGGCAATCTTGAGTCCGTTCGAACTTACAATTTCTTGCCTTAGGAAACTATGAATACCAGTCGTTATGAACTTCAGTCATCATGAACTGATAATACAAATTGGTGTTAAGTTCACCGGCTACACATACAGGTTGTATTGTTTAACGACCGCCAACCAATTTGTTTTGATACGGTCTTGGCAGACTATCAAGGAGTTGAACCCTGAATACATCGGTTGTAAGCCGATAGCTTTTTCCGATTAAGCTATAGTCTATATACATACGATTATTGAAACACAATAATCGCCTTTTATTCAGCATACTATTAATATAGTCAGTATAATATTCAATCACCGAGGAGACAAGTCTGAGCCTTGCAATCGTCATCGCAAAACTTCTTGCCCCATTTGCAAAAAATGCAAATTATACTCGAAGGGGAATGGTACGCCCCAACTTTCACCCATCGTTCAGAACTTTCATTACCAAATCAAGGTAGTTTGTTTTCTTTTTTTTTTTC
>ERZ1034920.2274-NODE-2274-length-11070-cov-6.370313_pt1 | contig 11070 bp, 9 predicted proteins | sample MGYA00520688_ERZ1034920 | MGnify/ENA primary metagenome ERZ1034920 (study PRJEB33766, sample SAMN09781785) | gut metagenome | biome: gut microbiome | host: Homo sapiens | place: Madagascar | study: EMG produced TPA metagenomics assembly of the PRJNA485056 data...
GCTCAGAGGATCTTTTTTTATTGTATACAGGAGGTTGCAAGTATGTTTGATTTTTTTAAAGATAATTCCTATGTGAATTCACCTTGTGTTGGTGAGTGTTTCCCTTTAGCAGATGTTTCTGATCCGGTGTTTTCAGGAAAAGTAATGGGCGACGGTGTTGCCTTCCATCTTGATTCCGGCGAAATATATGCACCGGTAAACGGTCAGATCATTATGGTTGCCGATACAAAACATGCCATAGGCATCAAGGCAAAGAATAATGCAGAAATCCTGATCCATGTTGGACTTGATACCGTCAATTATGGTGGGCAGGGGTTTGTAAGCTTCGTCAAAGCTGGCGACAAAATAAAAAAAGGACAGTTACTTTTGAAAATTGATATGGATTTTTTCAAAACAAAAAATGTCGATATGAGTGTTCCGATGATAATTACCTCTCCGGAATATCAGCTTTCAGAAATAACATACGGAAAGGTTACAACCGCAGTTAATATCTTCAAACTCATAAAAGGATGATCAGTATGAAAGTAATTCGAAACATTAACAATAACGTATGTCTTTGCGAAGACAGCAGCGGAAAACAGGTAGTTGCATTTGGTGCGGGAATCGGTTTTGTAAAACCGCCTCACGATGTACCTCTTTCCAAAATAGACCGCACTTTTTACGATATTGACAAAACGGATCTATCTATTTTAAAAAATATTCCTGCTGAAATTATGGAGGCTTCTATTGAAATCATAGATATGGCTCAGCAGGAACTGAAAGTAACCATGATATCATCCGCTATCCTCTCCCTAGCAGACCATATTAACTTTGCGATCCAGAGAAAAGCATCCAACACATCGTTAAATATGGCTGTCAAGCAGGACCTGCTTCATTTGTATGCCCGCCAGGTTGAAGCTGCAAAAAAAGCGATTGATATCATATATAAGAAAACCGGATATCTACTTCCAGAAGAGGAAATCGGATTAATCACGCTTCATTTCATCAATTCTTCTGTAAAAGAAGAAAATAGCAGTACTACTCAAAACAGCGAAGCAATTATTGAACAATGTGTAAAAATCATTGAAAAAACTTATGATATTTCCATAGACAAAAAAAGTTTTAATTATTCCCGTTTTGTTACCCATATGGAATATCTCTTTCAAAGAAATATATCCAATCAGATCGACAGCCGTAACAAAGGTATGTTTGATGCTATAAAAAACGAATATCCTCTCAATTATGATTGCGCCTTGCAAATCAATGGATATTTGAAATACGCATTAAATCTAGATCTGAACGAAGAGGAATTATTATATCTAATGTTACATATTAACCGTTTGTGTTCAAGAATCCACTTGAACAAATAATCACCAGATCATAACAAGCTTAAGCGCGCAGGCTTGACAATGATAGAATTTAAAATTAAGGAGAAAAAATATGAGCACTTCAAGTAAATATGATGAGCTGTCCCAAAATATTGTGACCCTCGTCGGCGGAAAAGAAAATATCGTTATGTTCATTCACTGCGTAACACGTTTAAGATTCAATCTCAAAGATAAAGGACTCGCCAAATTAGAGGATATCAAGCAGTTAAAAAACGTCCTGGGTGTCCAGTGGTCAGGTGACCAGTTACAGGTTATTATCGGTCCGGAAGTTACCATTGCGTATGATAAAATCTGCAAAGATAATGGTCTGGAATCAGCCGATGCAGTTTCAGAAAATCTTGATGAAAATCTGACTGCCAAACCAAAAAAATTCTCATTTATAAAAGTATTGGAGTCCATTTCCGCATGTATCACCCCTCTGATTCCTATGTTCTTAGGAATTGGTATGTTGCAGGCAATATTAAGCCTGTTAAGCTACTTTGGCGTAATCTCTGCCGAATCACAGACATATACCGTACTGTCTTCTATCTCGGATTCAGCATTATATTTTCTGCCGATTGCTATTGGTATGAATTCAGCAAAAAAATTTGGTGGCAGCATGTCCATTGGATTCCTGCTTGGTGCAGTATTACTGCATCCAACATTAAGCGTTGCAATCCAAAATGGCGAGGCAGCTTTCTTAGGAATCCACATTCCGGCTACCTACTACTGCTACACTGTATTCCCAATGATCATGGTAATGTTTGTTGCAAGCTACCTTGAAAAATTTTTAAACAAACATATCTCTATGGTAATCCGCTCATTCACTACTCCATTGCTGGTATTACTAATCATGGTACCTGTAGAGTTGATCATAATTGCACCAATCGGAGTAGAGGCAGGTACATTACTGTCCGATGCTTTCGTATGGCTTTATAATACTGTTGGTCCTCTGGCTGTAATGCTTGTATGCGCAACCTATCCATTGCAGGTCATGACTGGAATGCATTTTGCATGGGATCCATATGTAATCAACGCCTATGCAACAGTCGGATATGACGGATTGTCTGCTCCTACAGAACCAATCCACAACACCGCTGAGGGCGCTGCCTGCCTAGCTATCGCACTCAAGGAAAAAAACAACAAAAACAAACGTGCCAATGCATTGGCCGCTGCATCTTCAGCTATTATCAGCGGTATCAGTGAACCTGCAATTTACGGATTCAATTTCCGCTATCGCAGACCGTTAATAGCGGTAATGATCGGATGTGCCTGCGGAGGTTTGTACGCAGGTCTGATGCATGTCATCAAAGGTAACTATGGTGGAAGTAATCTTCTTGGATTAGGCGTATTTTTAAATCCTGATCCGAAGAGTCTCCTCAATATCATTATTGCGATTATTATCGCTTCTATTGTTACCTTTATCCTGACATTCATTCTCTATGATCCAAAAGAGGCAGCAAAAGAAGACTAATCTTATAGATCTTATAGAGCGGTAAATCACCGCTCTATTTTAAAAGGAGGACAAACTGATGATTTTAAACAAAGACTTTTTCTGGGGTGGCTCAGTTGCCGCCAATCAATACGAAGGTGCATGGAATATCGGTGGACGCGGTCTGACCAAATCTGATGTCCTGACCGGTGGAACCGTCTCCTCTTCCAGAAAGCTTACTTATATCTACGAAAACGGACAGACCGGTGAAATGAACGAAGAAGAAAAACTTCCTTTCGGTGCTCATTATTACCCGAGAGAAGATCGTTATTATCCTAATCATGAAGCTGTCCACGGATATGAACGTTATGAGGAAGATATACGACTCATGGCAGAAATGGGATTCAAAATGTTCCGGCTTTCCATCTCATGGGCACGCATTTTCCCAACAGGAAAAGAAAATGAGCCTAATCTCGAAGGCATTAATTTTTATCACAAAGTTTTTCAATGTTGCAAAAAATATAACATTGAACCATTGGTAACTCTGTTACATTTTGATACTCCTTTGACTCTGGTCGAAGAAGGCGGTTGGACTAAACGCTCTATTCTGTCACATTTCCACAAATTCACCGAAACCTGTTTCCGTGAGTTCAAAGACGAAGTCCGATACTGGCTGACAGTAAACGAGATCAATACAGCTATTACCTTCCTTCCAACTTCTGCAGATCATCAAGACTGGCAGGATGCTTACCAGACACTCCATTTTCAGCTTGTAGGATCTGCCGATGCTGTTATCACAGCACATCAGATCAATCCAGAAAACAAAGTTGGCTGTATGATTGCTGGTGAAACCTGTTATCCATATTCCTGCCGTCCTTCCGATATTCTTGCTGCCAGACATAAATGGGAACAGGATGTCTACTACTGCGGAGATGTGCACTGCTTCGGAGAATACTCTCCTTTTGCACACAGACTTTGGAAAGAACATGATATCAAACTGGATATAACAGATCAGGATCTCGAAATTTTAAAAAGCGGAACGGTTGATATCTTCTCGTTTTCCTATTACTATTCAACAGCAGTATCTACTGAAAAAGATACAGAAATTTTAACTGGCGATAATGTATCCGGTGTTAAAAATCCATATTTATCTTATACCGGCTGGGGATGGGCAGTTGATGCAGATGGTCTGCAATATTTCCTTGAAACTGTCTATGACCGCTATCGCAAACCAATGCTGGTTGTTGAAAACGGAATCGGTGAACTGGAAACTTTAGAGAACAATCAAATCCACGATCCTGACCGTGTTGAATATCACACGAAACATATTCAAAGTTTCAAAAAAGCGGTAGAACATCATGTAGATCTGATTGGATATCTGGTCTGGAGTCCTATGGATATCGTTTCTGCCGGCACCGGTGAAATGCGTAAACGCTACGGTTTCATCTATGTTGATGTCGACGATCATGGCAACGGTACATATAACAGAATTAAAAAAGATTCCTTCTCCTGGTATCAGAAAGTTATCGAAACCAATGGAGAATGTCTGTAATATCTCTCATTTCACAAAAGAGGTATCCATCACCGTTGGATACCTCTTTACAATCATTTTATCCAAAATACTTTTCTAACAACACAAGCTGTACATCTGGGATACCATTGAACACGGTCGGTACAATCCCAATCTCCTTATATCCCAGCTTCTTATACATCGCTCTGGCTGCCACATTCCTTGCATTGGTATCAATGCGAAGTTCCATGCATCCATGCTCTCTCGCATAATTCTCATAGAATGCAATAAATGCCTTGCCATATCCTTTCCCTGATGCCTTCGGAGAAATGACTAATGTGTGAAGCACACTCACCTCCGCGTCTTTAGCATCATGCTTCCATTCACCAAGCGCATACACATCCACCTGTGTTTGATTAATAATGCCTGCGCCCACAATCTGTCCCTGATCTTCCTGTACGAAAAGATTTCCTCTATCTAACGCATCCTCTGCCGTCTTACGCACTGGATACACACCACGGATCCAGCCGATGGTCTGTGCACCACGCTCTTCTGCCGTATGAATATCATTATAAATCTGCTCTACTGCATCTATATCCTTCAATTCTGCCTTACGTATGCTAGTCATCATTCATCTTTTCCTTTATCTGTTCAATCTCTTCATCTGTAACATCATAAAATTCTTTAATGTCAGTATTTGAATAATTCTTTTTGAGCATCTTATATATCATTTCATGCATAGCTTCTTCAAGCGCCTGTTCTCGTGCTTCTTCTCGCATTTTTTCCATCTCTTTACACATGACCTCGACCCCTTTCACATTTTCTTTGAAATAACGAACCCTGTCAGCTAATACTGTATTATACATATCCCGCGCATCTGTACACCAGAAATCGTGCATCAATCTACCAAGCGCCGTTTCGTCAGTAATCTTGGAATTCACATATATGATATGTTCTTCATCATGAAACAACTCTCCATTTTCCAGAATCACACGTTTTATATGATATATTGGCAAATTACCTTTTAATACGTCATTCTCCGTGATAAATATTACATACGTTTCTCTTAATTCGTTATATTCTTCGCCCGTTTCTGTAGCGTTTGCTGTTAACAGGCTACTGTTATATCTGGCTCGTTTAACTCCCGCTCCTTTATCATCACGCTGTATCTCTATATCATACAATTTCCCTTCTAAATCAACTGCATATATGTCCAACCGAATTGATCTTCCCTGAAGATTATGAATGACATGCTGTACATGAACATCCTGAACTTTCAAATCTTCCCGATTCAGAATAATCTTCAAAAGAATTTCCGCACACTTCAAATCCTCAAATACTTTACTCATAAAGTCATCGTCTAACAAGCGAAATCTTTTAATTCGTTCCAAATCTGCTTCGTGCATTTTCTGCAATTCAAAAATCGGCTCTCTTTGCCTTCATATGATCCCCTCTCCTTTCATCGATATTTATCCATAAAAGTAGAAATGACCAATAAAGTTTTCACCATATAATTATTTTATATAGTCTATAGATTTTAATCAAACAGATTTTATAGAATAAATTTTATGTTATCTTTAAGTTTTATTTCACACATACTAACATAAAACTTTTCCAAAATCAATATGTAATTAAGTAAATTATATTTTTATTTTTCAGCCTATTATCTTGACATAGTATTCTATAAATAGTATACTCATCGTACCTTTTAAATAACCTTTACTCTTCACGCAAAGGAGAACGTCTATGAATCACAAATCTACCAATTACGAGTCCGAACACAACACTGAACATATGAATGAAGTTCGCGAAGCTATGCCTGCTTATGCAGTTCCACGAAAAAGACAGGGGGAATATACCTTGGAAGACTACTATGCTCTTCCAGACGATATCCGTGCTGAACTGATCGACGGCGAACTGATTTTTCTGGAGGCTCCCTCATCTATTCATCAGGAATTAATTGGCGAATTATTATTTGAAATCAAGCTGTATATACGTACCAATAACGGTCCTTGTAAGATTCTTCCATCACCGTTAGATGTGCAATTGGACTGTGATAACCGCACGATGCTCCAACCTGACATTTCCGTCATCTGTCATCGTGACCGCATCGTGAAAAAAGGCGTATACGGTGCACCTGATCTCTGCATTGAGATTGTCTCTCCATCAAGCCGCAAACGGGATTATGAAAAGAAACGCATGAAATACCAAAACGCTGGCGTGCGTGAATATTGGATCGTAGATCCTAAAACAGAATCTGTCCTGTGTTATTTCTTTGAAGAAAGTGACGAGCCTCATTCTTATACTTTCGATGATAAGATCCCTGTACGGATCTATGACAGCAATCTGGTCATCAATTTTGCAGAAATTAAGGAGCGGCTTGTATAAACCGCTCCCTGGTGACATTTCTTTAATTGTACTAATTATACCTGAACATTCTTGCTGATTTTCTTCATATGATGCAGATAGATAATGAATATCGCACCGCCTGTGAAGATCCAGGATACTACATACACATCCATCAGCATTGCAAATGTATGAATCTGACGGAATATTGTAACCAGCCATATCATACGGAACACGACGGTTCCCAGAATAATAATAATGGACGGCTCTACAGATTTACCCATACCACGCAGTGTAGCACTCTCCACCTCATATGTGGCCGTCAATCCTTCCAGTGAACAGATTCTATGCATACGTATCAGCGCATAATATGCTACCGCACTACTGGTTGTATAGATTCCGACGAAAAAGTTATCCCAAATCATAAATATAACACTCAGGATTTCCGTGAATCCAAAACCAAACAACATACAGAGCCAAAATATCTTTTTGCATCGCTTTATATTGCCAGCGCCATAATTCTGACTCACAAATGTCACTGTTGCCTGTCCAAATGCCGCCGATATATCGTATGTAAAATACTCAAAGTTCAATGCCAGTGATGATCCGGCAATGGCATCCGCACCAAAGGAATTAATTCCTGTCTGTATAAATACGTTAGACACAGAAAAGATTGCTCCCTGTACACCAGCCGGAATACCGATTGCCAATACTCTTTTCAATACTTTCCATTCTATTCTCATGCAATGAAAACGGAACTGGAATTCATCATCTCGTCGATATAAATGAGTGAGCACCATAGCGGTACTGAGTACATTCGATATTGCAGTTGCAATTGCTACTCCTGCCACTCCAAGATGACAACCGATCACAAATACCAGATTCAATACCACATTCACGCTACCTGATATAAGCAGATAATACATAGGTCTTCTCGTATCACCATAACTTCTAAGTACTGCTGATCCAAAGTTATATGTCAGCATAAATGGCACTCCCAACAGATAGATCCGAATATAGATCATGGCTTCATCCATGACTTCCGTCGGTGTTCCAGATGCTTCCAGTACTATTCTGACAACCAGCATCCCCACTGCCATCAACCCAATACCAAGCAATATTCCAAACGTGATCACTGTATGTAAGGTACTGTTAATTCGTTCTCTTTTCTTTTGTCCGATCAGTGTGGCAAGAACTGCATTGGGTCCGACTGCAAGTCCTGCCAACAGATTCACATAGATTCCTACGATTGCCACGCAGCTTCCTACTGCTGCAAGTGCCCTGTCACCTGCAAATCTTCCAACCACTGCCACGTCTGCTGAATTAAATAGCTGTTGTAAAATACTGCTGAATGCCAGTGGAATTGCAAATAGGATCAATTTTCCTGCAAGACCTCCATTCAGCATGTCCATTTCTTTTTTATGCTTTATATGATTATCTTTCATGACAGTTTAGCCAATGTTCCTAACTGCCCATTCAGCAATCTTCTGTTCAGAAGCTTTTGCCTCAGCTCCATGAATCGCAAGACTTGTCCCAAAGATTGCGCCATTGCACGCCTTTTTAAGTCCCTGTTCGCTGCTTCCCAGCCCACTGCCTTCATGTGTCATCAGTCCCATTACCTTCTTGCCTGTAAAGTCCAGCTTCTCGAGCTGTGTAAATACTGCCATTGGATAAGTACCACACCAGCATGGACCACATACATAAATATTGTCATATGCAGCAATATCTTTTAAATATGTTTTCAATTCCGGTCTGGCATTCTCCTGCCATTCTTTCTTTGCTTCTTCTACACATGCACGATAGCTCTCTCCATACTCCGTTGCGGTTTCGATTTCAAAGAGATCTCCTCCCACCGCTTTCTGGATGTATTCTGCACAGATTTCTGTGTTTCCCTTTGCAAGCTTCTCTATATTACCATTCACGTAATTCTCACCCTTTCGAGAATAGTAGATGATCAAATTCTTCGCCATATCCGTATTCCTCCTGTCTGAATGTTTAATTACCTTTGTATACTCATACATTTTACTCGTCTGTGGCTATTCAGGCAAGAGTAAACTTATCAGATTCTTGGTATTCATTCTCTTTATCGCCATCGTTTTTAACAGGCAATTCTACTACTCCATTGCAATCAATATCCGTTGCATAAAGACTGTATTTTGGAGTTATTCATATGGATTTTTCTCGTTTTTTATGATATTTTCTAAATAGTATCAATAATTAAAAACCATTTCAAAGGAGGTATCCGTATGAAGCCCCAAAAAAGGTTCTGTTTTCTAATTATCGCACTAACAGCAACCATTTTTCTATCAGCATGCAAGTCATCAGAAAATAATAACTCTGTCAGTACTGCCGCCGAAAAAATCATCCAGACAATTGCTAACTGTCCGAACGAAGAATACTATTCTACGAGCGATATAACTGCTATCGGAGAAGGTACTGATAGTAGTTCAGAAAGTTCAGAAACCGAGCCCGAGCCTGTAGATACCTATCAGAATTTAAAAGACACACTTGGAGAATATTTTACCGATACAGCTTTTGATACATTTTACAGCCAGGGAATCGCTGATAAATATTTCTCCGATGCTTTTATGAACAATTATGAAATCTCCGTTCAGGATATAGAATTGGTAGAAAAGAAAGATAATTCTGAAACTGTAAAAGTGACCTTTAAAAAAGGGTCTACCGAAGACACAGATACTTTCTTGTTCACATACGATGATAACGGACTTGTCACTAAAATCGTTATTACCGATTAAACAAAAGCCGCCGGGCAACCTCGTGAGCATAGCTCACTCAGTTGGGGGGCGTCGCCCCATGTATGCTTACGGCAGTGCTACAACCTCGTGAACTTCGTTCACTCAGCCCGCGGGCATACGCCTCGCCTATTCGTAAGCCGCTAGACAACCTCGCAAGCACAGCTTGCTCAGTTGGGGGGGCGGCGCCCCATAAATCGCTTACGGCAGTGCCCAACCTCGCGTGCATAGCCCGCTCAGTTGACGGGCATACGCCCTATAAATAACTCAAGCCGAGGAAACTTTCCTGCAAGCAGGAGTTCCCTCGGCTTTCATTATTTGCACTGCCTATTTCATTACAATATTTATGATTTTCTTTGGTACGTAGATTTCTTTGATTACGTTGCCTGTGAGTTTGTCTGCGATTGCAGCTTTTCCGGCTTCTAATGCTTCTTCTTTGGTTGCATCAGCTGAGATCTCGATTACGGCTTTGGTCTTTCCGTTGATCTGTACCGGTACTTTGATCTCGTCGTCTTTCATTGCATCTTTATCGTATACCGGCCATCCGGCTTTGAATACGCTCTCTGTATGTCCCAGTTCTTCCCACAGCTCTTCTGCGATATGTGGTGCGAATGGTGACAGCAGTACTGCCATTGTGGACAGTGTCTCTTTGTCGATTCCGCCTTCTTTCTTGGCGATCTCGATGAGCTTGTTGTTATGCTCCATGAATGCTGAGATTACTGTGTTCAGACTGAAGCTTTCGAGACGTGTTGTTACATCGTAAATCAGTCTGTGACGCTCTTTGATCATCTCTTTGCTTGCTTTCACGTCTGCATCTTTGCTGTCCTGTACCAGATTCCATACACGCTTCAGGAAACGGTTAACTCCGTCGATTCCACGGTCATCCCACTCAGCATCTAACTCCGGTGGTCCTACGAAGAGTTCGTACATTCTCAGAGAGTCGCATCCGTAATCTCTTACCAGATCATCCGGTGATACGACATTTCCTTTGGACTTACTCATCTTGATACCGTTCTTACCTGTAATCATTCCCTGGTTGAACAGCTTGTGGAATGGCTCGTCGAAATCAATAACTCCGATATCATATAAGAACTTGGTATAGAAGCGTGAGTACAGCAGGTGAAGTACGGCATGCTCTACACCACCGATATACATATCTACCGGAAGCATCTCATCTGCTTTCTCTCTGGATACCAGTTCTTTGTCATTATGATTATCCACATAGCGCAGGAAATACCATGATGATCCTGCCCACTGTGGCATGGTGTTGGTCTCACGCTTAGCGTCTGCTCCACACTGCGGACACTTGCAGTTCACCCACTCATCTATTGCTGCAAGCGGTGATTCTCCGGTACCTGTCGGCTCGTAAGACTCTACCTCTGGCAGGCGAAGCGGTAACTCTTCTTCCGGTACCGGTACGTTACCACATTTCGGACAGTGTACGATCGGAATTGGCTCGCCCCAGTATCTCTGACGGGAGAATACCCAGTCACGCAGCTTGTAGTTCACAGTTGCGCGTCCAATACCTCTCTCTTCGATAATGTGTGGTGCTTCTTTCTTAAGCACAGAAGATTCCATACCATTCCACTCTCCGGAATTGATCATAGTTCCGACAGCTTCTGTGTATGCCTCTGTCATATTTTCAATCTCTTTACCGTCTTTTGCGATAACCTGAATGATCGG
>ERZ1034920.2275-NODE-2275-length-11068-cov-40.520748_pt1 | contig 11068 bp, 13 predicted proteins | sample MGYA00520688_ERZ1034920 | MGnify/ENA primary metagenome ERZ1034920 (study PRJEB33766, sample SAMN09781785) | gut metagenome | biome: gut microbiome | host: Homo sapiens | place: Madagascar | study: EMG produced TPA metagenomics assembly of the PRJNA485056 data...
ATTGTATAATTAATTTATGTTCATATTTAGTTCACAAAAGAATGGTTATTTTCTGCAATCCCGTCCCATTTTTTAGCCTGAAAAAGTATAAAAAGTGGTATGTGTCACCACTTTTTGCATGATTTTCTGCTGTTTTTTTATCATTGTGCGAGGTAAAATGTAAGAAAATCTTCTTTCTTACATTTTTCTCATTATATATTGTCATCCATATATCATTCCTGTATACTTAAATTATTACATAATACAAGGAGGATATATGAGCGAATTACCCGGTGTATATACCACCAGACTAAAAGACGGAACCGCAAGTTACCGCGCTGGAATAACAGTTAAATCAAAGCATATAAGTCTCGGAAGTTTTGATAATCCGGATGACGCTTCAGGTGCATATAGGGATGCTTTGTATACCCTTAAAAGCGACTGCACCATTGAGGATTACGAAAAAATATCCATCCATCTTTCTTTTAAAAAATATGTCATCCTTATTAATCTCAGGGACAACGGCATATATTTTAATACGCCGATTTATCTGTACAAAAAATATTTCCTGTATTATGTGGACAGAAAGACAATCCTTACTTTTGACGTTGATGACCTTTTCTATTTTTCGGATAAATCAATTATGAAGCGGGGCAACCATCTTTTTGTTGCAGAATACGGGATGCAGACCAATATTTTAAGCCGTTACGGAATAAGGGATCATGCCGTTCCCGGACGGGATTACTATTTTTCCAACGGCAATCCCTACGATTTCAGATATGGCAACGTCAACATTGTGAATAGATATTACGGCGTCCAAAAGATAATCAAAAAAGGACAGCCCCGTTATAAAACGGTTATACATATTAATGGCAATTTTGTTGTGGGAACATATAAGACGGAGGAAGAAGCTGCCATAGCCTACAATAAAGCAGTCCATTGTCTTAAGAAAAACGGATGCAAAAAAAACTTCCCGGAAAATTATCCGGAAAGTCTCTCTGCTATCTCCTATGCGTCCATATATCATTCAGTCAAAATTTCTGATAAAATACGAACTTATAAATTCTTATAGATTTCCGGTCTGAAGTCATTTCTTACCGGAAATTTTTTTCTGTATTCATACTCTTCCTCTTTATCAATATCGGCAATGATTATGTCCTCTTTTTCTCCTGCCATTGAAATCACATCACCCTTAGGTGATACTGCCATGGAGTGTCCCATATAATAAGTAGAAACATCTTCACCGGCTCTGTTAATTCCCGCAATATAGGTCTGGTTCTCAATGGCTCTCGCTTTTAAAAGCACCTGCCAGTGTCCATCCCTTGGTCCGCCGAAATTAGCTGCAACCGTAATCAGGTCAGCTTTCTTTGAGGCTTTGATAAAAAGCTCCGGAAACCGCAAATCATAGCATATTAACGGGCATACCGTAATATCATCAATCTGACAGAAGGAAAGGCTGCTGCCCTTTTCATAGACCCTGTCTTCTCCTGCATAAGTAAACGGATGAATCTTGTCATAGCTGCATATTATTTTTCCAAGATTATCAATAATAACATAAGTGTTATAATATCCGCTATTTTTGCGGCTTATATAACCATAACCGATATAAATATTATATTTTGAGGCGAGTTTTGCCATTACAGAATACGTCCGTCCTTTTTCATCTTCATAAAAGCACTCCGGCTTCATGGTAAAACCTGTCATGCTCATTTCGGGAAAAAGGGCAAGCCTGACCTTACTGTCAGACACTGCTTTTATATATTTTTCCGCTGCATTGAGGTTACGTTCTTTATCCTCAAAAAAAATATCTGTCTGACATATTCCTATTCTCATGGCTGTCTCCTTTATTTATTGTTGATGTAATTAATAAGTCCTTCTGCCGCAATTATTTTCTGCATGAAAGGAGGGAACGCCTGACCTTTAAATTCAGTGCCCTTTGTTCTGTTGTAGATGATACCGCTGTCAAAATCCACTTCTACATCATCACCGTTTTCGATTCCCTTTGACGCCTCAGGACATTCAATAATAGGAAGTCCGATATTAATTGCATTTCTATATAAAATTCTTGCAAATGTCTCTGCAATTACGCAGCTTACGCCTGCTGCCTTAATGGCTATAGGTGCATGTTCCCTCGAAGAACCGCATCCGAAGTTCTTATCTGCAACAATGATGTCACCTTTTTTTACATTCTTAACAAAGTCCTTATCAATATCTTCCATACAGTGTGTTGCAAGTTCCGCAGGATCTGATGAATTAAGATATCTTGCAGGAATTATTACGTCCGTATCTACGTTGTCGCCATATTTAAATACTGTTCCATGTGCTTTCATTTTACATTACCTCCTCAGGTGATGAAATCTTACCCGTAATTGCCGAAGCTGCCGCAACCGCCGGGCTTGCAAGGTATACTTCTGATTCAACGTGTCCCATTCGTCCTACAAAGTTACGGTTAGTAGTTGATATACAACGTTCTCCCTTTGCAAGGATTCCCATGTAACCGCCAAGACATGGACCGCATGTAGGAGTGCTCACAACTGCTCCTGCCTCAATAAATGTCTTAATAAGGCCTTCTTCGATAGCCTGAAGATAAATCTTCTGTGTTGCAGGAATTATAATTGTCCTGATTCCTTTTTTAACCTTATGTTCTTTAAGGATCTCTGCTGCAATTCTAAGGTCGTCAAGTCTTCCGTTAGTACATGAACCGATTACTACCTGGTCGATTGCTATGTCAAAACCTTCGTCAATGGTATGTGTATTCTCAGGAAGATGTGGGAAAGCAACTGTTGGCTTTAATGTTGAAAGGTCGATTACATATTCTGCATCATACTCTGCATCTTCATCTGCTTCATATACAGTGTATTCTTTTGTGGAATGTTCTTTCATGTACTCGATTGTAAGGTCATCCACAGGGAAAATACCATTCTTTCCGCCGGCCTCAATTGCCATGTTGGCGATTGTAAATCTGTCATCCATAGAAAGGTATTTTATACCGTCGCCTACAAATTCCATTGATTTGTATAAAGCACCGTCTACGCCGATCATTCCGATTATGTGAAGAATAATGTCTTTACCGCTTATCCACTTGGCAGGTTTGCCTGTAAGTACGAATTTAATTGCTGAAGGAACTTTGAACCATGCAAGTCCCGTAGCCATTCCGGCTGCCATATCAGTTGAACCTACACCTGTCGAAAATGCACCGAGTGCTCCGTATGTGCAAGTGTGTGAATCCGCACCGATAATAACGTTACCTGCTACCGTAAGTCCTTTTTCAGGCAAAAGAGCATGTTCGATACCCATTTCACCAACTTCAAAATAATTGGTAATGTCGTGCTTTTTTGCAAAATTTCTTACACACATACAATGTTCTGCCGATTTAATATCCTTGTTAGGAACAAAATGGTCAGGAACGAGTGCGATTTTATCTTTGTCAAATACTGTTTTGGTATTCATCTTCTCCATCTCATGGATTGCCACAGGTGAGGTGATGTCATTACCAAGTACAAGGTCTAACTTAGCTTCTATAAGCTGACCTGCCGATACTTCAGGAAGACCCGCATGAGCTGCAAGAATCTTCTGTGTCATTGTCATTCCCATAATAAAAATCTCCTTTTTTTATTCTGGTTGTATTTTAGCATATTTTTTATTATAATCAAAATACATATTATATATATTTATTATAACGTGAGGTTATATAATGAACAATAATTTATCTTTATACAATATATTTCTTGCCGTTGCCGAAGCCGGAAGCACCCTTGGCGCAGCTAAGACTCTCTTTATAAGCCAGCCTGCCGTAAGTAAAGCAATTTCCAAATTGGAGGCGTCCCTTGAAGTCAGTCTTTTTGTAAGAAGCAAAAAAGGTGTCCGCCTTACAGATGACGGACTTATTCTTTATGACCGTATAAAAAATGCTTTTGAATATATCGATGAGGGCGAGTCGGTTATCAGAGAGCGTAACAGCCTTGGCACGGGACATATTAAAATCGGTGTCAGCAGTACCTTATGCAAATATATACTTCTGCCCTATCTTTCCCTATACACCAAGGACCATCCTCACATACGTATTTCGATTGAATGTCATTCTTCAAGAGAAACCGCAGATATTCTCCAACAGAACCACGTTGACCTCGGTCTGATTGCCAAGCCTGATAATTCAACCCTTTCCTGCTTAAGTCTCGGATATATGCACGATACCTTTGTTGCCACCAGGGAATATCTCTCCAATATGGCAAAAAGAAATGATGCCAACCTTATGATGCTTAATAAGGAAAATCTTACCAGGCAATATGTGGACAGGTATATTCCTGCCAGATTTTATGAAAAATTCAATCTTATGGAAACCGACAATATGGAACTTCTTATAGAATTTGCCAAAACAGGCATCGGTATCGGCTGTGTCATCAAGGAATTTGTTAAAAACGAACTGGGTAACGGACTGTTAGTGGAATACAATACAGGTCTCCCCGAAATAGAAAAACGTGAGGTGTGCTTCGCCTATTCCTATAGGCGCATGCCCAATCCTCACGTTATGGATTTTCTCGATTATGTGAATGAAAAAAAATCCGATAAGAAATTTAACGTATTGGTGTAGATTAGTTTCAAATACAAAATGCAGCATATAAAGGAACAATCTTCTTATTATCCTCAGAACCAAAGTTTTTGGAAGATAGTTTAATGGCATAATCAGGTTTGTAAGTGTCCATATATACTTTTAGGCTCTTAGCTCTGGTATTGTCAGCAGATTTTACTTCAATAGGTATAAGTCTGCCATCCCGCTGAATAATAAAATCAATTTCAGCCCCACGCTCCGACTCCCAATAGTAAGTATTGTAGCCATTAATTGTAAGCTGCACATTAACATAGTTTTCAGCCATACCGCCCTTAAAATCATTGATTTCCTCAACCATATAAAGAATATCATTCGCAGCCAAATCTTTTTTTGCACAAAGCAAACCTAAATCCGATACATATATCTTAAATGCATCAATATTGCGGTAATTTTCCAAAGGTTTTTTAACCTGCTCAACCTTGTAAACCTGCGATACAATTCCTGACAAGCAAAGCCATTCAATGGCATTTTCAAATTCAGAAGCCCTTCCGCCTTTCTTAATCAGTTTATATTGGAAACGGGTATTCTTTTTTGATAGCTGGACAGTAATGTTATCATAGGCAAGTCTGGTTTTTTTGATTTCATTAAGGTTGTTGTACTTACTCATATCATTAAGGTAACTTGCAAGTATCGTATCCTGGGTATGGCGTACAAGGATATAATCTTTTGTTTCGGCAAATTGCTTCACACACTCCGGCATACCACCTACTACGAGATACTGGCGGTAGAGCTGCATTGCGGCATCATGCAAAGCTGACGGCAATGGTGTATCTGTGTTGAAACACTTTTTTATCTGTTCTGTTAAATCTTTTTCACCGAGTGCCAGCATAAATTCTTCCATATCCATAGGATAAAGTGTTTTCATATCAACCTTTCCTACAGGGAAAGAGAATTTAGTCCTATTAACAGCAACTCCCAACAGACTTCCCGCAACAATTATATGGTAATCAGGAGCATCTTCGCAAAAATATTTGAGTGAAGTCAATGCTCTTTCGCAAAGCTGCACTTCGTCAAATACTATCAGTGTCTTTTCTTTTACAATAGTCTGCCCTGCAATATGTGACAAAATTGGTATCAGATAATCAGGGCTGATATTTTCCTCAAAGGTATTACCAAGCTTCGGATTGGTCTCAAAATTGAAATATGCCACATTTTCATAATCAGTACGTCCGAACTCCAGAATGGAATATGTCTTTCCTACCTGTCTTGCTCCCTGTAAAATAAGAGGCTTACGATGTTCGCTTTCTTTCCATTCTTTCAAAAATCCCATAATTTTCCTATACATAATCCACCCTCCTTAAAGGTACTAAGTATAGTATAGCAGATATTCGTGTAAAAATCAATGTGTTTTTATTATTTTTTTTCGCATTAAAATGCACGAATATTTTTGTTAAATTTACATAATATGGCATATATATTTTTTTTTTAGCAAATATACGTCTATAAAATAATTCATAAAGAAAAATCCATTTTTTTAAGATATTCTGCAATCTGCTCGACATTTCAATATTATCGTAATCTGTTTTTTCAGCATACATAACAACTCCGTTTTTCGTATCATATTGGCAAATAATGTTTAGTCACTAAACAAACAAATCTTAGTCCTCAATTCCAAAAATAAGATACGCATAAATGTTTCCTCTATACTCGCTTGGAATTTCAAGTTGTTTATCAATTATATCTTCAACTGTCTTGAATCCATTTTGACGGAGATATTCCAATGTCGTTTTACGCACTTTTAATGTCTCTATGCTTTGTTTTTTTACCTCCGAAGGAACCTTGTATACTATACGTTTTTCTAACATGGCTTACTCCTCGTATAACTTATCAACTTCAGCTTCATACACTGATTTAGTATGAGTATCGAACAGCACCCATTCCACCAGATCAAAGCTGTCCGGATTATCCTGCAAAAATCTTTTTACTGTATGTACTGCAATCTTTGCTGCCAACTCAACCGGAAAACCATATGCTCCCGTTGATATGGAAGGAAATGCAATAGACCTTATTCCATTATCCATTGCCAGCTTCATAGAATTAAAATAGCAGTTAGTAAGAAGTTCCTCTTCTCTATTCATTCCACCATTCCATATCGGTCCTACAGTGTGTATCACATAATCACATGGCAGATTATAAGCTTTTGTTATCTTTGCTTCTCCTGTCTTACATCCGTGAAGTGTTCTGCACTCCTCCAGAAGTTCCGGTCCCGCGGCTCTGTGAATCGCACCATCTACACCACCTCCGCCAAGAAGAGAGTTGTTTGCTGCATTCACGATTGTCTGCACATCTGTAACTTTTGTTATGTCTCCTTTTATCGCCTTTATCAAGTCTGACAATATGGCAGGATATTTAATTTCCAAATCACACACATTTTTTATTTGACCTTTATAATTCATGCTTGAAACAGCTTCATAGATTAACCTGACATGACTCGGATATATATGATTACCAGATTCTTTTAGCCTTCTTTCAAATTCTGAAACAAGTATTTCTTTTAGATATAAAAAATTTCCCATACCCATACCTATGCATTTCATCTCTTTGGGTTCTTTTGTTATTGTATTTGGAAATCTTCTTCTTGCCTCTGCATCTAAGTTTTCATTCTGTATATAACTGAACCTATATAGCCACATAGCATTCCCATGAATCGTTATAATCGTAATCTCACCTGGGCACCCCATTGCTCCAGAATAAGCAAAAGTCCAAGCTATAATATCATGTTCCGATATTTCATCAATATTCTGCATTGTCAAATAAATAGGTTTATTAGTTCTATTCTGTATCAATTTTTTATTTGCTCCTTCTTCAGTTATAATTAATTGGTGTTCGTACTTCAATAAGATTTCCTGATAGATCATAAAATCTTACAAGCTTCTGTCCGCCTTCAAGTTCCATTAATTCCGTAACATAACTTACAACATACTTGCCAGACTCCAGTTTTTCAATAATACTTTCTATATCATTATCTTCAAAATAAAGTTCTGTCATATTGTTATGTGGAGTTGTATGTATTTTTGTACTATCATACCATACATCTACATCCTGCAATACAAGTCCCTCAGACATTATCACATTTCCCTCCAGCCTTGTAATCACACGCAGTCCAAACAGTTCTTCATAAAAATCAATTGATTCGTCAATGTTATCAACAATGACCAATACATTTTTCAAACTCATATTTTATGTTCCTGCCTCTCCATTTCTTTTTGAATCTATGTCATAATTACATCTACAAGATAATCCTGCTGCACCTGACTTAGTTCCTTGCCCGGCTGCATTTTATGCCACTTTCGGATGCACTCCCTGCAGCATGTTGCTGTTGCGTGCTGGGCAATAAATACTGGATGTCCACGCATTGGTGTCTGTTTGCCATCATTTGCTATATATGCCGGAGCTTCTCTCTTTGCAATAAAATCCTTTGCATGTTGTCTGATTGTGTCCAACCCTTTTTCATTTATGTAATCAATATCTTTCTGCTTCAGATGGAAACTGCTTCTGAACTTGGAATTATCCAGTCGCTCAAATAACTGCCTATACCATTCATCCTTAGTCATTAAAACTTCACTACTTCCGGCTCATGTGTAAATGATGAAAATGTAGCTGTCGCATTTTTAAAGTAGAACACCTCTGTATTTCCATCATCTGCTGAGTACATATTCTGTAAAGATGGATAAGCATCAAGCATAGACTGTCTTGCTTCTCTTCTGTCATCTTCTACAAGTTCTCCGGCTACACGAAGCCACTCGCCATTTTTAAACGCACAGATTTCTACCTTCGGGTTTGCGTGAATCTGCTTTGAGACATCCTTTACCTTTCCAGTCTGAATATACAGCTTCCCTTCAAAAATGTGTGCGGTTCCAAAAGGTCTTACCCTTGGCTGATTACCTTCTACTGTTGCCAAATAATATGTCTCTGCTTCTTTTAAAAATTGTACTACTCGTTCCATGATGTAATCCTCCTATCGATAAGTTTCTAATCACATTGTATCTGCAAAAGTAACAGAGCTGGTTGCATGAAAAGCGGCAAAACAACATATAAATATTTTATGCCATATTGCTTAAATTTGATTGATTTATCTTAAATACAAATAGATAAATTGTTTACTTATTTCTATCCCTCAATTATAGGTATCTCATACTCAGTAATTCCATATATCTGATATACAATATCATCAATCTCTTTGACTTTAATTTCGTCATAAGTTTGAAGTAATTCACCTACCAATTGAATAATTTTATTTCTTTGCTCAATGGTTCCCATCTTAATCGGCAATCCATCAATTTCATACCCATTAACATTGCTGTTTGTACTCAATTTGGCAAAATACCAATTTAATAACTTCGAGTTCAGTATTCCAAGTATGAAATAATCAAAATCATCTGTCATATCTGGTATTAAATAATTTACAGAATTTGCACAAAAATAAGGTGGTTGCGCCATTGTCATTTTTAATCTCCACTTTTCATTAACTCCGGTAATCCCTTGCATTACTATCCGACGCCTGTTATGATGTTGGCTTTTCTCGCCCCTATTTTTATCTAAATAACCATCTGCCTTTAAGAAAAGAATATCTCCTTGGCTAATGTCGTTTGTAATGTAATATTTCTGCACTTGTGCCCCTCTCAACATGGAATGATCACTACTTGAATTTGTTATAAATTCATTATGAAGTGATATGTCTACTTCTCCAGTGTAGCATTTACTTATCTCCGACATTCTCTTACATTCATTTGTCATCTTCAAAAAGATTAATAATTCATGTTGTCTGATCAATGGAATAGACAAATACTCATTGTCAATTGCCTTTATTTCGTCATACGAAATAAACATAGCTTCGTTATTATCGTCTACATATTTGTCACGATGTATCCGCACGCTAAATTTATATGAAGAAGGCATCTTCCTTTTAGTTGCTCCCAAAATGCATACTGACATCTTGACTTCCTTAAACACTCTCTTACTTTCAATATCTCTTTCAGGAAATGCTTCTATAAAATCCACTTGTGTATTTTCCATAACAAATTGACGAATTTTTGAATTCGTAGCATCTCCCATAAATGCTAATGGAAAAATCAAACAGCAATGACCATCCTTCTTCAACAACGAAAAGCACCGGCATATAAACATTCGGTATATATTTAATACACCGCCTTTTGCCCATTCATATACCTTACTCGTCTTGTAATAATCTAATAATTCTGGTGCAACCGAAATACTTGTATTTTGATTTTGTTTCTTATTAAGCAATCCATACGGAGGATTTCCTATGATACAATCAAATCCTGTAAATACACCTTTTTCATTCAATAATTCTGGAAATTCTATAGCCCATTCAAAAGCATCTCTATATATAGATGAATCACTACCATAGTCAAATACAATCTCCATATTTTTATTCACAGAAAATGAGATTTGATTATATATGCTATGTAGATTCGCTTTAATACTTTCTATATTTTTTCGTATTTCTGCTTTTACACTTTTATCTGATACTCCTCTATAAGCTACCACTAGTTTCTTATACTGATTAATTAATTTTTGAGTATTTTTTTCTAGTTCTACACCACCTTGTCCTATCTTACTACCAATAGCAAAATTTAATTTATTTATCAAAGAATTTCCACTTTTAATATTTATATCAATATTCGGTAAAGTTTCCATTACTTCATTTTTATAGTATGCATTTTTTAATAGCTCAATCCATAGACGAAGTTGACATATAGCAACTGCTTTTGAGTTTAAATCGACGCCAAATAAACAATTTTCAATAATAGTTCTTTTTTCATTGAACAGTGTTTCTTGCACCGACTGAGATAATACATTGTTTTTATCATAATGAAAACTCTTTCCCTGACCATCATATATACTTAATATATCATCTATAACATCTATATCATATTCTGTTAGGAGTTCATCTTTTCTATGCTTAAACAACACTCCAAGCTGTTTCTTTATTGCAATAATCCTATTCAATGCAGATACCAAGAAATGCCCTGACCCAACAGATATATCGCAGATCTTCACCTCGTTAATAAGTCGGTTTATTTCCTTAGCATCTGCTAATGTCATTCCCATATTTGCTTTAATTTCAAATAAATCCTTACAATTCCAGTGCTTTTCTATATTGATATGATCAATAACAGCTTTTTCAACAGATTTCATGCACATATATTCAGTAATCACACTTGGTGTATAAAAACTTCCATCTCTATAACCATTCAGTTTTTCAAATATTAAGCCTAATACAGATGCGTCAATAATATCACGCCCTGCAATAACTGTATCATTTTTACTTATTTCAGACGAAAAACTATAACTATTCAAAAATGCAATCAAATAATCTAATATTGGAATTTCCGTATTGATTTTAGTTCCAACGACCGAATTTTTCTTTTTTGCAACCATTTCATTTTTCATAGCATTAATGTTAAGCTCTTGCTTTTCAATATCATATCTTTCGAATAATGAACTGTTTAAATA
>ERZ1034920.2277-NODE-2277-length-11059-cov-19.071429_pt1 | contig 11059 bp, 7 predicted proteins | sample MGYA00520688_ERZ1034920 | MGnify/ENA primary metagenome ERZ1034920 (study PRJEB33766, sample SAMN09781785) | gut metagenome | biome: gut microbiome | host: Homo sapiens | place: Madagascar | study: EMG produced TPA metagenomics assembly of the PRJNA485056 data...
TAGGGCGGTTGTATAGTTTTAACTATATTCATCGCCGCTGAAGGCGGCGATACCACAACCCTCAAGCCCGCAGGGCTTGTCCATCTTAAGAACCTTTCACTCCCTAACCCATCACCGCCAATGACTCTTCCGTCCCCTCCTCCTTTGACTCCAGCCTCACCAACTTATTCCTTACAAAATCTTTCCATGTCTGTTACAATAGTTTAAATATATTAAATACACTATAAAGAAAAGAGGGATGATGATGGAGGCGGAGAGAATCCGTGGTATGGCGGAGCAGCTGATCCGGGAAAATCCGAAGGAGCGGATTATTGATTTCACTCTGGAGGGGCAGAAGTACTGGATCAAGCGGAAGCTGGGAAACGGGCGGAATCAGCTGGTGAAGTATTCGGTGGAGAAGGAGTTTTATTATGAAATCGCCCGCATGACCATTGCCGGCCGGTTTCATAGTGAGCTGGTTCCGGATGTGGTGCTCCTGACGCCGGATTATATGGTGACTCTGGACGGCGGGCCTACGCTGAAGAATATTCTGGGCTCCAAACGGCCGGAGGAGGAGAAGGAGGCCATTCTGGAGGAAACGGGCGCCGCCCTGGCTGCTCTCCACCATGACCATATTATCCACGGCCGTCCGGCGCTTCGGGATATTACCTATCGGGACGGAAGGCTCACGTTTCTGGACTGGGAGAACCGGCTCTATTCACGGAACCGGGAGACGCTGAAAGCCATCGATTTCCTTCTTCTTCTCCAGGGCATCTGCCGGGAGAATTATCGGGAGGAAAAATCCCGGGTGGCAGCGGTGCGAAGGGGCTATGAGGAAAACGGCGGCACGGAAACTATAGAGGAGGCCCGCCGGTTCCTGAAAAGCCATGGCTTCATCGGCGGCCTGGTGCATTTCCTCTCCCCCTTCCGGATGAAGGATATCGAATCGGTAAGAAAGATTTATGATTATATGAAATGATTCAAAAGTTTCCTGTCCGACGAGGAACCCATGGGGTTCACGACGGCGGGAAACTTTTTGCGTGGGGGGCTGCTCGGCGTGGCGCTGCTGGTGTTTCATACCGACAGGTAACTTTTCGCGAATGGTTTCCTACCCGGCGTGGCGCCACTGGTGTTTCTTGCCGACAGGAAACTTTTCGCGTATAGTTTCCTGTTCGGCTTGACGCCACTGGTGTTTCTTACCGACAGGAAACTATTCGCATATAGTTTCCTGTTCGGCGTGGCGCCATTGGTATTTCTTACCGACAGGAAACTTTTGGCGTATAGTTTCCTGTTCGGCGTGGCTCCATTGGTGCTTCTTACCGGCAGGAAACTATTCGCAAATAGTTTCCTATTCGGCGTGGCTCCATTGGCATTTCTTACCGACAGGAAACTATTCGCAAATGGTTTCCTACCCGGCATGACTCCATTGGCATTTCTTACCGACAGGAAACTTTTCGCGTATAGTTTCCTACTCGGCGTGGCGCCATTGGCATTTCTTACCGACAGGAAACTTTTCGCAAATAGTTTCCTATTCGGCGTGGCTCCATTGGTACTTCTTACCGACAGGAAACTTTTGGCGTATAGTTTCCTGTTCGGCGTGGCTCCATTGGTGCTTCTTGCCGACAGGAAACTTTTCGCGTATAGTTTCCTACTCGGCGTGACACTTCTGTGTTTCTTGCCGACAGGAAACTTTTCGCAAATGGTTTCCTACTCGGCGTGGCGCCATTGGCATTTCTTACCGACAGGAAACTATTCGCATATAGTCTCCTGTCCGACTTGACACTATTGTTATTCACATCCCCATGTCCTCCCCTCTTGCCGCCGGAAATTGGCCTCTTGCCGCGGGGGCTCTGTTTCTCTATACTAGAATCAAGTATAGTATGAGGGAGAGGGGAACTATGTTTCTGGAACAGGAGAAGGAAAAGTTTATCGCCTGGTGGCAGGATATTTCCATGAGGGAGCTGGCCATATATCTGGCCGGCGCTTTCTGCCTGCTTCTCATCGTTTCTGTCTATTATGATATTTTGGGAATTACGGGGCTTTTCCAGTGGTACCGGTTCGGGCGGAATATGGGGGAGTGTTTCCTTCTGATTTTCCTGACGGAGCTCATGACGGGGAAGAGTCTCCTCCATCCTTTCTGGCGCATCGGGTATATTCCCTTCTTTTCATGGATTTTCATTTTCCCCTATGTGCTCACCCATGCGGTGAACGGCATGAAGGATCCTTCCTTTAATCATCTGAGTCCCTATTTTCTCACCGCCATCGGCACGCTCCTTCTGATTTTCTTTATGATGAATGTAATCTGCCGGGTGTATGTGGGGCGGAAGCTGGCAACGCTGATCTGCCTTTCGGCGGTGTGTTTCTTTTCTTTCAGCGCTTTCATGTTCCTCATGCATTATGAGTTCATGGGCATCATGATGTCGCCGAAGGAAATGTTTTTTGCCATCAACCAGCCGGTGCGCTGGTTTTACCGCATTGTCCTGCCCCATGTGGGTCTCATGAATCTCCTTCTCATGGGGGCGGGGCTTGTGGCTTTTGTGGTGCTGTACTGGCAGTGGATTTACGACAGTGCCTATGCTCTTTCTCCCCGCTGGGTAAAGAAAACGAGGAAATCCTATTCCTGTATCCACCGTCTTCTCCAGTTTCTGGTCTTCTTCGGCTGCGCCTGGCTTCTTATCCGCTGGCTCAGTGAGTGCTTCCCTCTCCACGATTATGAAATGGCGAAGCAGTATAAGGAATATATCGATTTTATCCAGAATACCAGGCTGTAAGGGTTCAGCAGGGAATGTTGACGCCCGCTTTGCGGGCGAGGGTTCTTAAGGTTCTTAAGGTTCGGCGCCCTTTGGGCACAAAGGGGCACGGCTTCGCCGTGGGTTGTGGCCTGCTGGCGCAGGCAGGTTGTGTAGAAGGGTTGCGGAAAAAGGTGCAGAGGGTTGTGGTATCACCCAGGGCTGAGTTTTTATAATGTCGCCTATCGACAGCATTCCCTTTCCACCGCTATGTCTTTCCTCTTCCCCATGAGTAAAGCAGAATCAACCTTAACACAATCTGCGGCATAGCAGTGGCCTTTTTTTGCATGCGGAGATACAGGTATTCATCCTTTTGCTTCAAATTTAAAAAAGGAAGTCTTATATTGGAAAATAATGATAAAAACACCCTGACCATCCGGGATAAGATGAAGCTCATCCTGGATACGGGGCAGATGATGATGGAAAGTGGCGCCGGCAGCAAGCGGATTGTGCGGGATATGCTGCAGACCGCCGCTTATTTAGGCATTTACTGGGAGGATGTGCAGATCCACATTACCTATTCCACCATTATGATCAATGTGGATGACGGGAAGAGGACTCACACCATGTTCCGCAAGTGCTACCGTCACGGGGTGAATATGCTCACTTTCCTTCAGACAAGCAAGACCAGCCGGGAGGCTCTCTATGAGAATGAACCCTACGGGGTATTTGTGAACCGGCTCCATGAAATCCGCGAGAACTGCACGAACCGGATCTACCCGGAATGGCTGGCCATCCTGGCCATCGGCCTGGCGTCCTCCGCTTTCTGCCTTATTTTCGGCGGCCACGAGGTGGAGGCTCTTTATACCATGCTGGCGGCCATCATCGGGGCGCTGGTGAAATATGCATGCACCCGCATAGAGTTCAACGGCTATGTCACCATTGCCGCCTCCGCTTTTGCGGCCACCATTACCGCCTATTTCACCATGTACCTGCCCGGTGCCATTTCCCCCTTCCTGCCCATTGTGGCCTGCGCCCTCACCCTCATACCGGGGGTGCCCCTCATCAACGCAGTGGACGATTTCCTGAACAATTACCTCACCTCCGGCATGACCCGCATGACCCATACCCTTCTTATCATGCTGGCCATGACCTTCGGCATTGCAGGGGCTGTGGGGCTCACCCATGTGCCCAGCTTTACGGCGGTGAATATTGCGCCGGAGCACCTGTACCTGGCCCAGGCCCTGGCGGCAGCCATGGCGGCCCTGGGATTTTCCGTCATGTTCAATATCCCCAAACGGTATATCCCCCTGGCCTGCCTGGGGGCTATTATTACGGTGGATGTGCGGGATGTATTCATGGTGGTCTTCCACTTCGGCATGGCCAGCTCCTCTTTCTTCGGCGCCGCCGTGCTGTCCCTCCTTTATTTCAGTATTTCCAAGTACTTCCACGCTCCGGTTTTCGTGGTCACCATACCGGCCATCATCCCTCTGGTGCCAGGAGTGCTCATGTACCGGTTCTTCTTTGCCATCATCGATATCCAGCATATGGACGGCATGGCGCTCCTTCTCGCCCTGCAGACCGGGGTGGAGGCCATGCTGGTGCTGCTGGGCATCTCCCTGGGCGCCACCCTGCCGGACGTGCTGGCCCATCAGTACATCGAAAGGGGGAAGCGGAAAAAGCTGCAGAAACTTTTGATGAAACGGGATGGAAACAGGGAAGAAGCGAAGGCTGCGGCTGATCTGGACAAGGCCAGCGGGAGAGGATAATGGGGCGGCAAAGCCGCCCGGGTTCAGAAGGTTCCCCGCCTTTGGCGGGCTGGTTCAAAGGGTTCAGAGGGGAAGGTGAACGGGGGCTTCGCCCCGAAGGTTGTAGCCGCCTTCGGGCAATGTTTATAAAATCGGCGTTACATGTGATTCGGACCTATCCTCAGCCCTGTCGGGCAGCTCCATTCCGGTCGGGCAACCAAAAGGAAGGCCCTTTTATGGGCAGGCTAAGGGCCAACTTTGCCCGACTTGGCAATCCTATGCAGGATTGCCACCAAAGGAAGGAGCCTGCGTTACGTGCTTTCCTCTTCCTGCCTGACTCCGTCATTCCGAGCCGCAGGCGAAGAATCCCGGTCGGCGGGAAAGGCAGAGTATCCCATCTCCCGCTCATTAGTATTTACCGGCAATACCGTCACTTCCAGCAAAACAGCCGCCTTCGGCGGCTCCCCCTTTGGTGGCTGACGCCACCACCTTTCCCCCGCAAGCGGGGGCACTATGGGCGCTGGGCATTTACCTCATACCTCCGTCTGATAGTCTCAGGTCTTCTGCTTATCAGTATTTATCGTCACTTTAGGTAGTATAGCCGCCTGCGGCGCCTCCAAGAAACTTTCCACTCCTATTTCATAAAAAAGGCAAAAAATATCCCCTATCCTGCCGGAATTCAGAGGAGCAGGATAGGGGTTGTTTCTCACTTCCGGAGAAGTGAGGGGGGACAACGATATGGAAGATGAACCTTATGGATTCATCGCGTCCCTGTGGGTTGAAGAAGAAACTCAGATGTGAGCTTTGGCGCCTTCTTCTTTGGCAGCCAGTGCTGCCTTTTCAGCTCTTTCCTTAGCAAGTACGCCCTGGAAGCGGACGACTTCTTCTTTAATGACAGGAGAGAGAACCAGCAGGGAAATGAGGTTTGGAATTGCCATGAGTGCATTGGCAATATCAGAAAGGTTCCATACCAGATCCAGGGTCTGGGTAGCACCTACGTAAACGACCAGGGAGAAAACGATTCTGTAAACCATGTTGTATTTATGGGTTCCGAAGAGGTATTCCCAAGCTTTTTCACCGTGGTATTCCCAGCCAAGGATGGTGGAGAAGGCGAAGAGGATGATGCCGATAGCTACGATGTAAGTACCGATAACGCCGATGTTGGTGGAGAAAGCTGCCATGGTGAGGGCAATGCCTTTCAGCGGTGCGCCGCTGGCATCGGTGGTGCCGAGGACGCCGGAGGAAGCAATGGTGAGGCCGGTGATGGTGCAGACAACGATGGTATCCCAGAAGGTACCGGTCATGTTGATGTAGCCCTGACGAACGGGGTCATCGGTGGTAGCAGCAGCAGCGGTGATAGCTGCGGAGCCCAGGCCGGCTTCGTTGGAGAAGCAGCCTCTTGCAACGCCGTAACGCATGGAGTTCATAACGGTAACAGTGATGGTGCCGAGGACGCCGCCGCCGATTGCCTGCGGGTTGAAGGCCATCATGAAAATCAGGTAGAGGCCGTGAGGTACGTTCTGGATGTTAAGAAGAATGCAGATGAGACCTGCGATGATATAGAACACAGCCATGCCGGGAACAACAACAGAGGAAACTTTGGAAATTGTCTTGATACCGCCTACAATGATAATCAGGGACAGAACGGTGAGAATGACGCCGCAGACTTCAAGAGGCATGCCGAAGACAGTCTGTACGGCTCCGGAAATGGAGTTTGCCTGGGTCATGTTGCCGATACCGAAGGAAGCAATGACGGAGAACAGTGCGAAGAGGAAGCCAAGGGTACGGCCGGCGGTTTTGTTTTTGAAACCGTTCTTCATGGTGAACATGGGGCCGCCCTTCATTTCACCTTTGGCATTGACTTCACGGTATTTAATGGAGAGCATGCATTCGGAGAATTTAGTGGTAAGGCCGAAGCATGCGGAAATCCACATCCATACCAGGGCGCCGGGGCCGCCGGAGAACATGGCGGTGGCAACGCCTACGATGTTGCCGGTGCCGATGGTAGCAGCGAGAGCTGTCATTAATGCGGAGAATGGAGAAACATCGCCTTTACCGCGCTTGGTGGTGCGGGCTTCTTTAGAAAGGACGCTGTGGATTGCATAGGGCAGATTCCGCCAGGTCTGGAATTTCAATAAACAGGTGAGGTACACACCGGTACCGACAAGGAGCACCAGCATTACCGGGCCCCAGACTATGCCGTCAATTGTATTGACTAGCGAGTTGATTGCAGCCATGTCCATAATAATATCCCCCTTACATTTGACCCGTATTTCTGAGAAAAAAACAACCGCCGCACTCAGGCTGATGGTGTGTGAAAGTCTGAGGCTGGCGGTTGTTATGTATGTATGCATCCATGCATAGCGGGAGTTACCCACGTGCCAGCCCTGTCCTTTTGCCTGAGAGATTCGGGATTTACGGGTGAAATCCCTTTACACCTTCGGCGCCCAATCGAATGGGACTCTCCAGAGTTGTGTCCGTACACAGTTTCGTGTTCTACTGAACGCCTGATAGTATTACTCCTTCGGCAGAGGGCCCTTGGGCTCTCATTTTTCAGTGTACATCATCCACCATATTTTGCTTTTCGGCTTCTTTCGGGAACCAGATCTGAATTCCCCCTACGGAAGCCTGCCGTGCATTGCGGCATATATTCACAGGCATTCGCCTGATCCTATACATACATGAATTATTATGGAACCATTTTTTGAAAAAGCAGGGCCTCCACTTCGGGAAATATTTCCAGGGATACTTCCCGAAGCCCGGCACTCCCTGATGAATCAGTTTAGGAGGGCTTATCCACCAGGGTGCCCTTAGCCGGATGGGGTGTCATATTAATCCCGGCGGAAGGAAAATGGGAAAACCTTTCCGCCTGGAAATAATATGTGATATCAGTGCCCGATTGAAAAGCTCAGTTTTCCGTATCTGCGGAAATTTTGGCCTTTACTTCCTTGCTGGGGTCCTGGTCTACGTATTCTTCGTAGTCCTTGCCTGTCTTCAGGTGGTCGAAATACTTGGCAGTTTCTCTTACCACCACGCCGGACAGGGCCAGCAGGGCAATCAGGTTTGGAATAGCCATGAGTCCGTTGACGATATCCGCCAGAACCCAGATGGCTTCGAGTTTCAAAAATGCGCCGCTTGCAACAAGTGCGATGAAGATGAGGCGGTAGGGAAGAACTCCCTTGGTACCTGCCAGATAAATCATGCAGCGTTCGCCGTAGTAGTTCCATCCAAGGATGGTGGTGAAAGCGAAGAGTACCAGGCCAATCATGAGCATGTAGCCGCCGAATGCGGGGAATGCGTCTTTGAAAGCTGCATTGGTCAGGGCCGCTCCGTTCAGGCCGTTCAGCCATTCACCGGATACGACGATGGTAAGACCGGTCAGTGTGCAGATGATAATGGTATCAATGAATGTACCGGTCATAGAAATAAGTCCCTGTTCCGCAGGCCATTTGGTCTTAGCAGCGGCTGCTACGATAGGAGCGGAGCCGAGGCCCGATTCATTGGAGAACACGCCTCTGGCAATACCATTTCTCATAGCCATAATCATGGTGGAACCAAGAAAACCGCCTGCTGCGGCACTGCCTGTAAATGCATTGGAAATAATAGTTTCAACAGCACCAGGAATCTTATCAGCGAAGAAAATCAATACACCAACGGTTGAAACGAAGTAAATCACTGCCATAGCCGGAACGATTTTGGAAGCGGCTGCGGCGATGGACTGGAGGCCCCCAAGGGTGATGGCTGCGACCAGCACAGTGAGGATAATGGCTGTCCACATGGGATCCAGTCCGATAGTCATCTTGGTGATATCCACAATGGAATTCACCTGGGCAAAAGTACCGATTCCGAAGTAAGCTACCAGAACGCCGAAGATGGCGAAGAGGGTTCCCAGCCATTTGTACTTCTCGCCCATACCGTTTTTGATGTAGAACATGGGGCCGCCGGCGATTTCACCTTTGGCATCCACTTCACGGTACTTGACGGCCAGAAGACCTTCGGCATACTTGGTGGCCATTCCGAAGAATGCGGCAAGCCACATCCAGAAAATGGCGCCCGGGCCGCCGGCTGCGATGGCTGTTGCCACGCCTACAATGTTGCCGGTGCCCACCGTTGCGGAAAGGGCTGTGCAGAGAGCTTTGAAAGAATCAATATCACCGCTGCCTGCATTCTGTGCTTTGAAAATCAGCTTCAGCGCCTTCGGTAATTGGAATACCTGCAGCAGCTTCAAGCGGATGGTAAGCAGGATACCGGTTCCTACAAGAAGAACCAGCAGCGGCGGCCCCCAGATAAAACTATCAAGCGAATTCAACACGTTCATGTAATTCAAATCCATTTTTAACAACGCCCTCCTGAAATAAGATATAACAAAAAGCCGGCATTCCATAAGAAATAAAACTCTGGAAGCCGGCATTGTCTACCTTAAAGCGGAACACAATAGTGTGACGCTGCTTTCTCTGTCCTTTTGCCTGAGAGATTGGGACGTTTCCATCCTTACACCTTCGGCGCTCTTTAATCGAGACTCTCCAGAGTGTGTCCACATACGGTACTTATCTTTTGAGATACCTGAGAGTGTTACTCCTTCGGTAAGCCTTTCGGCTTTCTCCCATATGTTTCATCCACCTGTATGAATTTGATGTTTGCATTATAGGTCCCTCTGCCAAATTTTGCAAGAGGGTTTTTGATATTTAATCGTTTTCTAATTTTAAAGGGCACGCCTGATGGATTTGAGGGTTGACGGGGCTTCACCCCAAGGGTTCAGAAGGGAAGGGGGCGCGGCTGACGCCGCAGGTTGTGTAGAAGGGTTGTGGAAAAAGGTTCTTGTGATTGACCGGCCTGTCGGCCGGAGGGTTCTTAGGTTTGACGGGCCTATGGCCCGAGGGTTGTGGATTGCCGCTGCGCGGCAATGAAGTTTTTAATGCCGCCTGTCGGCGGCAAAATCGTATAACCGCGCCTGCGATGCATTTCCACGAGGGTCGGAGGTTGAGTGATTTTCGCTGCCGACAGGCAGCTTTTATACTCATCGCCGTCAGGCGATACCACAACCCTCAGACGCGAAGCGTCTGTCAAACGTAAGAACCCTCTGGCCCACCGGGCCAGTCAATCTTGAGTACCTTTTACATACTCCCCTTTGAACCAGCCCGCTCTGTGAGGAAATCCCATCGTTCGGTGTAAAGCACACGAACGATGGAACCCGGGCGCAAAAGGCGCCTCCCCCTCTTGCTTTTAGAAATACCGTATATCTGACGTCTGATCGTCTGATGTCTGTCGTCTTTCGTCTCCCATCATTCGGGAATACAGCCCGGCGCGCAGCGGTAAGCGGAAAGCTGCTTACTGTCTCACTGTCTCACTGTCTCACTGTCCCACTGTCCCACTAGAACACTAGCTCACCAGCTCACTAGCTCACTAGTACACCAGCTCACTAACCAAGCGCCACATCCAGGGACATCATCACCATGAATCCCAGGGCGAAGGTAATGACCCCTACGTCCGAATGCTCACCCTGTGACATTTCCGGAATCAGCTCTTCCACCACCACATACATCATGGCCCCCGCTGCAAAGGACAGGAGGTAGGGCATGAGGGGCACGATGAGGGAAGTCAAAAGAATGGTAATGAAACCGCCTATGGGCTCCACCGCCCCCGACAGCACACCGCCGGCAAAGGATTTCATTTTTCCCATGCCCGCTCCCCGAAGGGGCATGGAAATGATGGCACCTTCAGGGAAATTCTGGATGGCAATGCCCAGGGACAGGGCCATGGCAGAGGCAAAGGTAATATCACCGTGGCCGGACAGGAAACCTGCCAGCACCACCCCCACCGCCATGCCTTCCGGAATATTATGGAGAGTCACCGCCAATACCAGCATGGTGGTCCTGGCCAGATGGCTTTTAGGCCCCTCCGCTTCCCTGGCCCCCATGTGAAGATGGGGAATCACATGATCCAGCAGAAGAAGGAAGGCCATGCCGCCGCCAAAACCGATAACCGAAGGCAGGAAAGCCAGCTTCCCCAAAGCCTCCGACTCCTCCAGCGCCGGAATCAGAAGACTCCAGATGGACGCCGCCACCATGACGCCGGAAGCAAAACCGGTCAGTCCCCGCTGCACCCCCTGATGTATTTCACCCCGCATAAAGAACACACAGGCCGCCCCCAGGGAAGTGCCCAGAAAGGGGATAAAAAGCCCCCAAAAAATATCCATATTCATGATTTTTCTCCTTTGTACGAAATTTTTCAATATTCTGTACATAAGATAGGCTAAATGAGAGCTTTTGTCAATATGATGGGGGAAAGTTTCCTATTGAGGTGACAGGTTGTGGTGTTTCTTACCGACAGGAAACTATTGGCGAATAGTTTCCTATTGAGGTGATACGCTGTGGTGCTTCTTACCGGCAGGAAACTATTCGCGAAGGGTTTCCTATTGGTATGACACACTGTGGTGTTTCTTACCGACAGGAAACTATTCGCGTATAGTTTCCTATTGAGGTGACACGCTGTAGTGTTTCTTACCGACAGGAAACTGTTGGCGAATAGTTTCCTATTGAGGTGACAGGCTGTGGTGTTTCTTACCGACAGGAAACTATTCGCGTATAGTTTCCTATTGAGGTG
>ERZ1034920.2280-NODE-2280-length-11043-cov-15.985257_pt1 | contig 11043 bp, 7 predicted proteins | sample MGYA00520688_ERZ1034920 | MGnify/ENA primary metagenome ERZ1034920 (study PRJEB33766, sample SAMN09781785) | gut metagenome | biome: gut microbiome | host: Homo sapiens | place: Madagascar | study: EMG produced TPA metagenomics assembly of the PRJNA485056 data...
GTCGCCCTGAGGGTGCTGACTTGGATTTGATTACTTATGTAACAGACAGAAAGGGTCACGATATGCGTTATGCCATTGACTCTAGAAAGTTGCAGAAGGAACTCGGTTGGGAGCCATCTCTCCAGTTTGAGGAGGGTATCGAGGAGACCGTGAAATGGTATCTCGATAACCAGGAATGGATGGATAACGTAACATCGGGTGATTACCAGAAGTATTACGATAATATGTATTCAAACCGATAATTGCTTTTGGAGTAATCGGAACATGTTTTTATTGTAACCGGTGCATGTCTCTATTGTGACCGGTGCAAGAGATTCTGTTTTGTATATTGAATCAGGAGTCCTGTATTTGTTTATAACAGCAAATGCAGGACTTTTTGGTTTTATGGCAATTAAAATGCAGTAAATATATTATTATTTCTTAATTTTTTATGCTTTATGTCGAAGAAAACTGAAAACTAGAAAATATTTTTCTATCTTTGCAGCCTTAATAATATATAAAAGAAACAGATATGAAGAAAATAATAAAATCAGGCATCGTTATGGCGGTTGCTACCTTGTCGTGCCTTCCCGTTAAGGGACAGGAAAAGGTGGTTCCTTTTAAATATGGTAATATGGACCATTGGGTAATCAGGAATATCAAAGAATCAGGCATTATTGGAGGAAATCAGAAAAAAGTTTATGCCGTTGGACCTAATATGACTATCAATGGTAATATTCCTTATACCAATAAGGGTGGTTCGCCTTGGGGTTCCTCTAATGTTCTGGCACATGTATCGGGCATCTATAAGACGAATAACTCTGTGTTTCGTGATAAACATGGTAGTGGATATTGTGCCAAACTGGTAACCCATATTGAGAAAGTAAAAGTGCTGGGACTCATCAATATCAAGGTCTTGGCTGCCGGTTCTCTCTTTCTGGGTGATGTTCGTGAACCGATAACAAGTACCAAGGATGGTCCTAAAGCCATCAATTGGGGTATACCATTCACCGCACGTCCTAAGGCTTTGCGCTTTGATTATAAGACTTCTTTTCCTAATGCAGCCAATCGTATCAAGCAGAATGGATTTAGCGGAGCCTCTACGGTTGCAGGTCGAGATCATGCTATAGCTGTGCTCTATCTGCAGAAACGGCATGAAGATGCTAAGGGAAATATAACAGCTAAACGTGTGGGTACGATGGTAGTCAGATTCGGAAAGAGTACCGATAGATGGGTGGAAGATGCTACCTATACAATCCATTATGGCGATATCCGCCACATGGCAGGTTATCAGGCTGCTACTATGGGACTGCGATCCACTGACTATGCCCGTAACAGCAAGGGTAAGAGCGTGCCGGTAAAAGAAGTAGGATGGGCGAGTGCTAACGAAACACCTACTCATCTGATTCTTCAGTTCTCCTCATCCGATGGTGGAGCCTATATCGGAACTCCAGGCAATACCTTGTGGATTGATAATGTAGCATTGGTGTATTAAAATAATAAAATCGACAAAATGAAGCATATTCTGACAATACTTATTATGATGTTGGCATTGGGCAGCTATGCCTCTGAGCCTTCTGTAACCGATAGTATCTCATCTGCAGAGAAGATGGATACGACGACTTTACATGCCGGAAAATCATGGGTGAACCGGATTCTTGACTACTTTAATGATTCCAATAAAAACAAGAAGCATAAGCGTTTCGATTTTAGTGTGATAGGTGGCCCTCATTATGCCTCTGATACCAAGTTTGGATTGGGATTGGTGGCAGCAGGACTATACCGTACTGATCCGAATGACAGTATTCTTCCTCCTTCTAATGTCTCGCTTTATGGTGATGTCAGTTCTGTAGGTTTCTATATGTTGGGTGTCCGTGGTAACCATATTGCTCCTAAAGGAAGATATCGCATCGATTATCACCTTTATTTCTATTCTTTTCCCTCTGAATTTTGGGGAATAGGCTATGAGATGGGCGATAACGATGCCAATAAGAGTGACATGAAGCGTTGGCAGGCTCAGGCTGAAGTTAGCTTCCTGTTTCGTGTAGCAGATAATTTCTATATCGGACCGATGGCGAGTTATGACTATGTAATAGGTAGAAATATTGAACGTCCGGAATTGCTGCAGGGCATGGATCAGCATACTTGGAATGTAGGAGCTGGTGTTTCTCTGGTATATGATAACAGAGATAATCTTACGAATCCACATCGTGGTATCTGTCTGAATATCAATCAGATGTTCAGACCTAGATTTATGGGAAATGATTATGCTTTCAGTACGACGGCATTTCGTTTTGATGCCTATCAGCGACTGGGTAAGGGAACGGTTCTTGCTGAGGACATTGGGACTAACCTCAACTTTGGTAATCCTTCGTGGGGAATGATGGCAGAATTGGGGGGTACTCATTCCATGCGTGGCTATTATGAAGGCCGTTATCGTGACAAGCATTCTCTGGAAGCTACGGTTGAGTTGCGCCAACATGTATGGAAGCGTAATGGCATCGTAGTGTGGGTTGGAGCAGGAACCATCTTCCCGAAATTCTCGGCATTGCGCTCTAAACAGATTTTGCCGAATGCTGGTGTAGGTTATCGCTGGGAATTTAAGAAGAATGTGAATGTACGTCTGGATTATGGATTCGGTAAGTCGGGTCAGTCTGGTTTCCTCTTCAATATCAATGAAGCGTTTTAGTAATAATGCTCTTTATGTAGTTTGATAATGCTCTTTAAAGTGTTAATGAAAAAGTAGAATGAACAGTTTTACGGATATATATAATAAGGTGGTGTTGCCTATATATAATAAGGTGTCATCGGGCGCATTCCTTTACGGGTATGCTGTGGTAGCATTGTTGTTGCCTAATATAGCTCTGTGCTATACCGAATGTCTGGCTCCTTGGGCTTGTGGTGCCAATGTGTTGCTGCCTTTGGCACTCTACATGTGGTTCTTTTCGTTAACCAGATGCCCGGGTAAGATGATCTGGTGGGCTTTTCTTTTTGTTTTTTTCGCTGCCTTCCAACTGGTATTGCTTTATCTCTTCGGGACGGGAGTGATAGCGGTAGATATGTTTCTGAATCTTGTAACTACCAATCCTGGCGAGGTGAAGGAACTGCTTGGTAATCTGTTGCCTGCTGTGGTGGGTGTTTTTGTGGTTTATCTTCCTTTGCTGGTTCTGGCTGTTGTCAATATCAGTAAGAAAGGGATGATAGTGGTTCAACTCCAGCATCGAGTGCGTCGTTGGGCTTTGGAGATAGCTGCTGTCGGTTTATTCTGTCTGCTGGCTTGCTATGTGGCTGTAGATGATTATCGCTTGCGCAACCAGCTTTATCCTGTTAACGTTTGCTATAATCTCTATCTTGCTTTCGAGCGTAATGCGGCTTCAGAGAATTACAGGGAGGCAAGCAGGAATTTCAGGTTTGATGCCAGGAGCGAGCACGATGCTGAGGCTCCCGAGGTGTATGTGATGGTGGTGGGAGAGACGGCGAGAGCCCACAATTTCAGTCTCTATGGCTATCCGCGCGATACCAATCCTTTGCTTTCCAAGACTCCTGGAATCATAGCTTTTCCCGATGCTACAACCCAGAGTAATACTACGCATAAGAGTGTTCCTATGCTCCTGTCGGCTGCATCAGCAGAGGATTTCGAACGTCTCTTTCATGAGAAAGGTATCCTGGCTGCTTTCAGGGAGGCGGGATTTCATACCGTATTTATCAGCAATCAGCTGCCTAATCATTCTTTTATTGATTTCCTTGGCGAACAGGCTGATGAACATTACTTCCTGAAGGAAGGTGCTTCTGCAAAAGATAATCATTATGATAGTGATTTGTTGCAGAAGTTGGATGGGATATTGCCTGCGGCAGATGCTTCTTCATCCAAGCAATACCGTTATCGGAAACTCTTCGTGGTACTTCATACTTATGGTTCTCACTTTAATTACCAGGAGCGCTATCCCCGTAATTTCGCTTTCTTTAAACCTGACAGTAAGAGCGAAGCGAAGCCGGAGAACCGGCGTGACCTGCTGAATGCATACGATAATACCATCCGGTATACCGATTATATCCTGCATGGTATCGTAGAACGTCTGCAGAAATGGGAGAAGACTCAGGCAAAGACGGATGGGGTATATAGCCAACCTACATCGGCGATGCTCTATACCAGCGACCATGGAGAGAATATCTTTGATGATGACCGTCGCCTCTTTCTGCACGCCGCCCCGAAGGCATCTGATTATGAGCTGCATGTTCCTTTCATCATCTGGACATCAGATGGTTATGGAAAACAATATCCGGGAATACTGAAAACTTTGTCTGGTCATCGTACCCAACAGGTACAGACGAGTCTTTCGGCTTTTCATACGATGTTGGGGATAGGAGGCATCCTGACCCGTTATCGCCAGGATGAATACTCGGTGGCAAGTGATAAATATCATCCTGTGAAGTTGCTTTATCTGGATGATCATGATAAAGCGATTCCACAGGAAAATGCCAAATATTAGCATCTGATTTTAAGCGTAAACGCGCTCTTTGTGTAAAATACATGAAAAGAGTTTTCGTAAATGTCAATTATTTGCGAAAACTCTTTGTCGTATCTATAATTTGCTGTATCTTTGCAGCCGGATTTAGATAATAATAAAAATACAGTTGTTATGGAACCAACTCGAAAAATCGAAAAGGTGAGCATGCGCAACCTCCATATGGAGGATTATGACCAGCTCGCCAAGTCGTTTAAGCGTATTTACGCAGACTCAGATGTATTCTGGACAAAAGAACAGATTAAGAAACTCATTACTATCTTTCCTGAGGGACAGGTGGTTATTATCGTGGATGATAAGATTGTGGGCTGTGCGCTCTCTATCATCGTCAATTATAATATGGTGAAGGGCGATCATACCTATGCTCAGGTTACGGGTAATGAAACCTTCAATACCCACGATCCTAATGGAAACATTCTTTACGGCATCGAGGTATTTATCCACCCTGATTATCGTGGTTTGCGCCTGGCTCGCCGTATGTATGAGTATCGCAAGGAACTCTGCGAGAAACTCAATCTGAAGGCTATCATGTTTGGCGGTCGTATACCAAACTATCACAAGTATGCCGATAAGATGCGCCCTAAGGAGTATATCGAGCATGTAAGAAACCGTGAAATCTATGATCCGGTTCTTACCTTCCAGCTTTCCAATGATTTCCACGTGCGCCGCGTAATCCGCAACTATCTTCCTAGCGATGAGGAGAGCGAACACTGCGCCACCCTCTTGCAGTGGGATAACATCTATTATCAGCCACCTACGGATTCTTATGTAGACCGCAAGCCAACCGTAAGAATCGGATTGGTACAGTGGCAGATGCGCCCATATGCTTCGGTGGATGACCTCTTCGAACAGGTTGAGTTCTTCGTAGATTCCGTGAGCGACTATAAGAGCGATTTCATTCTCTTCCCTGAGTATTTCAATGCGCCCTTGATGGCTCGTTTCAACGATTTGGGTGAGGCACAGAGTATCCGCAAGATGGCGCAGTATACCGAAGAAATCCGTGACCGTTTCCGCGAACTTGCCATCAGTTACAACATCAATATCATCACGGGTAGTATGCCTTATCTTAAGGACGATTCCCTCTATAATGTAGGCTTCCTCTGCCGCAGAGATGGTAGCGTGGATATGTATGAAAAAATTCATGTTACACCAGATGAGCAGAAGTGCTGGGGATTGAGTGGCGGTAGCCATATCCAGACCTTCGATACCGATTGCGGTAAGATTGGTATCGTCATCTGCTATGATGTGGAGTTCCCTGAGTTGTCTAGATTAATGGCTGAGGATGGCATGCAGATTCTCTTCGTTCCATTCATGACCGATACCCAGAATGCTTACTCCCGAGTAAGAGTATGTGCCCAGGCGCGTGCCATCGAGAACGAGTGCTATGTAGCCATTGCGGGTAGTGTGGGCAACTTGCCACGTGTTCACAACATGGATATCCAGTATGCCCAGAGTGCCGTGTTCACTCCTTGCGACTTTGCTTTCCCTAACGATGGCAAGCGTTCAGAGGCAACACCTAATACCGAGATGATTCTCGTATCAGATGTTGACCTGAATCTCTTGAATGAGCTTCATACCTACGGTGCTGTAAGAAATCTTCGCGACCGTCGCAAGGATCTGTATGAATTGAAACAGAAGAAGTAAGTGAGGAAGGATAATTCAACACTCAACATTCAACATTTAACATTTAAATAAAGTGTATAAGATAGAAATCTCGGAGCGCACGCTCCACTTCAAGCAGCCGGCAGGCACGTCTCGTGGCGTATATACCACGAGACACAGTTATTATCTCACCCTTACATCGGATGAATTGCCGGGAGTAGAGGGAGTGGGAGAGTGTGCTACGCTCCCTGATCTCAGTTGCGATGCCAAACCGGAATATGCTGTCACCCTTCGACAGGTATGTCAGATGGTGGAGCAGATGGGACGCATCCCATACGATATGATTCGTGCCTACCCTAGCATCACCTTCGGATTGGAAACCGCCTTTGCCTCGTTCTTCGATGCAGCAAAGAAGCAGAACTTAAGTGTCTCTGCTCCAGCTGGAATGGAGAATCTGACAGATCTTTTCGATTCTCCTTTCGGAAGAGGTGAAGAAGGTATCACCATCAACGGATTGGTGTGGATGGGTACTTACGAGGAGATGCTGGCCCGGTTGGAGGAGAAACTCCAGGCGGGTTTCCATTGCGTGAAACTGAAGATCGGTGCCATCGATTTCTTCAAGGAACTCGATCTCATCAAGCGCATCCGTGATGTGTATACCAAGGAGCTGGTTGAGTTGCGTGTAGATGCCAATGGCGGCTTCTTGCCGGAGAATGCAATGAGTCAGCTGGAGGCTTTGGCTAAATATGACATTCATTCGATAGAGCAGCCTATCAAGCAGCATCAGTGGCCTAAGATGGCTCAGCTTTGTCGCGAAACACCGCTTCCTATCGCCCTAGACGAGGAGTTGATTGGTGTAAATGTCCGGAGTATGAAGCAGGCCTTGCTCGATACGGTCCGTCCTCAGTATATCATCCTCAAGCCTTCACTTCATGGTGGCATCTATGGATGCAACGAGTGGATAGAACTGGCTAACCAGCGTGGTATCGGCAGCTGGATTACTTCTGCTCTTGAGAGTAATATTGGTCTGAATGCTATTGCTCATTATGCAGCTAAAGTATATGGTCCTAATGTCAAGATGCCGCAAGGCTTGGGCACCGGTCAGCTCTTTACTGATAATATACCGATGCCTTTGGAGATTTGTGGTGACAAACTGTTTGTAGTAAAATGACTTTAGAAGAATTCCTTTCAGAATGGAATAACGATAGCGATCGGGTGCTGGTGCATACCAGTGGTTCCACGGGAAAGCCCAAGCCGATGATGGTAGAGAAGAAGCGAATGCTCAACTCAGCCCGCATCACTTGTGATTTCTTGGGATTGAAACCTGGTGATAGCGCCCTGCTCTGTATGTCGCTCGATTATATTGCAGGTAAGATGGTGGTGGTGCGGAGTATAGAGCGCCATCTCCATCTTATTTCTGTTTGCCCAAGTGGGCATCCTTTGAAAGATGTAAATGAAGAGATTACCTTCGCTGCGATGGTCCCGATGCAGGTTTATAATACCCTGCAGGTTCCTGAAGAGCGGGCTCGTCTCTGCCGCATCAGTCATCTTATTATCGGTGGCGGAGCTATAGATGAGGCTCTCGAACAGAGACTGAAGGCTCTTCCCGGTGATATTGCCATCTGGAGTACCTACGGAATGACCGAAACGCTCTCGCATATTGCCCTGAGAAGAATTAATGGTGATGAGGCCAGCGAATGGTACCAGCCTTTTGATAGTGTGAAAATCAGTCAGACCGAGGAAGGATGTCTGGTGATAGATGCTCCGCAGGTCTGTGCAGAGCCCCTGGTAACGAATGATATTGTGGAAATAGAATCCTATATATATAATAAGGTGGAAAAACTCCGTTTTCGCATCAAAGGCAGAAAAGACAATGTGATTTGTAGCGGAGGCATCAAGATACAGATAGAAGAGGTTGAGGCTCTGTTGAAGCCTTATCTCGAAAAACCTTTCATGATAGCCAAGAAGAAAGACGGGAAGTTTGGAGAGATAGCAGTCCTCTTAACGGAAGATGAGGATATGGAAAAAATAGAGGCGACTGTTCGCCGCCTCTTATCTGATCATAAATATTGGATTCCTAGAGAATACCTTCATGTAAACCAGCTCCCGCTTACCGAAACCGGAAAGCCGAAGCGCTCTATCTTTCTTTAAAAGGATTCTCTGAAGAAATATTCTTTAGCTGAATTATCCTTCTCTGAAGAAATCGAGTGCTTCCTTGATTTCTTCTGTCGTAGCTGTCTGGTTGATACGGATATCGCCTATGCCGCCCAGCATAGTGAAGTTGATGATGCCATTCTGGTTCTTCTTGTCATGGTGCATCAGCTCGATGAGCTCATCATAGTCATCGCAGGTAATATCCAGTGTACCATAGAATTCCTTGATGAAGTTTACGGTCTGGCGCATCTTCTCAGTAGGGAATCCGGTCTTGGCAACACTCAGATAGAGTTCAGGGATGAGACCGAATGCCACCGCGTAACCATGCAGGATAGGCTTGCGCTTCAAAGCCCAACTCTCGAACGCATGACCGAAAGTATGGCCCAGGTTCAGCGCCTTGCGGATGCCCTGCTCGTGCGGATCCTGCTCTACAATGCGCTCCTTTACCTTCACGCTGTCGCCTACCATGCGCTGCAACTGCTTCAAATCAGGCTTGTCGAGGTTAAAGCTGACCAGTTCTTCCCACATTGCTTCTGTAGAAATCAGACCGTGTTTCAGCATCTCTGCATAGCCCGAACAGATGTTTTCTGCATCGAGCGTCTTTAAGAATTCTGTATCGAGAATAACGAACTTAGAATCGTTGAACACACCTACTTCGTTCTTCAGTCCGCCGAAGTTGATGCCTGTCTTTCCACCTACCGATGCATCTACCATAGCCAGCAGGGTGGTAGGAATATTGATAAAGTTAATACCTCTCTTAAAAGTGCTGGCAGCAAAGCCACCCAGGTCGGTTACCATACCGCCGCCCAGATTAATCATACAGGAGTGGCGTGAAGCACCTCCCTCCTGCAGTCCTTTCCATACCATCATCAGACTTTCGATGTCTTTATGGCTGTCGGTAGCCGGAATAGTGATGATATGGGCTTCCTTCATGCAGTAAAAATTCTGGAATACAGGCATGCATAGTTCCAATGTCGTAGTATCTGTAAGCACAAAAAGCTTGTCGTGCTCACACTCAGAAAGTGCACTTACCAGTTCGCTTTCCAGTTGGGTTGATATGATTACTCTTTGTTCCATAACATTCTAACGTATTAATTTTTGTGCAAAGATACACTAAAATGGAGACAATACAAAAAAAAAGTTGCTAAATTTGCGTTTTTTATCTCAGAATGCATTAAACCTTGGTGTATTTAACGCGTCAAAACAATCGAGTAACAAAAATGATAATAGAATATCATAGCGATTATGTGTGAAAACACTCATAGTTGGAAATAATAACAAATTAAAAATAGAATGAAAAAATCGATTCTGACGATGCTGCTGCTGTTGATGGCAATAGCATCCTTTGCTCAACAGCGACTGATATCCGGTCAGATTACCGACCGCGATACCAAGGAGGCCATTGAGCAGGTAACTGTTCAATTGCTTAAGAGCGACAGCACGTATGTGGCTGGTGCCATCAGCAATGAGAACGGACTCTTTCATGTCGCTGCTCCGGCAAATGGCAAATATCTGCTCAAGATTTCGAGTGTAGGATATAAGTCTACTGTGAAGCGTATCCAAATTTCTGATAACAAGGATCTGGCTATGGGTAAGATTGTGCTGGGTGCTGAGGCTATCATGCTGAAAGGCGCAGTGGTAACAGCTATGGCTCAGAAGGTAACTCTGAAGGAGGATACTTTCGTGTACAATTCTTCTGCCTATCGCACACCGGAAGGTTCTGTAGTAGAGGAACTCGTAAAGCGTCTGCCGGGTGCAGAGGTGAGCGATGACGGTACTATCAAGATCAATGGTAAGGAGGTAAAGAAGATTCTGGTAGACGGTAAGGAGTTTATGACGGGTGATACCAAGACTGCCCTGAAGAATCTGCCTACCAGCATCATCGAGAAAATCAAGGCATACGATGAGAAGAGTGATCTCTCTAAGGTAACCGGTATTGATGATGGCGAGGAGCAGACCGTGCTCGACTTCGGTGTGAAGAAGGGTATGAACAAGGGTTTGATTTCCAATATCGACCTGGGTGTGGGCAACAAGAGCCGCTACAATATGCGTGGCATGGGCGGTTATTTCAATGATAACAACCGATTCATGCTCTTTGCCAATGCCAATAACACCAGCGACCGTGGTTTCGGAGGCGGTGGCCCTGGCAGAGGTTTCGGAGGTGCTAACGGTTTGAATGCCAGCAAGATGATAGCCGCCAACTACAATTACGAACTGAAGGATAAATTCAAGTTCAATACTTCACTTCGCTGGAATCACAGCGATGGCGATATTTGGAGCCGTCGTTCCAGCGAGAACTTCATGGGTAGCAGTTCTTCGTTCAGCAACAGCTTGACTCAGAATTTCTCCCGCAGCAACAGTTGGAATGGCAACATCCGATTGGAGTGGATGCCTGATTCCATGACCAATATCCTCTTCCGTCCTTCCATCTCCTGGAGTACCAGCGATGGATTGAGTGGCAGCCAGTCGGCTTCTTACAACAAGGATCCTTATACCATTACCTCCAAAGACCCTCTTTCTGAGGAAGGTATTGAGGAGTTGGACAAGGCTGAGGCTATGGTGAACAGACAGTTGACTAACGGAATCACCTATTCTGATAATAACAATATCAGGGGTATGCTGCAGGTGAACCGCAAGTTGGGCAGCAAGGGACGTAACATCACCTTCCGTGTGGATGCTAAATATACGGATAATGACAGCAAGAGCATCTCGCTCAACAATGCCAAACTCTATCTCGTACAGACAGCGGAGGGTAAGGATTCTACTTATCAGACCAACCGCT
>ERZ1034920.2283-NODE-2283-length-11027-cov-5.341779_pt1 | contig 11027 bp, 10 predicted proteins | sample MGYA00520688_ERZ1034920 | MGnify/ENA primary metagenome ERZ1034920 (study PRJEB33766, sample SAMN09781785) | gut metagenome | biome: gut microbiome | host: Homo sapiens | place: Madagascar | study: EMG produced TPA metagenomics assembly of the PRJNA485056 data...
ATAGCCATGCTGTGCGTGGTGATGGTCATTGCACTCAGACCGGCGGAAGGCGGACAGACAGGGAACAGTTCGGCGAGTCAGCCTGACGGCCTGATAGAAGTGGACGGGGTGAAATATGTCCCAAAGAAGAATATAGAGACATACCTGTTCATGGGAATTGACAATATGGGAAAGGTCAAGAAAGTGACCGACTACGAGGGCGCGGGACGATGCGACGTGGTCATGCTGATGGTGAGAGACCTGACAGATGGCACGTACAAAACGATGGCGCTGGACAGAAACACCATGGTGGAGCAGGATTCACTGATGCCGGATGGCACGTATCTGACGACATCGACAGCGCAGCTTGCCCTGGCACATGAGAATGGTGATGGCATGGAGATAAGCTGTGAGAATGTGGTGAAGGCAGTTTCCAACTTCCTCGACGGACAGAAGATAGACGGATATGCCGCAGTGAACATGGGAGCCATAGGAACCATCAACAATCTGGCTGGCGGTGTTACAGTCACCATAGAGGACGATTTCTCAAAGGTTGACAAGTCCCTGAAGAAGGGAGAGACCATAAAGCTGAGCGACGAGCAGGCAGTGCATTACGTACATGACAGATTTGACGTCGGTGATGAGTCCAACACACAGCGAATGAAGAGACAGGAACAGTACAAAGCAGGTCTCAAACAGAATCTGAGTGAGAAATGCAATGCGGACAACAAATACCCGCTTACAATATACGAAAAACTTGGAGATTACATGGTGACTGACATCAGTTCACAGAAATTCTCCAAACTGGCATTGCTGGTCCTCAAAGACAAGGATGCCGGAACAGTATCTATAGAAGGAACAGAGTCGATAGACGAATTGGGGTTCGTGGAGGTCGCACCTGACGAGAAGAGCGTTCAGCAGGCGATACTCACATTGTTCTACAAGGAATATAAGTAGCACCCATGATATGGATACAGATAAGTTTGCAAATAAATAAGACACGGAGGAGATTATGAATTCCAACAAAGTTGAGATGACAGAGAGAGAGGCGGGGACACAACCTGCGGCACTGAGCGCGTACAAGGCAGCGGAGAATAATGAAAATGAGATAGATCTTCTCGATATGGGAATGGCACTTCTTGAGAAGCTTCCATATATAGTATTGTGCTTGCTGCTCGGAGCAGTTTTGTTCAATGCATACGCATATTTCATAATAAAGCCGACATACCAGTCCACATCCAAGATGTACGTGGTGTCAGCATCACAGGATTCTGTGGTCAACCTGCAGGATCTGAACCTTGGTTCATCACTTACGAAAGACTACGAAGATCTGATACTCAGCTATCCGGTCCTCGATCAGGTTATAGACAAGCTGAACCTTGATATGGATTCAACAGGACTTGCCAAGATGATAAGCCTTGAGAACCCAACAGATACCCGAGTGCTGAAGATTACAGTCACCAGCACGGACAAGCAGCAGGCATGCGACATAGCGAATACACTCGCGGAGGTGTCCATCCAGTACCTTCCGGATACCATGAGCACCAATGCACCGAACATAGCGCAGGTTGCAAGGGTGGCTGATCAGAAGGTAGGACCAAGCTACATGAAGTACACAGCTATAGGTGCCCTCCTCGGAGCGCTTATATACTGCCTGATCGTGATCGTGGGATATCTGATGGATGATACCATCCACTCAGCTGACGACATGGAGAAGTATTTCGGAATAGTTCCACTTACAGTCATTCCGGAGAGCGAACAGTTCAGGACAAATGATGTCCAGGACGTGACACAGAGACACAATAGGAAGAAAGAGAGGAGCAAAGCATGAAGAAGATGAATGTAGAGTTCCAGGAATTACCATATGCCGTAGAAGAAGCCATGAACAGGCTCAGAATAAATATAAAGTTCTGTGGAAAGAACACCAGAAAGATACTCATCACAAGCAGCATGCCAAACGAAGGCAAGAGCAGTGTTGCGATAAACCTGTGGAAGATGCTGGCTGAGGCGGGATTCCCGGCAGTCCTTGTGGATGTGGATCTTCGAAAGTCCGTTATCAAAGAGAGACATCACATCAGTGATGCTGATAAGCTTCTGGATCTGGGATATTATCTCTCGGGTCAGGCAGAGATAGACGATGTAGTATATGAGACCCAGATAGAGAATGCGTACATAGTTCCATGTATGAATCTTCTGGAGAATCCATCAGCCCTTCTGGAGGATGCAAGATTCTCAGAGATCCTGGACAAACTGGCAGAGACATATAGATATGTGATCATAGATTCGCCACCACTTGGAAGTGTGGCAGATGCAGCCCAGATCGCGTCACTGTGCGATGGTGCGGTGTTGGTGGTAAGAGCCGGTGAGACATCAAGAAATCTCATCAAGCAGTCATTCCAGCAGCTCTCCCAGGTGGGATGTACACTCCTGGGTGTCATACTCAACATGGTCGAGACTACGGGAAGAGCCTACAAACGCTACTATGGCAAATACGGCAAATACTACAACAAATACGGCTATGGCGAGTACGGCAGGTACGGTCAGGAGGCAGCCTCGTCGAAGGACAAATAGTTAAACTCACGGATATTACCGACTGTAAAGTGGCATGCAGGAGGTTTTATCATATATAAGTAATTCATTTACGACAAAATCATGGGAAGGAGGAATTTATCGTGAAGAATTTAAAGAAGATATTGGCAGTAATAGTATGTGTGGCAATGATGATACCAACAGTTGCATTTGCAGCACCATCATCACCAGCTAAGATAAATGTCGATAAGGCAACAGTCACAGCTGGAACACTTACATATACAGGTAAGGCTCAGACACCAAAACTTACTGTTAAAATCAACGGAAAGACACTTGTTGAAGGAACAGACTTTGTAATAGCAAAGAAGACAGCAGTTACCGATGCAGGTACCTACAAGATCACTATCAATGGTACAAACGGTTACACTGGTACAAAAACTATTACATACAAAGTAGCTCCAAAGAAGGTAACTGCTAAAGCTGCAACAGCAAGCAAGTACTATACAGGAAGCAAGGTAACAACTACACCAGTAGTTAAGGTAGGCGGCAAGACTCTTAAGGCTGGCAAGGACTACGTAGTATCAGGTAATGTGGCAGTTTCTGCCGGATTACATAAGGTTGTGATCAAAGGAAAGGGTAACTACTCATTCGCAACCACAGCTTACTACAGAGTTAAGTACAGTGTAGCTTCATACGCAAAGCCAACTGTTGCTAAGGTAACTTACAACGGTAAGAAGCAGGCTCCAAAGATCACTGTAAAGAATGGCAGCAAGGTTCTTAAGGCTGGAACAGACTACACAGTATCAGGCTGGACAAAGGTTGTAAGCGCTGGAAAGTACAAGATCAAGATCACAGGTAAGGGCAACTACGCCGGATCTAAGGTCATCACTTACACAGTAAACAAGGCTTCTCAGAAGATCAAGGTTACATCAAATAACAAGACCAAGAGAATCGCTGTAGCTGGAGTAAAGGGTGGAGCAAAGGTTGCATACACCACAAACAATAACAGAGTCAAGGTATCAGGCGGTAAGGTCTCCATTGGTAAGGGCGTAAAGTCCGGTACAAAGGTTAAGATCACTGTCAAGGTTGGAGCTACAAAGAACTTCAACGGAACAAAGAAGACAATCGTTTACGTTGTTAAGTAATTGGATTCTTTGATACCCGCGCAGTGATGCGCGCCATTATGGCGGCACGATAAGGCACCTAGCCACAGGTGCCGGTGTCTGCTGTGGTGGCACCTGCAGTTCACAGATGAGATGGTTCACATATCATGATGTATCATGAAAGCTGAGCTATGACATGTATGAATTGGTTTATTTTTTACAGAGGATGAGGAGAGAAAGAAGTATGTATCAAAAAGGCGCAAAGGGCTGGCTGAAACACTTTGACTTCATGCTGCTTGATCTAATAGTGCTGCAGTTATCGTTTCTTGTGGCATTCCAGATCAGACACGGCATGGTAAATCCGTATGCGAGCAGAGATTATCTCGCGTTGGCTATCATCACAGAGCTTGCGGATATAGTAGCCATGATATTTCTAAATACATATGAGGGTGTACTCAGAAGAGGACATTTCAAGGAATTCGTATCCAGTTTCAAGAATGGTTTCGTGATAGTCGCACTGCTCCTTCTGTATGTGTTTGTCCTCAAGGACACATCTATATATTCCAGGACGACCATCATGCTCATGTGGGCCATATATGTGTATGCCACATTCGCAGTGAGGAGTCTGTGGAAGAAACATCTCGAGAAATACGCAGAGCAGGGCAGGGGCAAGAAACTCCTGGTCATGACCACCAGACATATAGCAGATGATGTGGTGGCAGGGCTCAAGGAGAAGAACTACTCCGGGTTTGATATAGTAGGTGTCATGGTGATAGATGCAAATCTCGTCGGTCAGGAGATCCAGGGAGTGCCGGTGGTGGCGGATTACAACAGCGCAGTTGATTATGTGAGAACCGCATGGGTGGACGAGATATACGTGGATGTGCGCGGAGCATACGGATATGCGAACACCCTGATAGATGCATTTATCGAGGGCGGAATCACGGTTCACATGTGTATATCATCCATCGTGAAGACCCATGGCGACAAGCAGCTCATCCAGAAGATAAATGGGGAGACCGTGGTCACGACCATGATGAACTACGCAACACCAAAGCAGATGTTGCTCAAGAGAACGGCAGATATAATAGGCGGTCTGGTGGGCAGCATATTCACGCTCATCCTCACAATATTTATAGGACCTGTCATATACATCAAGTCCCCGGGACCGATCTTCTTCAAGCAGGAGAGAGTGGGACTGAATGGCAAGATATTCAAGATGTACAAGTTCCGAAGCATGTACATGGACGCTGAGGAGCGCAAGAAGGAACTCATGGAACAGAACACCATGAGTGATTCGAAGATGTTCAAGATGGACTTCGATCCGAGAGTCATAGGCAACAAGATCCTGCCGGACGGCACCAAGAAGAAGGGAATAGGTCAGTATATCAGAGACTTCTCCATAGATGAGTTCCCACAGTTCTTCAATGTGCTAAAAGGGGATCTCTCACTGGTTGGAACAAGACCACCTCTCATCTCTGAGGTGGAGCAGTACGAGATGCATCACAAGAGTCGTCTTGCTACGAAACCGGGAATCACCGGAATGTGGCAGGTGAGCGGCCGTAGTGACATCACTGATTTCGAGGAGGTCGTGAGACTGGATACGGAGTATATAGAGAATTGGAGCTTTGGACTTGATGTGAAGATAGTGCTGAAGACTATCAAGGTAGTGCTTGGCAGGGAAGGGTCGAAGTAGGAGGAAGATAGATGAAAGGAATAATACTCGCCGGAGGTTCCGGCACAAGATTGTACCCACTTACTATGGTGACGAGTAAGCAGTTATTGCCGATATATGACAAGCCGATGATATACTATCCGTTGTCAGTGCTGATGAATGCGGGAATAAGAGAGATTCTTATCATCTCAACTCCAGCGGATACGCCGAGATTTGAAGAACTTCTTGGTGATGGACACCAGTTCGGAATAGAACTGTCATATGCAGTACAGCCGTCACCTGACGGGCTGGCACAGGCGTTCATCATTGGTGCGGATTTCATCGGCGATGACAGCGTGGCGATGGTGTTGGGCGATAACATATTCGCGGGTCACGGACTCAAGAAGAGACTCAATGCAGCTGTCGCAAATGCAGAAAGTGGCAAGGGTGCTACAGTGTTCGGTTACTATGTGGACGATCCGGAGAGGTTTGGCATAGTTGAGTTTGATGAGAACGGCAAGGCGATATCCATAGAGGAGAAACCGGAGAAACCGAAGAGCAACTACTGTGTGACAGGACTTTACTTCTATGACAACAGAGTTGTGGAGTATGCAAAGGGGCTTAAGCCATCAGCAAGAGGTGAACTGGAGATCACTGATCTGAACAGGATATATCTTGAGAATGGAGAGTTGAATGTGGAGCTTCTTGGACAGGGATTCACATGGCTTGATACAGGAACACATGAGAGTCTGGTGGATGCTACCAATTTCGTAAAGACTGTGGAGCAGCATCAGCACAGAAAGATAGCATGCCTTGAGGAGATAGCATACCTGAATGGCTGGATCAGCAGGGAAGAGGTTTTTAAGGTATATGAAGTGCTGAAGAAGAATCAGTATGGACAATATCTTAAAGATGTCCTTGATGGCAAGTATCAGGAGCACCTTTATTAGAATATAGATACATTGAGCATTTGCTCATGTACAAAGATAGAAAAAGAAGTAAGAGGCAAATGCGAGGAGGAGAATTATGACAATTATAGTAACAGGTGGAGCAGGATTTATAGGAAGCAACTTCGTATTCCACATGCTTAATAAGTACCCGGACTACAGGATCATATGTCTTGACAAGCTTACATATGCTGGCAATCTGTCAACACTTGAGCCGGTGATGGATAACCCAAACTTCAGATTTGTGAAGCTTGATATATGTGATAGAGAGGGCGTATATAAGTTATTCGAAGAGGAACATCCAGATATGGTTGTGAACTTCGCTGCCGAGTCCCACGTGGACAGGTCCATAGAGAATCCGGAGATATTCCTTCAGACAAATATCATAGGAACAGCCACATTGATGGATGCATGTAGGAAGTATGGTATACAGAGATATCACCAGGTAAGTACCGATGAAGTATATGGTGACCTTCCACTTGACAGACCAGATCTCTTCTTCACAGAGGAGACTCCTATACATACAAGCTCACCATACAGCAGCTCCAAGGCTGGAGCAGACCTGCTTGTTCTTGCATATCACAGAACATATGGACTTCCTGTTACTATCAGCAGATGTTCGAATAACTATGGTCCATATCACTTCCCAGAGAAGCTTATACCACTTATGATAGCCAATGCTTTGGCAGATAAGCCGCTTCCAGTATATGGGGAGGGATTAAATGTGCGTGACTGGCTCTATGTAGAGGATCATTGTAAGGCGATAGATCTTATCATTCACAAGGGAAGAGTCGGAGAGGTCTACAACGTAGGTGGACACAATGAGAAGAAGAATATAGATATAGTGAAGATCATCTGTAAGGAGCTTGGTAAGCCAGAAAGCCTTATAACTCATGTGGGAGATAGAAAGGGACATGACATGAGATATGCCATAGATCCTACAAAGATTCACAACGAGCTTGGTTGGTTACCGGAGACGAAGTTCGAGGACGGAATCAAGAAGACGATACAGTGGTATCTGGACAACCGTGAGTGGTGGGAGACCATCATATCAGGCGAGTACCAGAACTACTATGAGAAGATGTATAGCAATAGATAATTGACTTATATTCATATTACAATACTACCGCAGAGCGTATATGTAATATGAATAATAAAAGTCAATTATCATGGAGGTTTAGAATGAGATTTTTCGTAACTGGTGTTGGTGGTCAGCTGGGACATGACGTGATGAATGAACTTCTGAAGCGTGGATATGAAGGCGTTGGTTCTGACATACAGCCGGAATATAGTGGCGTGGATGACGGTTCACCAGTGACTAAGGCTATGTATGTACAGCTCGACATCACAGACAAGGATGCCGTGACAAAGGTTATAACAGATATAAAGCCTGATGCGGTGATTCACTGCGCAGCATGGACTGCGGTGGATGCTGCAGAAGATGAAGAGAATATAGACAAGGTTCGTGCCATCAATGCTGGCGGAACAAGAAATATTGCGGAGGTGTGTAAAAAGCTTTCCTGCAAGATGACATATACTAGCACGGATTATGTGTTTGATGGTCAGGGAGATATACCATGGGAGCCGGACTGTAAAGACTATGCTCCACTTAATGTGTATGGACAGACAAAGCTTGAGGGTGAACTTGCGGTATCTGAATTGCTTGATAAGTACTTCATAGTGAGAATAGCTTGGGTGTTCGGTCTCAATGGCAAGAACTTCATCAAGACAATGCTGAATGTTGGAAAGACTCATGATGAGGTGAGAGTAGTATGTGACCAGATAGGAACACCTACATATACGCTTGATCTTGCAAGGCTTCTTGTGGATATGAATGAGACTGAGAAGTATGGCTACTATCATGCAACCAATGAAGGTGGATATATCAGTTGGTATGATTTCACATGTGAGATATATAAGCAGGCTGGATACAGGACAAAGGTGACACCTGTTACAACAGATGAGTACGGACTTTCAAAGGCGGCAAGGCCGTACAACAGCAGACTTGACAAGAGCAAGCTGGTGGAGGCTGGCTTTACACCACTTCCGACATGGCAGGACGCACTTGAAAGGTACCTGAAAGAGATAGATTATTAATTAGGCAATCGCCTAAGATTACTTATACATAAGAGGTAATAGAGAAGATGGGACAGATAAAGGTTGAGAAGAATGTAGGTGGTATCGAAGGACTGTGTGTCATCGAGCCAGCAGTTCATGGAGATGCTAGAGGATACTTTATGGAGACTTATAATGAGAGAGATATGAAGGAAGCTGGGATAGATGTGAAGTTTGTACAGGATAATCAGTCTATGTCAACTAAGGGTGTTCTCAGAGGACTTCATTTCCAGAAGAATTACCCGCAGTGTAAGCTGGTAAGAGCTGTGCGCGGTGAGGTGTTCGATGTGGCTGTTGATCTTCGAAGTGATTCTGAGACTTATGGTAAATGGTATGGTGTAAGACTTTCCGTTGAGAATAAGAAACAGTTCCTCATACCTGAGGGATTCGCACATGGATTCCTTGTGCTTTCTGATGAAGCAGAGTTCTGTTATAAGGTGAATGATTTCTGGCATCCAAATGATGAGGGCGGTATGGCATGGAATGATCCGGAGATAGGAATTGAGTGGCCTGAGGTAGTTGGTGAGTATAAAGGAAGTGCCAGTGCTGAAGGGTATAGGATGAATGATGGAACGTTGCTGAATCTTAGTGATAAGGATCAGGAGTGGGATGGATTGAAGGGGACGTTTAAGTTCTAGAGAAAAATACAAATGGAATTGAGATAATAATTGTATTTGTGGGAGCGCTAAAATGAAACACAAGAATAAAAATGAAAAATTAAAGGTTTGTTTAGTTGGTTCGTCTGGTGGGCATTTGACCCATTTATATATGTTAAAACCATTTTGGAAAAATAAAGAGAGATTTTGGGTAACGTTCGATAAGGAAGATGCAAGGAGCATATTGGAGAATGAAAAAATGTATCCGTGTTATTATCCTACAAATAGAAGTCTTAAGGCACTATTAAAAAACACTAAAATTGCTTGGAAGGTTCTTAGAAAAGAAAAACCTGATTTGATAATATCTAGTGGTGCAGCAGTTGCGGTGCCGTTCTTCTATCTAGGAAAGCTGTTTGGCGCAAAGTTGATTTATATAGAAGTGTTTGACAGAATTGATAAGCCGACGATGACGGGAAAAATGGTGTATCCTATTGTAGACAAGTTCATAGTACAGTGGGAGGAACAGAAGAAGGTTTATCCAAAGGCAATTAATTTAGGAAGTATATTTTAACAGGTGAGGATATATGATATTTGTTACAGTCGGAACACATGAGCAGCCATTTAACAGACTTGTAAAAAAAATAGACGAGCTAAAAAGAGATGGAGTAATAAAAGAAGATGTAATTATTCAGACGGGGTTTAGTACGTATGAACCAAAATATTGTCAATGGAGTAAATTGATTCCTTATCAGCAGATGATAAAGAATGTTGCAGATGCAAGAATTGTAATTACACATGGTGGACCAGCAAGTTTCATTATGCCGTTGCAGATAGGTAAGACTCCAATAGTTGTGCCTAGGCAATATAAGTATGGTGAACATGTTAATGATCATCAGGTGGAGTTTGCTAGGAATGTATCTGAACGTATGGGAACAATTATTGATGTAGAAGATATTGATAAGTTGAGTGATATCATAACGAATTATGACCAGATTGTTGCTGGCATGGGGCATGGTATGAATAGCAATAATGAAAAGTTTAATGAAGAACTGGGTAAACTTGTAGACAAATTGTTTTGAGGATGTATAAATGAAAAAAGTTGGAATTATGTCAATGCAGCGCATTGCAAATTATGGCTCTTTTTTACAGGCATATGCGCTTAAACAGTTAATAGAGGAATTGGGATATAAAGTGGAATTTGTTGACTACCATGTTGGTGCACCAGTTATTGCCGGAAATGCGGATAGTAAGAACAAATTTGTTCGTAAACTGGAAAAAGGATTGGAAACATTCAAATATCAGGCTCCACTTTCACACAAATTAGCATTCATTCGATATAAGCAGTCTTTTGCTAAAAAGTATATGTCGTTTTTGGGTATTACAGATGAGATGAATTATTATCCAACTTTAGATTGTTTAGTGATTGGTAGTGATGAAGTTTTTAACTGCATCCAAAAGAATTCTAATGTTGGTTATTCCTTGGAATTGTTTGGTAAGGATAATCATGCAGACAGATTAATTACCTATGCGGCATCGTTTGGAAATACAACATTAGACAAGTTAGAAAAATATAATAAAGCTGAAGCGGTGGGAAGGCTGTTGAAAGAATTCAACACAATCTCTGTGAGAGATGCAAATTCTGGCAGCATTGTAGAACAGCTTACAGGTGAGAAACCGGTATATAATTTGGATCCGGTTTTGATATATGACTATATGAATTGTTGCGATAGAATTCCACAGATTGAAATATCCGAGAAATATTTGGTTTTGTATGCATACGCTGGGCGTATTTCTAATGATGAGGCAGATTGGATTGCAGAATATGCAAAGGCAAAAAAATTGAAGATTTATGCTATTGGCGGTATTCAGAAGTGTGCTGATCGTTTTATAGACTGCTCGCCATTTGAAGTACTGGCTTATTTTAGAAGTGCAGAAGAGGTGATTACGGATACTTTCCATGGTAGCATCTTCTCCGTAATCACACACAGACCATTTACAACATTGGTTCGTAAGAGCACAGGCAATAGTTATGGGAATGAAGAAAAACTCTGTGATTTGTTAAATCGGTTAGGTCTGGAAGACCGAATGGCGATGAGAGTCGAAG
>ERZ1034920.2285-NODE-2285-length-11024-cov-52.388276_pt1 | contig 11024 bp, 11 predicted proteins | sample MGYA00520688_ERZ1034920 | MGnify/ENA primary metagenome ERZ1034920 (study PRJEB33766, sample SAMN09781785) | gut metagenome | biome: gut microbiome | host: Homo sapiens | place: Madagascar | study: EMG produced TPA metagenomics assembly of the PRJNA485056 data...
GAGAAATTAGAAATGAGAAATTAGAAATGAGGGCGGTTGGAGATAAAAAGAAAGTGCGCAAGACTTCTCACGAACTCTTGCGCACTTTTAATGTTATATTCCCAAATTTCTCATAACTCAAAGGAGATTGACTTCATTTTAAGTTCCTCTCCATTTTAGAGCCTGAAGCAGAAATTCTGCTACACAGGCGTCATCATTTGTTAATCCTATAACATTCTTTTTTACCTTTTCAACTTAATCCTATTGAACACTGTTAATCTCTGAATAAACAATCTTTTTTCTTACCTTTTCTAATACCTGTTACCTAAACTAACAATCTAAAACCTAAAACTAAACCTAAACAACTAACAATCTTAACCTAAAAACCTAATAACCTTTTGTCTTATTGACGATGCAAAGGTACGACGATTTTCGGTATCTTCCAAATCTTTAGAAGAAAAAGTCTCAAATAAGCCCTTTTTTTTGATGTAAATCAACTACGTGTGTGCGCACACATCAAGTATTTAGCTCAAAATTGACCTGTATCAAGCACTTAGAAGAATGTAGCTGAAAGCGGCTAATCGCCTTTATACATTATTATATATATAATAGCAGCTTTTTCCTATATGTAATTGCTGCTATTCTATATATTTCTGCTGTTATTTGCCGATATAAGCCTCTTCACTCATATAAACAGCGATGGTTTTGAGCTTGATATAATCTTCTGAGAGATAGATGCGGCCCTGATTGCCCCAGTTGGTGCCCCAGGAGTTGCGGCAAACGTAATATCGCTGTTTGCCCTGGACGAAGGTGCCGATGATTTCCATCACATGATCATCGGTGGTATGCAACTGTTCGAAAGCTTTCTGACGGGACTCCTGGGTGACAGGGCGCTCGGCAGAAGTGATATCCACATAGTTGTTCTTAGGATTCTGGAATCCCGGTTCGCTGATATCGCCTTCCCAACAAACAGGATGGCCATTCTCTATCGCCTGCTGGATATGCAGCATCAGTTCGTCGATAGGAATATTGAGAAACTCGTCATGCATCTGGTTGTCGGCTACCTCGAGTGAGAAGTATTCATGGAAAGGATGGTGTGTGAAACTTGTCAGGGCTACATATTCTTCTGGATAGCAGACGCTGTGGGCAAATTCCAGAGGAGTATATTCTGCACCGAGCATGTGAATCTGCTGGGCTGGCATATATCCTAATTCTGAATCGAAGAGATCGTTGAGTTCTTCTTTTAGTTTCGCGATACCGGCACCCTTGGCGATAGCACCGTTGCAAACCTGCTCTACCTTGCGGCAGAGTACCTTATAGTTGATATCTTTCTTGTCCTCGTAACTGTCGTATGGTTCGGCTCCGTATTTATTGATATAATGAATGAGCATCGAACTCATACCCCTCATGCTGATAGGTTTTTTGCCTTGAGAAAAATAATATTCCAAGGCTTTTTCCTGCAGCATCATGCGGGCGATGTAAGCCACGGAGAGGTTGATGGAGTCGCCCTTCATGATATGTTCACTCTCGATGGTAGCCAGCATGCCGTATGCCCAGCAGAGTTCACTTTGTCCCTGGTCCTTGACGGGGGTAGTGCCGATGAGTTTGACATGGGCAGGTAAGTTGTTCTTCCCAGCTTTCTCTGATGGTTGGGAAGAAGGCTGACTCTTGTAGTCACAACTGGCAATGAAGAGTGTGGCAAGTATGGCGAAGATAATCTTTCTTTTCATGTTGTCTGAACTTTATTTTGTACAAATTGCTTTTAATTGGTTGCAAAGATACTATAAAAATCTATAGTATTGCTCATATCTCAAAGAAAAAGTGTAACTTTGCATCCTAAAAAGATATATATGACATTCATGAATGATAAAATAAAAGAATTTGAGGTGATGGCTCCTGTGGGATCTCGCGAATCCCTGGCTGCAGCTATCCAAGCCGGAGCAGATTCTGTCTATTTCGGTATCGGCAAGTTGAACATGCGTTCACATTCTGCCAATCATTTTACCATCGATGACCTGCGTGAGATCGCTGCTACCTGCAATGAGCATGGTATCAAGACTTATCTCACCGTCAATACCGTTATCTATGATGATGATATTGCCACGATGAAGGAGATTATCGATGCTGCTAAGGAGGCAGGCATCTCGGCTGTCATCGCAAGTGATGTGGCTGTGATGAGCTATTGTAATGAAGTGGGCGAGGAGGTTCATCTTTCTACCCAGTTGAATATCTCCAATACGGAAGCGCTGAAGTTCTATGCCCGCTTTGCTGATGTTTCGGTGCTGGCTCGTGAACTGAATATGGATCAGGTGAAGCATATCCACGAACAGATAGAGCAGCAGAATATCTGTGGTCCTATGGGCAAGCAGATTCGTATTGAGATGTTCTGTCATGGTGCGCTCTGCATGGCTGTTTCCGGCAAGTGTTATATGAGTTTGGCTAATGCCAACCGCTCTGCCAATCGTGGTGAGTGTGTACAGATTTGCCGCCGCAGCTATACGGTAACTGATAATGAAACGGGTAACCAGCTGGAAATCGACAATAAGTATGTGATGAGTCCTAAGGACCTGAAGACCATCCGCTTCATCGACCGTATGATGGATGCCGGTGTGCGTGTCTTCAAAATAGAAGGTCGTGCCCGTGGTCCTGAATACGTTTATACTGTAGTAAAGTGCTATAAGGAGGCGATTGCTTCTGTACTGGATGGTACTTTTACTGAGGAAAAGAAAGATGCATGGGACGAAAGATTGGCTACTGTGTTCAACCGTGGTTTCTGGGATGGTTATTACCAGGGTCAGACACTCGGCGAATGGAACAAGCACTATGGTTCGGTAGCAACAGAGAAGAAGGTACTCGTAGGTAAGGTGATGAAGTACTTCTCCAAGCTCGGTGTGGCTGAGGTTGCTGTGGAAGCTACTACCTTCAATCAGGGCGATAAACTTCTGATTACAGGAAATACTACAGGTGTGATGTATCTCAAAGCCGATGAGATCCGTTATGATTTGAAACCAGTTGAGACAGCCAAGCAGGGCTGGAGAGTATCTATCCCTGTGCCAGATAAGGTTCGTCCGAATGATAAACTCTATAAATTAATTACCGTAAACGAAATAAAGGAAATAAAATAATGGCTACAATCAATGATTTGCAGGATGAAGTAGTGGAGGAGTTCCAGGACTTCACCGATTGGATGGATAAGTATCAGATGCTCATCGACTTGGGTAATGAATTGGCTCCTCTTGACGAGAAATATAAGAACGAGCAGAACCTCATCGATGGCTGTCAGAGCCGTGTATGGTTGCAATGCGATTATGAGGATGGCAAGCTCGTGTTTACTGCTGATAGTGATGCTCTTATCGTAAAGGGCATCATCGCTCTCCTGATTCGCGTATTGAGCGGTCATACTCCTACGGAGATTATGGATGCTGATCTTTATTTCGTAGAGAAGATTGGTTTGAAGGATCATCTGAGTCCAACCCGCAGCAATGGTCTCTTGGCGATGATCAAGCAGATTCGTATGTACGCTTTGGCTTACAAGACCAAGGAGGCTGAGGGAAATGCGTAAGTTAAGAACGATAGAGATGAACCGCCTCACCGTGGAGGAATTCAAGGAGGCTGAGAAGCTTCCCCTGATAGTTGTCTTGGATGATGTGCGTTCATTATATAATGTAGGAAGTGTTTTCCGCTCTTGCGATGCTTTCCGTGTAGAGGCTGTATATCTGTGTGGTATTACCGCTACTCCTCCTAATGTCGAGATTCATAAGACTGCATTGGGTGGTGAGGATAGTGTCGATTGGGAATACTTCAAGACCACGGAAGAGGCTGTGGAGAAATTGAAGCAGAAAGGCTACTTTGTGTATAGCATCGAACAAGTGGAAGGCTCCACCAAACTCCAGAATTTGCCGGAGGCTCATGAAAAGCTTATTCAAACGCCGTTAGAATCAGACAATCAAGAGAATTCTTCATTCTTCACTCTTCACTCTTCACTCCTTTCCGGCTACGCCGTCATCTTCGGCAACGAGGTGAAGGGTGTAAAGCAGAACATCGTGGATATGAGCGATGGCTGCCTGGAGATTCCTCAGTTTGGTACGAAGCATTCGCTCAATGTCAGCGTAACGGCAGGCATTGTGGTCTGGGAGTTTGCCAAACTCTTGAAGCTATAAGCGGCATTCAAGCTGATTTCGTTTGGTAATATCAAATAAAAAGCGTATCTTTGTCGCTTATCACCACTTCTCTACCCAAGCAGAATGAGTATTCGAGTATGATAAATGGGGTGGTAGTACTGGACGATTTGTTTAGAAATTAACAGGTGTATAAAGCAGAAGGTCAAGCAAGTTTCTCATGATGGAATTCTTGCTTGACCTCTTTTCGCTTTCGGATATCTGTATTTGTATGTTGTTTTATATTTTGTCATAAACCAGCACATCACCTTGTGGGGTCGAAAGTTTCAACTGGGCATTACTAATGCTCAAAACTTTGAAAGCAACAACCCTCTTGTTCACGTACTTTATGACGTAAGCACCTGATTTTACTTTTCCTACAAAACTTTGATTGAATTTTGTCGGAATTGTTGCTGCAAGGTAATAAGGATAAGAGTTACTGAAAAAACGTTTACTTTCTTTCGTCTCTCCTCGTTTTACATAGTGAGAATTGGATGTATTTGTTATTGTAGTATTTGTAAAGGACATAGTTTTGTCACAATAATTAAACACAGGCTTTACCAATTTCCATTTTGTCCCATTAAGTTCTGACGTAGCAATCTTCTGAGCATGGCACACCATGCTCAGAAGAAAAACTAAAGAAATTACCAAAATATTTCTCATCCCTATTGTCTCCATGATTTGTCAGAATATCATACTTTCTCAAATACAAAAGTTTGCCCAAACTTAGTCTTTACCTTCAATTCTGAAGAACTAAATTGCAATATTTGAAACCAAAAGAATTCACCATCCAACTCTTGGATGATATATGTTCCTTGTCCTGATTGCCCTACTTTCTTACCATCGAAGCTACTTGGAATTTGATTGGCTATATAATACAAGTACTTGTTTGTATATTTCTTCTTCAACCCTTTTCTAAACTTAGTATCAGCATAATGAGCATCCGATACATTAGTCAAGACTCTATCTGAAAATTCGAAGTAAGTATCTACATTCGGATTGCTTGGCTCTTTTAAATGCCAAGATGTATTCTTCAATTGTTGAAGAGTAATTGCCTGTGCCTGTATATCACATACACAAAACCATAAAACCATTATTATATAAAGAATTCTTTTCATAGACTACTTTGTCTTTATGTTGTATAAGAATAACTATATTTACGTATTTTTGCAAGCTTTATCGAATCGATAAAACTTGCAAAAAAATTATTACTTAACCTTTTGATAAACCGTCGTATCGCCTAATTTAGACAACAGAGTTATTTTCGTACTGCTTATATCAACTATCTTGAACCAAAACACACTATTGTCAACATACTGGATAATATAACTACCCTTTCGACTCTTTCCTATCTGTGAACTATCAAATGTTTTGGGAATAGAAGAAGAGAGATAATACTTTAAAGGAAATAGAAACTCCTTCTTGTTTTTCTTAAACTTTGTTGTCGTCGTACGAGTAGTCATCGTGAAAGACATACCTCGTTCACAATAATCAGAAACAGGGCTTACTAATTTCCATTTTGTATTAGTCAATTGACTCAAAGATACTGTTTGTGCATGACATGCCATGCTCAAAAGTAATGTGAAAGCAACAGCCAAATAACTTCCCATCTTTACAAGACAATTAATAGTTACTTTTTAGAGTAGCAAAATGTACCTCCCAACTTTGAATGTAAGATAAGCTCGTCCTTGGTAAGTTTTTGAATCTCAAACCAAAAGACCTCACCAAACACCTCCTGTATGATATATTTTCCCTTGCTTTCTTTGCCTACAAGAGCTTTATCAAACACCTTTGGAATTGTTGGAGAAATATAGTAATCAAACTTATTATTATAAGTCTTTTGCTTTTCCACAAAGAAAACTTTATCAGTTTTATGGGATAAAGTAAAGGCAATAAATTTCTTGCAACCGTCACAATTAGGAGAGCGCAATACCCATTCTGTATTACACAAATCTGTTGTCGACACTACTTGCGCCAAACAGTTACTGACTATGCTGATAAGCATTAAGATAAAAAGTAATTTCTTCATATTTTATTTTGTTAATCATTCTTTTTAATGATTTTTTACAGAGATAGTTCTTTTTCTTGATTTCAAGACTTGACTCTTTCTCTTATTATTCTATCACCCATTCCAGGGTACTTACTTTTTCCTTAATTGTATAGTTGATACCTACTTTCACCACAGGTTTGTTTTGCAGGGCGAAGGCATCGGCATACTGCTTGTCGTTGATTTGCTGAAGAGCTTCTTCTGCCGTCTTATTGAACTTCAGTTCCATGATGTAGATGGTGTCGTGCGTCTCCATCGTAATGTCTGTTCTTCCCTTGGCAGTATGTTGCTCTACGAGAATGCGGAAATTGGTGAGCAAGGCAAACATGATGTACATCATCTGTTGATAATGCCCCTCGTAGTTGGTATTATCGCAGTAAGGCACCGTCTCAAGGAAAGTCTTGAATAACAGTAGTGCTTCGTCCAATTGTCCCAGGTTAATCAGCTTGGACATCTTGGCGATGGTCGTGTTGCCCATAACCGTCTTGGAAGCCAGGTAGTGAGGGAGAAGACTTCTGTATAGGCCGACTCTGATTTCCTTGTTAGGAAGGGCGAGAGTGTATAGTTCGGTGTCCTCATCGTAATCCTTGATGGTGAAGTATCCACTCTGGTAGAGCAAAGGCATGATGGTGGTCATCGTCTCTGTAGCAGCATCAAAGTCATCCTTTCCTGCTTCCATCTTTTCGCCGAGGTCGATAGGGGTGAAAGCATACTTGCGCATCATATTGATGAGGTAAGTTGGTGTGCCTGAACCGAACCAATAGGAATCCATCTTTTGCTTGGAAAAGCAGTTCAGTAAACTGAATGGATTGAATATATCTGGTGAGGGCCATGCAAAATGATAGCCATCGTAGTGCTGTTTGAGTCTTTCAAGGGTTTCTTCATGAGACAGGCTTAATTTTTCTGATAGTCTGTCAATATCATCACTCATTTGTGTCATCAACTCTTCGTTGGTTATACCACAGATTCCTGCGTATGGTGTATCCATGCTTATATTTGTGATATTGTTGAGTTCGCTGAAGATACTTAACTGGGAGAATTTGGTGATACCTGTCAGAAAAACAAAACGGAGCATCTTCTCGCAGTCTTTGAGCGGGCTATAGAAGTTTCTCATCACATTTCGCAGAATGTCTAAGGAGGTTCCTTCATGTACAACATCGAGTAATGGCGCATCATATTCGTCGATTAATACCACAGGTTGTTTGCCTGTTTTTTCATATACGGTTTGTATGAGGTTGAGCATACGTATGTTCGGGTCTGGAGAGTCACATGTTATGCCAAACTTTTCTTCATTGGTCTTTAGTATGAAGAGAAGATAGTGCTCCAACTGCTCTTTTTCCATGTGCTTGCCTCCAGCCAAACTGAAGTGGAGCACAGGATATTCATTCCATTCTTTCTCCAACTTTTCGATGACAAGACCATTGAATAGTTCCTTTTTACCTTCAAAATAGCTTTCGAAGGTAGATACAAGGAGTGACTTGCCGAAACGGCGTGGTCGGCTCAAGAAGAAATATGTACCATCAGTATGGGTCATACGATAGATGTATTCCGTCTTGTCAACATAGAACCAATCTTCTTTGCGGATTCGTTCGAAAGTCTGTATGCCTATAGGATATCGTTTTCTTGCCATAGTCTCTTGTTCTTGATTTCGAAGGCAAAGTTAAGCAAAATAATCGAAAGTACCAAGTTTGCTATTGTGATTTTTTCTGTGTTTTCCTCCTTATGGGTTCTAAACTAACCAGTCTTAGTTCTCAGAATAGAAAAGAAATGGCTTGCCAAAATCGTCAAGTACTTAAATTAAAAATGGGGCATTAAGAATATTAAAAGACAATGGTAAACTTTCTCCTATCTTAGTTGATTGTTCTTGTTCCTATAAGATAATGTTTTGAAGCCTGATGAATTCTTCGTTCAGCGTCTTTGAATGTCCGTTCAACGACGTTGAACCGCCGTTCAACGACGTTGAACGGACATTTAACGTCGCTGAACGGAACTTTCTTCTAAGGGCATATACTTTTTATTCGGTTTAATGGTTTTAGTTGTGTGGTTTAACGGTTTTAGTTGACCACTCTCAGCATTATTTTTAATATGAGTTGACTCGGTTGTTACTTAGTTATAATTTACGTTGACTTACTATTTCTTGTCTGGATGGATTTATCGTGTCCACTTTGGGGAGCTGCTACAACTGAAAGTGTTAAATCTTGGAAAAACGGACAAAAATACTGGAATTTCCTTGGAAAAACGGACAAAATGCCTCCGTTTTATATTAGATAAACGGACAAAGATATGATTACACGCCCTACTTTTAACTAAATTTAAAGTACTTCTTACAAGGTGCTATCGCAATGCATCCTATCCCCCTTACCCCTGCATCATAGGAAAGTTTCATGCTTTACAATGACGAAGATGAACCAGCGGAAAATCGAACTGTAATCGTAATCAGTAATCAACTCACGCCAGTGAAATGACGAAGGGGTAGAAAAGGGGCAAAAGCGATTTATCACAAAAACACAAAGTAAAGTACCGCAAAAACACAAAGTAAAAACTAAACTTAGGGGAAACAACAGTCATTCAAGGAATGAATTAAGAGACTAAAACAAGTTTAATCTTAAATATCCGTAAAAAAATTACGGCATATTGAATTTTTATATATCTTTGCAAAAAAGAACTGCATACAGCAATCAAAGAACTTTCATTTGCACTCGCCTGCAGTAACATTTCGTTTATATTTTAACAAAGATATTATGTTAGTAAAATTTGCCGTTACGAATTATAGAGGATTTGCCAATCGCATAGAATGGGACTTGTCGGAACCAAGTAACTATTCGTTCAACACATTTGCCATAAAAGACGGAATCATCAAGAATGGCATCGTGTATGGACCTAACGGTTCTGGCAAGTCGAACTTTGCATTGGCTATCTTCGATATCACAAATCATCTTTCACAGAAGTGGAAAAGAGCGAACTATTATGACAACTTCACTTATACAGGAAAGTTGAACTTCCCTGTAGATTTTGAGTACACCTTCCTGTTGGGAGATGATCTGTTGCAGTATTCTTATAGCAAATCACCAGAGGGAAAATTAGAGGCAGAGAAACTTGTGGTGAACAACAAACTGATATTCTGCAACAAGGATTCTATCCTGACATTGGATGAAGAAGAATTTCAGATGGAAGCAACCGTGAAGACCAACTTAGCCAACAACGCCAACAACGTATCCATTATCAATTTTCTTCTCACCTCCTACCCATTAGCAAAAGAGCATTATCTCCTTAAATTACAGAAGTTTGTCAACTCCATGTTGTGGTTCCGAAGCGTGGAGAAGAATGAATTCATGGGCTTAGCTACAGCTCCAGCAAACCTTGACGAATATATCATCAAGAATCATCTGACAGACGACTTTGAGGATTTCATCCATCGTGTAAGCGGACAAGACTTTGAGTTTCAGAAGCCGAATGATGACGACAAAGAACTGTATTGCATATTCGGCTTAGGTCGCATTCCATTTGATAAGATTGCATCAACAGGCACCCACTCGCTGATGTTGCTCTATTATTGGCTCAAGCAGATGAAAGATGCATCATTCGTTTTCATTGATGAATTTGACGCATTCTATCACTTCAAGCTTTCCTTCGAGGTTTGCAAGACACTTTTTTCCCTTCCATGCCAAGCTTTCACGTCATCCCACAACACTTATCTGATGACCAATGACTTGCTGCGCCCAGACTGCAATTTCATCTTGCAAGACAACAAGATCAAGCCATTGAGCAGCTGCACCCAGAAGGAACTGAGGTTCGGCCATAATATAGAAAAAATGTTTAGAGGTAACGCTTTTGAAGTATGATATTATTTGTTTTTGAAGGAGTAAAACGTGAGCCGGATTTATTCCGCACCATCCAACGATTGTACTTTTCCAACCGGGAAGAGCAGATAGTTTGTTCCTACAACAACAATATCTATCAGCTTTACAAGGATTTGCAGGAGTACGATGGAGATGGAGATATCGTGTCTTTACTGATGGAAAAGTTTGCCTCTCAAAAAGACAATCCTCTAAAAGGCATAGATAGATCTGCCGACATTTCCGAAATCTATCTTTTCTTCGATTATGATTTCCACAATAGGAATTTATCACTCGAAGAAATCAACAGACAGGTAAAAGAGATGTTAGAAACGTTTAATAATGAAACAGAATACGGAAAGCTCTATATTGATTATCCTATGGTAGAATCTATCCGCTATACCAAGTTTTTGCCGGATGCAAACTATTGGACCTATACGATATCCCGTACTGATTGCAGCAGGTTTAAGGGATTATCAGCAGAATTCTCAGCCTATCAAAGTTTCGATTTTATCCTTCTGACAGAGAATCGGGAACCTACAGAAGATGAAATAGAGGAAGTCAAGCAGAACTGGGTATATTTGAAGGAGCAGAACGTGAGCAAAGCAAACTATCTTTGCAATGGCGAGAACGGAATACCAGCATCAAAGGACGACATTCTTCAGGACAAGATATTCGATTCACAAATAGAGAAATATGTGAATACCGAGGAATGCAAAGTGGCAGTACTCAATGCTTTCCCGCTATTCATATATGATTACTTCAAGTAAGATTAGAATACAAAGTAAAAACTTATTTTGGATAGAAGATTAGCAAAAAATAAATGTCCACAACAATTTGTCAGATTTGATATCAGACAATTGTTGCGGACATTTTCTATTAGTTATACGATAAAACTATTATTTGCTCACAATTAGTTTCTTACCATTTACGATATAAATACCCTTCTTAAACCTGTTGGCGGAATTAAAAAACCGCCTGAAAATTAGTATATTTTTATGGAGA